>Ga0208277_1000228_pt1 | contig 34307 bp, 34 predicted proteins | sample ETNtaG_5_FD_185782 | JGI IMG/M metagenome (GOLD analysis project Ga0208277, IMG submission 185782) | Marine microbial and viral communities from oxygen minimum zone, Eastern Pacific Ocean - ETNP201406SV205 (SPAdes) (version 2) | ecosystem: Environmental > Aquatic > Marine > Oceanic ...
ATCTTACAAATACAGCAACTCAAATACAGCTAATACAAGATTTGGGATTCAATGTTCCAATTTATGGTCATCACTCATTATTAATTGATTCATCAGGTGATAATTTATCAAAAAGGTTTGGATCATTATCTATTCGTGAAATTAGAAATTCCGGAATTGAACCAATGGCATTAATAAATTTAATTTCTACCTTAGGATCTTCAAAATCACCTAAATTACTACATTCTCTTGATGAAATCTTTGATTTTTTTGATATTTCCTTATTTGGATCTGCACCCACCAAATTTGACCTAAAACTTTTAAATTCAATGTCAGCAAAATTTTTGAGAGCAACACCATATTACCTAATGGAAAATGAATTGATTAATATTGCTAAAAGTAAAGGTAATGAAAATGGACAGAAAATTAGAGTTATCATTGCATCGGGTGCAGGTGGAGAAGGAATAGATTTACGTTGGATCAGACAAACACATATCATGGAACCACATTTTCATTTCTCTCAAATAGAACAAGCGGTTGGTCGCGCAATTCGTAATAACTCACATTCTGAATTGACACCTGAAAACAGAAATTGTACAATATTCTATCATACAACTCAATACCCTAAAGGTGTTGATATTGAAACAGTAGATATGCACCTTTATAGAATAGCTATGAAAAAAAGACAAGCTTCTCAAACTGTTCGTAAAATTATTCAAGAAAATAGTATTACATGCGAATTCTTTAAAAATGCCAATGTATTCGATTATACCAAGTTTTTTAGTAATTATATTGTTGATAGTAAGGGCAAAAAATTCAAATTTACCAAAAGAAGATAAAAACTTAATGTACTTTTTAGCTTTTTAACATCTTCTCCAATACCTTTCATTCTTTGAAATGAAGAATCTATACAAACTGGAACATCTGCGCCAAGAGTGAAAGTATCTCTTTCAGCTATCAAAACCTCTCCCCACAAATTTTTATAAGCCCTTATTACTGCCGCTGAATCTGCTGAACCTCCTCCCAATCCGGCAGATACCGGAATATTTTTTTCCAAATGAACTGACATATTCCTATTTGCCAAGGGAATTTTTCTTAATGTTTTTATGATTATATTATTAGCCTTGGGTACATTCCTCTTAAAATTTCCTGAGATCGACAAATAAGGTACCGAATTCTTCCTACAAATTATCTTATCACCAAAGTTTGGAAAACAAACCAAGCTATCCAACTCATGAAACCCATTTTTCCTTCTAGAAACAACATGTAGTGCTAAATTTACTTTAGCTTTAGCCAATTGATACTCCATAGCCAGCATCACATTATTTCAAGAAATTTATATAAAGAATTAAAGATATCCCTAATCCATTCCAAATTTAATTTTCTTCTTTATTTTACTCACTTCTTCTTCCTCAGGATTAAAACTTAGTGATCTTTTCCAGTAAAGTTTGGCACTTCTCCTTTTCCCATTATTCCATAAAATATCACCCATGTGATCGTTAATAATTGGATCAAAGGGCAATAATTCATAAGCTTTTTTCATAGGGAGAAGTGCTTCCTCATACCTTCCTAACTTATAAAGCCCCCAAGCCAAAGAATCGACAATGTAACCACTCTGAGGATTTCTCTCAATAGCCTTTTCTATCATGCCCAGTGCCTGACTTAATTTTTCTTTTCTTTCAATAAGACTATACCCAAGATAATTTAACACTTCAGGTTGTCCCGGTGAAAGCTCAAGAGCTTTAAGATAATCTTTCCTAGCATTGTCCCACTCTCCTATTTCCTGAAAACAAATGCCCCGAAAGAAATAGGTCACCCAAATGGTTTCATTTTCAGAACCTTCAGTAAAATTTAATGCCGATGAATACTCTTGAAGAGCTGATAAAAACTTCTTTTCTGAACGAAATAAATCTCCGAGTGAAGTATGGCTGAAAAAATTATTCTTCGATTGATTTTCAATACCTCTTAATATTGAAATTGCTTTACTAATATCTCCTAATTCGGCCAACCCTTCAGCTAACTGTATTTGTGCTTCAACATAACTCTTATCTTCAATGCTAACCGACCTAAGAAGATTTTTTGCAACGGAATACTGACCTAACTCAAAAAGTATAGGAGCGAGTGATAACTTGGTGAAATTATTCTCGCTATTGATATAATTTGCTAGTTGATAATAGAAAGTACTTCCTAAGGATACACCATCGCTATCACTAGAATTAAGCATAATTAATGTTTGTGATATAGCAAAATCTAAATGTTCTTCGGAATTGATTGAAATAGTTTTATCTAGACCAAAATCTTTTATTTTTTCTAATATAGGAAATTCTTGGATATTCTTAAGGCCTATCCCTTTTTGTAATAGAGCTAAAGCTTCCCTTTTATAACCTGAATAGTAAAGTATATTTGCTTGTGTAAAAAGTATATCCCTATTTAGCGTTGCGAGCAGATGACCTCCGTCTTTCAAAAAAGAGCTGGCCGAACTCCAATCACCATTGTAAGCAGCGTACAGAGCTTGATTATATCGATTCAACCCGATTTTCTTGGCCCCTTCACCTATTTTTTCAAATTCTGGGGGAGGTTGAGACAACCCTAATTCACTATTTGCCCATCCAGAAAAAATCCAAAAGGCCACATTAGGTAAATTTTCCTTATGCCTATTTAATAAAACTTTAACTTCCCCTAACTTTCTTTCTTTGAAATTATCTATTATTAGCACCAAACCAAATAACGGTGAGTCTAATCGGTTTTCCAAGGCACGATTGGCAATTGCTATTGCTTCCTTGACTTGCCCTGAAGCAACGGAGAAGATGAGTGCATCAACTGCGTAATCTAGATTAAAAGGATCCTTTATCCACAAACTTCTGTAAAATGAAGAAGCAGCACTATAATCAGACGAAAATTTTGCTGTGTTTGCTGACAAGTAAAGGCCAGAACTGCTATAAGAAAAAGCAAATAAACTTGTTGCTCTGAAAATACATGCCAGAACAATTAAACTAAATAAAGATATCGACTTGATTTTATGCTTGTAGGTAATTTTTTATTATCCTTACTTACTCTACTAAATTACATATTTGAATAATTTGGACCCTCGCCTCCCTGTGGCGTCCTCCAAGTTATATTCTGGCTTGGATCTTTGATATCACAAGTTTTGCAGTGTAGACAGTTTTGTGCATTTATTTGAAACCTAGGGTCCTTTTCATTTTCCAGGATAACTTCGTACACCCCTGCAGGACAGTAACGTTGTGCCGGCTCAGAGAATTTTTGGAGATTAACGGCAATAGGAACATTTTCATCCTTTAAATCTAAATGACAAGGCTGATTCTCCTCGTGATTTGTTGATGAAAAACTTAGGTTGGTTAACCTATCAAAACTAACTTTACCATCCGGTTTGGAATACAGTATTTCCTTGAAATTTTTTGCCTCACCTGTCGATTCCGCATCATTTTTACCGTGACTTAGTGTTCCAAAAATATTGAACCCAAAAAGATTTGCTACCCACATGTCTAGAGCCCCAAGAATGAGAGCTCCCATCAAACCAAACTTAGTCCAAAGAGGTTTAACATTTCGCACTTTCTTTAAATCTGCAGCTATTACACTAGATTTAAGACGACGATCATATGATACCAACTCTCCACCTTTTGAAGCAATTTCTTTCACAATGCTCTCAGCAGCCAAAATTCCAGAAAGCATTGCATTATGGTTTCCTTTTATCCGAGGCACATTTACGAGCCCAGCAGCGCAACCAATTATGGCCCCTCCCGGAAATGAGAGTTTTGGAATTGATTGCCAACCTCCCTCCGAAATAGCCCTTGCTCCATACGCAATTCTCTTCCCTCCTTCCAAAAGTTCAGAGATTTTTGGGTGACCTTTAAACTTTTGGAATTCCATATATGGAGACAAATAAGGGTTTTGATAATTCAAATGCACTACAAAACCGAGGTAAATCTGATTATTTTCTATATGGTAAATAAAAGATCCACCCCCTGCATTTTTTCCTAGGGGCCAGCCCATAGTGTGAGTAACTTGTCCTAATTTATGCTTATCCGGAGTAATTTCCCATATCTCTTTCATTCCGAGACCAAACTTTTGTGGTTCTTTATTTTCATCTAATCTAAATTTATTCACTACCTGCTTTGTTAAGGAGCCTCTAGCACCTTCCGCTAACAAAATATATTTTCCATGAAGTTCCATGCCAGGCTCGTAACCATCCGTCGCATTACCGTCTTTATCTTTTCCAAACTCCCCAGCGACTACACCCTTAATTTCACCAGATTCTCCAAATACAAGTTCCGAACAAGCCATTCCAGGAAATATTTCTACACCTAACTCTTCTGCTTCTGTAGCCAGCCATCTACAAACATTGGCCATAGAAACTATATAATTTCCATGGTTACTCATTAGCGGAGGCATCAGAAAATTTGGCATCCGTAAAGATCCCGCAGGTCCCAACATGAGAAATCTGTCTTCAGTAACTTCAATATTTACAGGAGAACCTCTATCTTTCCAATCAGGAAATAACTCATTTAATCCTATAGGATCAATTACTGCCCCAGACAAAATGTGTGACCCTACTTCTGACCCCTTTTCTAAAACAACTACCTGAAGATCTGCGTTCAGTTGCTTTAACTTTATGGCAGCTGATAGCCCAGAAGGACCACCGCCAACGATTACTACATCATATTCCATTGATTCTCTAACTATATCCACAAAACCAATCTCCCATGAAATAACTAAAAGTTACATAATTGTTAGCAAGCATATTCTTAGCAAATATGAGAGAAATAAATACTAAATAACTTAGATAACTGCAACATTTAGATAAGTTTGATAGTTTATTATTTATAGAAGCATTAAAATAGGTTACAAACTAAGCAACTTAAATGACTTGATAAAATATCGAATGCTTTTTAATGTCTTTATGACCTAAAGAATATCGAGGCCAATTTAATGGAAAAAATACCCCTCACGCAGCAGGGTTTTGATAAATTAGACGAAGAGTTGAAAAGGCTGAAAAGCAAAGAGCGCCCGGCTGTTATACGTGCTATTGCTGAAGCAAGAGAACATGGTGACCTTTCCGAAAACGCCGAGTACCACGCGGCTCGGGAAAGTCAAAGTCATATAGAAGGTAGGATTAAGGATTTAGAGGCTGTAATCTCAAGAGCTAATGTTATTGATCCAAAAACTCTATCAGGATCAATTAAGTTTGGAGCCACAGTTCGCCTCATTGATGAAGATACTGAAGATGAAAAAGTATTTCAAATTGTTGGGGAGCCAGAAGCTAATATAGAGCAAAACTTGTTGAACATGCAGGCACCTTTAGCTAGAGCTTTGATTGGCAAAGAACCTGGTGACGGAGTTGAAGTAAAAACACCAGGAGGCACAAAGTCTTATGAAATTCTAGAAGTAAAATTTGTTTAATTTTTCGCTAAAAGGTTACCTTTCTATATTGGTAAAGCCGTGGTCTTAAAAACAGTCCTAAGGGCGAAATTTGATTTCATATTTGCAATTCCTGGAAGTTTGGAGAGAAAATTTCGGTGAATCCTTTCAAAATCATCGTTATCACTAGCAACTATTTTTAATAAATAATCCGCTGAACCAGCCATTAAATGACATTCAAGAACTTCATCAATCTTCTTTACCTCTTTTTCGAATATATCTAATTCTTCACTGCTTTGCTTAGAAAGAGTGATTTCAACAAATATAGTGGATCTTATAGCTATGGCACTTGGTTCTATCATAGCGCAAAAGGATTTGATAACCCCTTCATCAGACAGCCTCTTAAGTCTTCTATGACAGGCTGAAGGTGACAATGCAACAGCATCCGACAAGTCAGAATTAGAGATTCTTCCGTTTTTTTGAAGAATCCTCAATAACCGTCGATCTATTGTGTCAATTTTTTCCATAATAAATTTCTCATTTTCATAAATATTTCGAATATAATTCGAATAAATAGCAAATAACGTTAATATGAGGAAGAAAATTCTTTAATTTATCGTATAAAATGTTGCCCATAGTATAAATATAACACTGAGGATAAAATGAAAATAGGGTGCCCAAAAGAGATAAAAAATCAAGAGTATAGGGTAGGATTAATCCCTGCTACAGTGAAAGAACTAACTAAACTGGGCCATTCAGTTTTCATTCAGGAAAGTTCTGGCATTGGTTCTGGGTTCCTAGATAGCGAATATGAATCTGCGGGTGCTCAAATTCTATCTAATGCAGAAAAAGTTTTTTCAAATTCTGAAATGATTATAAAAGTTAAAGAACCTCAAGCGGAGGAAAGAAAACTTCTAAAATCTGACCAAATACTTTTTACTTATTTACATCTAGCACCCGATCCTGTGCAGTCTAAGGAACTTATAGATAGTAAGGTGACGGCAATTGCCTATGAAACCGTTACAGATGGACGTGGGGGGCTTCCTTTGTTAGCTCCAATGTCTGAAGTGGCGGGAAAGTTAGCCCCTCAGGTAGGATCATGGACATTACAAAAAGCAAATGGCGGCAGGGGAGTATTAATGGGTGGTGTTCCGGGCGTCCTTCCCGCTAATATCTTAGTAATAGGAGGAGGTGTTGTTGGCACAAACTCTGCCCGAGTGGCTTGTGGAATGGGAGCAAATGTTACAATTTTGGATAGATCTATAGAAAGAATGAAGGAAATCGACGATTGTTTTGGGCCTCAGATCAAAACAGCCTATTCATCAATTGAGACCATCAATGAACTTTCAAAGCAAGCAGATATGATTATTGGAGCTGTTCTAATTCCAGGAGCTAAAGCCCCAAAGCTTATTGAGCGCAGTCAACTCTCAAGAATGAAAAAAGGAGCTGTTTTAGTAGACGTAGCCATTGATCAAGGTGGTTGCTTTGAAACTTCAAAACCCACAACCCATGACGACCCAATTTATGAAGTTGATGGAATAGTACATTATTGTGTTGCTAACATGCCTGGAGCGGTAGCAAGAACTTCTACAATGGCATTAAATAATGCTACAATGCCTTTTATTATGCAAATTGCTGAGAAAGGGTGGGCAAAAGCATGCCTGGATAACCCTCACCTGAAGAACGGCTTAAATGTTCACAAAGGAAAAATTGCGTATGAAGCAGTTGCTTCCTCATTAGGCGAAAAATACTATTCACCAGATGAGCTTATTCATAACGAATAGCTTTTTTGATTCTCTTTAAGATGGATTAACTTAATCAAACTCACTTAAAATCTCTTTTGCAGCTCTAAAGCATTCGATTGCTTGTGGAACACCACAATAAATTCCCACCACATGAATTATGGCACGCAGTTCTTCCCTTGTAACTCCGTTATTAATTGCTGCTCGACAATGAGTCCTCCACTCAGTCATTTTGCCCAATGCCCCAATCATTGCCAAATTCATCATAGATCGCGTTTTGAGATCGATGGCATTATCTCCCCAACCAAAACCCCAGCACCAAGAAGTCATAGCTTCTTGAAAAGGAAACGTGAACTCATCATCTTCGTTTATATTCTTCTCTACATAATCAGACCCTAGAACCCTTTTCCTTATTTTTAGCCCCTTTTCAAATAAGCTCTTATCCATTTTTCTTTCCTATTTTAAAATTTTTTTTGCTATTTTTTTTGGGAATTTCAGCTCCGAAGACTTCCACCCGTTTTTTCTTCAACTGTCTTTATTATTTTTGTCGATAATTCTTCGATATCAGAATCTTTAAGAGTTTGTAACGTCGGTTGTAGTTTTACTGAAAAGGCAATTGATTTCTTACCGTTTCCAAATTGCTCATGGGCTTTTCTCCCTTCAAAGACATCAAAAAGAGAAACTTCCTCAATCAGCTTTTTATCAACGGAATATATTGCAGCTATCACTGCATCAACTTGTATTTTTTCATCTACTATAAAGGCAAAATCTCGGTTAGAAGATGGTAAATCAGATATTTTCATGGCTTGTCTGGCTGAGGAATTAGATCCTTGGAAAGGGATATTTTCAGGGAAAATAGTAAATGCGTGTGCAGAGCCTTTTAAGCCAAAACTCTCTAAAATACTGGGATGGATTTCCCCTATTTCTCCAATTCTTATTTTTGGCCCCAACTGAATAATTGCAGAACGCTGAGGATGATAATAGCTGGGTGCGTTTCTCTTAAAGCTCAACCTATTAATTGGAGCATTAAGCTTATCCAAAACATGTAGTAAATGGCCTTTGACATCAAAGAAATCAACCACGCGCAAAGGCTCATACGCGTTTCTTCCAAAAATATTACCTAAAATTAGACCGGAAGCCTCCAAGAATTCGTCGCCAGGCGAATTTCCATTGAAGCTACTACCAATTTCAAATAAGCGAAGGTCAAAAATTCCTCGATCTTGGTTCTTACTTGCTGCCATTAGAAGGCCAGGAATAATCGAAGGCCTCATATCAGTCATTTCCGAGCTTATAGGATTCGAAATAAATGCTCGCGCCTTCCCTTCTCTAAAAAGCTCAGCACTAGCCTTATCAAGAAAACTATAAGTTATACATTCGTCATACCCTTCTATAGTAAAAGCTCGACGCAACCTTGAAACCCTCCGTTGCATTTTTGTCAAAATGGGTTTTGGTACTCCAAAGTCATTTTTTTCAAATGGTTTCCCTTCTAAATTTCTTAGTGATATTACTCGAGATATCTCTTCAAGAAGATCAATATCACCCATTATATCTGGCCTCCAGCTAGGAATACTGACTTCATAAGGTGAATCTCCAGAAACTTTAAACCCCAGATCGTTTAAGATTCTGCACTGCTCCCGCGAAGACACAGTCATGCCTACAACTGAATTTAATTTCTCAGGGTCCAAGCTAATAGCGGGAGGTTTGTTGGGTGGCGCACCGGAAACAATCAGATTTGAAGCCTCACCACCACAATACTCCAGTATAAGCTTTGTAGCCAACTCCATACCTGTTTCCGTAAAGTCCGGATCAATACCTCTTTCAAATCTATATCTAGCATCAGATTCAATCCTTAATCGCCGTCCAGTTTTAGCTGTAGCTATAGTATTAAAATATGCAGCCTCCACGAAAACATTGGTAGTTTCATAGGTGCAGCCAGAGTTCATGGCACCCATGATTCCTCCAATTGATTCAACACCTTCCTCATCTGAAATAACTGTCATAGTTGGGTCAAGAACATATTCCTTTTCATCTAAAGCAACTATCTTCTCATTTTCTCGAGCTTTCCTTACCTCCAAGTTTCCTTTAACTTTATTTGCATCAAATACATGAAGAGGTCTATTTTGGTCATAAGTAAGATAATTTGTAATATCTACTAATGTTGAAATTGGTCTCAAACCTATGGCTCTTAATCTATCCTGCAGCCATTTAGGAGAAGAGCCATTGTGAACATTCCTGAAATATCTGCCAATAAATAAGGGGCAATCCTTTTTGGAAACATTCGAATTTAATGTCACCTTAATTGGACTGTCAAATGTTCCAATAACTGGCTTAATATCTTGATGAATAATAGATCCTATTCCCTTTGCCTGAAGATCTCTGGCTATACCTCTAACACCAAGAGCATCAGGTCTATTGGGTGTTATTGAGATCTGAATTATTGGATCTTTAATATCCGTGAGCTCTGTATAATACTGACCAACCTTAGCTTCACCATGAATTTCGATGATACCTTCATGTTCATCTGAAATCTGAAGTTCCTTCTCAGAACACATCATCCCAAAACTCTCTACGCCACGAATTTTCCCTACTTTTATTTTTGTATCTAATCCTGGAATATAGTCGCCTGGCTGAGCAACTACTACTTTTATTCCAGGCCTGGCATTAGGAGCCCCACAAATGATCTGCCTATCACCTTCAGAAGTTGCCACCAGACAAATCTTCAACTTATCTGCTTGAGGGTGTTTTTCGGCTGACAAGATTTCTCCTACCTTGAAATGCTTGAGTGTCTCTGAAGGATCGCTAATTGATTCAACCTCCAGTCCTAAATCAGTCAGGGCATCCGCAATCTCACCAACACTAGCATTTGTTTCAAGATGGTCTTTAAGCCAGCCAATAGAAAACTTCATTGAAATACATACCTTTTAAATTTCAGTTGATTTTATTGCAGTCTCACTTATTCCAGAATGAAGTCCTGGAACATCAATCGTACTAAACCCGTAGTGATGAAGCCAACGTAAATCATTGTCAAAAAACGACCTCAGATCAGGTATTCCATATTTCAACATGGCAATTCGGTCTATTCCCATACCAAATGCAAACCCCTGATATTCTCTTGAATCTACCCCAGAGGCCTCTAAAACCTTTGGATGAACCATCCCAGAGCCAAGTATTTCCAACCAATCACTACCCTCTCCAACTTTAAGCTTACCATCATCCCAAGAACATTTTATATCGACCTCTGCACTTGGTTCAGTAAAAGGAAAGTGACTGGAACGGAACCTAAGTTCTACCTTCTCCAACTCAAAAAACGCCTTGCAAAATTCTTCTAGTACCCACTTCAAATTAGCCATTGTTATATTTTTGTCTATAGCAAGCCCTTCCACTTGATGGAACATAGGTGTATGAGTTTGGTCATAATCAGATCTATACACTCTGCCTGGTGCTATTATCCTGCAGGGCATTTGGTTAGATTCCATGTACCTAATTTGCACAGGGCTTGTATGGGTCCTTAAAACATTTGAGGCCTTATCACTCTTCTGTTCTCCAGCTATATAAAAAGTATCAAATTCTTGTCTGGCAGGATGCTCTGGTGGTATATTTAAAGCATCAAAATTATACCAATCACTCTCAATTTGAGGACCTTCAGCAACTGAAAACCCTAGACTAGAAAATATGGCCACAACTTCATCTGTAACTTGACTAACAGGATGAATGGTTCCCCACTTCCTTTCTTTTGATGGCTGAGTAACATCAATCCATTCTCCTTTAAGCCTTTCATCAATAGCCTGCTTACGAAGTTCTCTTTTTTTCTCTGAAATTGACTGATTTATATCATTCTTTAATGCATTTAAAACTGGACCTAATTTTGCTTTATCATCATTGCTCATATTTCCTAAACTGCGCATCTTCAGGGAAACAGAGCCTTTTTTACCTAGAAAAGCTATTCTTAGCTCTTCAAGTTGATGTTCGTCTTGGGCATCTCTAATTCTTAAGAGAGCATCGCCCTTTAGTTTTGATATTTCATCTGTCATGACTCAAAAATTCAAACTGAAAGTTCTTTTCTTATTGTGAGCTAGAAGAAAAATACTTATGTAACCGCTGCCTTTGCTTGATCAACTATTGACTTAAAAGCTTCTGGCTCATTAACAGCTAGATCTGCAAGCACTTTTCTATCCACTTCAATTCCACTTTTTGACAACCCATGAATAAACTTTGAATAGGTTAAGCTTTGATCAACAAGCCGAACTCCAGCATTTATTCTCTGAATCCACAAAGCTCTAAAAGTCCTTTTTCTATTTTTACGATCACGCGTTGCATACTGCATGGCCTTATCTACTGACTGAGTAGCTGTCCTAAAATTTCTACTCCTTGCCCCATAGTGGCCCTTAGCTGCCTTAACTATTTTACGATGTCGTGCATGTGTTACTACGCCGGATTTTACTCTAGACATTGACTTCTACCTAACTGCTATCGGGAATAGGGCATATAAGTTTTCACAATACTCTCATCGGCCTTTGAAAGAGTACTGGTGCCCCTCGCGTTTCTAATAAATTTACTGGATCTTTTTATCATGCCGTGTCTCTTGCCAGCTTGAGCCGCTTTAACACGCCCTGTCGCCGTTACTTTGAATCTTTTCTTAGCTCCGGACTTTGTCTTCATCTTGGGCATTTCACTCTCCTAATTAACATATTACTCTATACACGGCAGCCCTTTTTAGGCCGGCACAGATTTAGGATATGCGTATACGCCCACTTTGTTCTTTTTGCAAGAGCTAGTTAATTAATAACTTAAAGTAAAAGTTATTTTATTCTATCTCTCCAGCATGAATTAAACTCTCATTTACAGGTGCTACCCTAAGTATATTTGTAGTGCCTGGAATATTAAATGGAACACCAGCTGTTATAATTATCTTGTCATCTAATGAGGCAAAGCCTTCATTTTTTGCAGCCCTGACAGCTTTTATAACCGCCTGTTTAAAGCGATCTACTTTCTCAGTAACAATACAATGCAAGCCCCAGTTTAAAGCTAATTTCCTGGCAATACTCAGTTCTGGAGTTAAGGCAATTATGGGTATCTTAGGCCTCTCACGGGATGTTAATATAGCTGTTGTTCCACTATGGGTAAAACAGCAGATAGCTTTTACATCCGTTCTTTCTGAAACTTCTCTTGCAGCCACTGTAATTGCGTTAGAAGTATCCGTACCCATAATAGGTCTAGAAGTCTCTATAATTTGCCTAAAACTATCATCATTCTCAATCTCAACTGCTACGCTGTTCATCATCTCTACTGCCTTTATAGGGTGCTTACCAGCAGCTGATTCTGCTGATAACATTACTGCATCAGCACCTTCATAAATAGCCTGCGCGACATCTGAAACTTCTGCTCTAGTTGGAGACGGTGATTCTATCATACTTTCAAGCATTTGCGTTGCCACAACTACTGGTTTTCCTGCTGTCCGACAAAGTTTAATTAACTTTTTTTGGATCGGTGGTAAGGAATAAATTGGCAACTCAACTCCTAAATCACCCCTAGCAACCATTATAGCATCTGCTTCCTGAAGAATTTTATCAAAAGTTTCAACTGCTGCTGGCTTTTCTATTTTTGCCAGAATTGAAGCTCGTCCTTTAATTAATTTTTTTGCCTCTAGTATATCTTCGAATCTTTGAACAAACGACAGCCCTATCCAATCAACCCCAAGATTGCACACGTATTCTAAGTCTTTTCTATCTTTAGTTGATAAGGCAGAAAAGGGCAAAATCACGTCAGGAATGTTTACTCCCTTTTTATTAGAAATTTTCCCGCCAACCAAAACCTTTGTATTAATTTGATCTCTAGCCGCTTCAATAACCTCTAATTTTATTTTACCATCATCAACTAAAATTACTGACCCAACTTTTAAGACTTCAAAAATTTCCTGATGAGGAAGCATAACACGTTTCTTATTGCCGAGCTTTTCTTCTAGATCAAATATAAAACTGCTACCCTCAACGAGCTCTTCATTACCATTTTCAAAATCCCCGCAACGCAGCTTAGGTCCCTGTAGATCAGCCAAAATGCCTATTGGACGGCCTAATTCCTTCTCTAATTCACGAATTATTTGATATCTTTCCTTTAATTCGGAGTGGTTTCCGTGACTGAGGTTCAGTCTAAACACATCGGCCCCAGCTATAAATAATTCTCTTATTGTTTTAGCACTATCTGATGCTGGCCCTAGTGTGGCCACTATCTTAACACTGCGTTCGCGAGATGTTCTTAACATCAGATGCCTTTCATTTTATGTCTGAAAGTAATAGATTATTTACAACAGTACTAAAAGAATTAATTATCATTTTAAAACTGCTATTGGTTATAAATTATAAAAACACAAAATGTTATGATAAGGGTATATCAAACGAAACTCATCCCTATATATTAAATTAAAAGGAAGCTACGAGCATGGAAGAAAATATTGAAAAGATTACAGAAATAGAGGCAGCTACATTTCGTAGATTAAAGGATTATTTAGCAAAGAATACCCAAGTACAAAATATAGATTTAATGGACGTGGCAGGATTTTGCAGAAATTGTCTAGCACGTTGGTATCAGGAAGAGTCTATAGATAGAAATATGGAACTAAGCAAAGATGAAGCAAGAGAACTCTTTTACGGAATGCCATATAATGACTGGAAAGACAAACACCAGACCTAAGATAATTTAGGTCAGATGGCTCTTACAATATTCTAAGTGAGCAGATATTAAAGATCCGACAATCTCTCCTGGTTTGCCTTTACCTATCAATTTTCCATTAATTCTTACAACTGATCTTATAAATATAGATGAAGATGTGATAAAAGCTTCAGATGCTGAATAGCATTCCTCCAAAGTGAAGGACCTTTCCTCAATTTCTAACCCGCTTTCTTTGGCAACTTTTAAAATGACTGCCCTAGTTATTCCTCCCAAGATATCATGAGACAAACTGCGTGTGATAATTTTTCCAACTGAATCCACAATAAAAGCATTATTGCTAGTTCCTTCAGTTATTAGATTATCTTTTACCATCCAAACATCATCCATGGATTTGGATAAAGCTTCCATTTTCAAAAGAGATGGCGCCAGCAATTGAGTTGTCTTAATATCAGGCCTTTGCCATCGAATATCTTGGGAGGTCATAACTGACAAGCCTTTATTAACTAATAATGGCTTTATAATTTCTTTGCTTTGAGAAAAAATAATAAGGGAAGGCTTTAATGTATTCTCAAAAACAAAATCTCTATCTGCCGCTCCTCTAGTAACTTGGAGGTATACTATTCCCTCATTTAATTTATTTTTATTGATAATCTTACGATGAAGATCCAGCAAATATTTTTCAGAAAAATCAATGGTTATATTTAATTCTCTTAATGATCTTTTTAATCTCTCAAAATGACCCTGCCAGTCTACTAACTTACCATCCAAAATAGATGTAACTTCATAGACTGCATCTGCAAATAAAAAACCTCTATCAAAAATCGAAATCTTGGCTTCATCCTCCGAAACAAACTCGCCATTTACAAAAACAATTCTTGCCATAACATTTCACAAAATATTTAAACTGAGGGCAAACTTCCAATAGGATGATCAGGGTCCAGAACAAAATCTTTAGCAGGTTTATTATCTGCTCTAGTCTTTCTTTTATACTCAAAACAGGCTGCCGCACCAAAATCTTCTGAGCGAAAAATTAAGCAATCAAAAATTTGCTTACTTCCTTCAAAGACACTAACTGAACCTCTTAACCCATCAGAATCTTCTTTATCGACTAGGAAATTCTTTTCTCCTATAGAAAGTATCTTAATCTCTTTGTTGTCCGATCTCAGATTATAACGACTAGTCTTTCTTTTCTTCTTGAGCCAATCAATCTCGATTTCTCTAATAATTTTATCTTGAATTACGGGTTCCAATTAATACCCCCACATATATTTAAATTCTTGATGGACATGAGTTTCATCAGCTATTAAATAATTATACAACATGAATCTAAAAAGAGAATTAAATTATGGCAAAAGAAGTATTTATTGTGGACGGAGCGAGAACAGCTATAGGAAGCTTTGGAGGATCCCTTGCATCAAAAACACCAATAGAGTTAGCTACAGCTGTAACTAAAGAAGCTTTAAAGCGCGCAAAAATTCATGCCGAAGAGGTAGAACATGTGGCTTTTGGGCATGTCATTAACACGGAGCCCAAAGACATGTATCTGTCTAGAGTTTCAGCAATACACGCAGGCATTCCAAGCACAGTTTCTGCCATGAATGTCAATCGCCTCTGTGGATCAGGTGCACAGGCAATAGTCTCAGTTGCCCAATCTTTGATGCTTGACGAAGCTAGTGTTGGTGTGGCTGGAGGTTCTGAAAGCATGAGCCGATCTCCTTACATTTTAAATACAGTGCGTTGGGGTCAAAAAATGGGAGATGCCAAAACTCAAGATATGATGCTAGGAGCCTTAAACTGCCCATTTGGGACTGGGCATATGGGTGTTACTGCAGAAAATGTTGCGGAAGAAAAAAATATTTCAAGATTAATGCAGGACGAATTTGCCCTTGAAAGCCAACGACGTGCATCAAAAGCAATAATAGACAATTACTTTAGAGATCAAATAATTCCTATTGAAATAAAAAAAGGTAAATCATCAGACATTTTTCAAATTGATGAACATCCTAAAGAAACTTCCCTGGAGGACTTAACTGAATTACCTCCCGTATTTAAAAAAGAAGGAACAGTTACAGCGGGTAATTCTTCAGGAATAAACGATGGTGCGGCCGCGCTGGTATTAGCTACCGAAGAAGGGTTAAGGAAAAATAATGCAAATCCTAGTGCTAAGATACTTGGTTACGCTCATTCGGGTGTTAGGCCAGAAATAATGGGAATAGGCCCTATACCTGCAGTAGAAAAACTTTGCCAAAAGCTAAAAAAGAATATCGATGATTTTGATGTTATCGAAAGTAATGAAGCCTTCGCTGCACAGGCATGCGCTGTCAGTCTAGCTTTAAAACTAAACAATAAGAAAGTTAACCCAAATGGAGGAGCAATAGCACTTGGCCACCCTGTTGGAGCGACTGGAACTATTCTTTGTATAAAGCTAATCCATGAACTTAAAAGGACAAATAGTCGTTTTGGGCTATTAACAATGTGTATTGGTGGAGGACAAGGTATCGCCATTGGCATAGAAAACCTTCAACTTAGTTAAGAAAAAAATCCCTTAGGGTTAAAAATAGATCTTCTGGATTGTCTGCATGAACCCAATGTCCACTATTTCTAATAACCTCAAGCCTATAGTTAGGAAAAATATTCTTAATAGGTCGCAAGTTTTCTTTATTTATATAACTCGAATTACTTCCAGATACGAATAATGAAGGCTTAGTAAATTTAAGGTTTTTTTGAGGAAAATCCATAATTTCAGGCATGCATCGTTTGAGTGCATTTAAATTAATTTTCCATTTAAGTGCTTCATCTTTTCTATCCAAGTTAAGCATCAAGAATGACCTCTCTCTTTTATCCGGAATATCCTTAGAAAGCATTCGGTCTACATCTGATCTTTTGGTAAAACTTGAAAGATCCACATTTAGTAAAGCGAGCACCTTATCTAATTGAGAGTGAGTGTATTTAACGGGAGCTATATCTAACACTGCTAACTTGTTTACATAACTTGGATGTAGGCATGAAAGAAGCATTGCTGACTTTCCACCCATCGAATGACCAATTATATCTACTGGAGCACCTAATTTTTCGATAACAGAAGTTAGGTCAGAAACCATTTCTTCATAATTGTGCACATCATGATGGAAAGAATTTCCGTGATTTCTCAAATCAACGGTAATAACTCGAAAATTGTTTTGGATTAACCTTTTTGCAAAAGTTTGCCAGTTCTGAGAAGATCCAAATAATCCATGAACAATTAGAACTGGCCGAAAACTGCTCGCTTCATTTAGATCATTGTAGTTAAGTAATAAATCTTTCACTGTTAAATAACAAACTCTTTTAAGGCTTGATTTTCAGTAATGTCCTCGAATGCAAACCCTTCCTTGGTCATCCGAGAAAACAGATTATCAAAGTTTTTGGGAATGGTCGTTTCAATTCCGATCAAAACTGATCCAAAATTCCTAGCCGATTTCTTTAAATACTCAAATCTTGAAATATCATCTTGAGGCCCAAGAAGATTAAGAAAATCTTTTAATGCACCAGGTCTCTGAGGCAACCTTAGAATTACATACTTTTTTAGACCTGTTACTCTTAACGCACGTTCCTTAACATCAGGTAGACGCTCAAAATCGAAATTTCCTCCTGAAACAATACAAACTACTTTTTTTCCTTTTAATGCGCTGAGAGGCAAATCTTTAAGGGCATCTATGGCTAACGCCCCCGCAGGTTCCAGAACTATACCTTCATTATTCAGCATATCTATCATGGTAGCACAAATTCTGTCTTCCTCTATAATTTTAATATCGTCTGAATTAACACCTTTAAGTATTTTAAAATTCAATTTCCCAATCTCAGCTACCGAAGCTCCATCCACAAAATTATCTGTTTTCCGAAGCTTAACAATCTTTCCTTTCGAAAGGGTCGCATAGAAACTTGCCGCACCTTTAGGTTCAGCAAAGACAAATTTATTGCTGATTGAATTTAGTTTTGAATATTTAACCATTCCTGCTGCCAAACCTCCGCCCCCAACGGCAAGCAATACAATATCTGGTTTTTTTCCTTCGGGCATTTGATCAGTTACTTCACTCATCACTGTTGCCTGACCTTCTATGACATTCTCATTGTCGAAAGGAGGGATAAATACTCCTTCATTGCGTTTTGCAAACTCAACTGCCTCCTTAAGTGTTTGATCAAAATAATCCCCAAATAGACGAATTTCAACGTTACTCCCACCAAAAGCTTTAGTTCTGTTAATCTTCTGCTGGGGTGTCGTAACCGGCATAAAGATCACACCTTTTAACTTAAAATATGAACAGCAATATGCCATGCCCTGGGCGTGATTTCCCGCTGATGCACATACAAATTCTTTCACTCGGGGATATTCACGAAGAGAAATCCTAATTGCATTAAATGCACCTCTTATCTTGTAAGATCTTACTGGCGACAAATCTTCCCGCTTAAGATAAACTTCAGCACCATATAATTGAGATAAATAACTATTAAGCTGCAAAGGAGTAGCAGGGAAAAGCTCTCTCATTTCCTTCCTGGCAGCTAGCACTCTTTTTTCAAAACTCATTTTAACCTATTTTAGCAATCTAAAACACACATTGTGTTTAGAAGGATTTACCATGCAGCTAGGTAAATATCTAGAGAATCCTTTTCAGTAATACATCTTGGATTATTCACAAGAAGACGTGTCTGCTTCATGCTCTCCTTTGCCATCTTTTCACAAGATTCTTTAGGAATACCTACATCTCTTAGCCGAGCTTCTAAGCCGAGCCTTTCTGATAATTCCGCAAGTTTTTCTATGAAAAAAGAACTCTTATATTGTATTCCTTTTTTTGGATCCTCTAATGGCCAAATATAATCACAAAGGTCTGCATAAGCATGTGCAGCTTTCTGATCTAACTGATTGAACCTTAAGACATAAGGAAGAATTAATGCGTTTGATAACCCATGTGGTATATGAAAGATTCCACCTATTGGATACGCTAGAGCGTGAACTGCCGCCACAGGTGAATTAGCAAAAGCTATCCCAGCAAACATTGAGCCCTTGAGCATGTTCGCACGTGCCTTCTCATTATCACCATGAAAAACTGCTTTATCAATTGAACCAATTAAGAGCTTTAGAGCCTCAATAGCATACATTCTAGAAATGGGGTTATTATTCTTATTTTTAGAAGAATAAGCTTCGATGGCATGTACCATTGCATCAACACCAGTTGCAGCTGTTATCTTTTGTGGCAAACCTATTGTCAATAATGGATCCAAGATAGCTAAATCCGGCAAGATAATTGAAGAAGATACACCTCGCTTTTCGTTCTCACCGACTGTAATAATAGAAACAGGCGTAACCTCTGAGCCAGTACCAGCAGTTGTGGGTACCAAAACTAAGGGTAATCTTGGTCCACATGCTGCACCTACCCCCCAAACAGAATCGAGATTTTCACTTGAGCCCAAAATTAGAGAAGTTAACTTCGCAACGTCCATAGATGACCCACCACCATACCCTATTACACCTGTACATTTACTGCTTTGCCCTATCGCTATAGCTTTTTCTAGGGTAGATAGAGAAGGATCTGGCTCAACTTCATCGAAAATTACTACTAACTCTGAAGCATCTTCTAGTGATGATATTGCATTATTTGCCAACCCCAAATTAATTATTCCCTTATCAGTTATAAAAAGAATCCTGTCCCCGAGACATTTTCTTATCTCTTCTAGATTATCCAAAAATGAATGATTCCCAAATCGGATGCCTGGCGTTGTATTAAAGTTAAAACTATCCATAATAACTCCCTAATAGCTCTAAAATGCTGAAGTTTTTTTTACAATAAGAGATGTGGGACGCTTTATCTAGAGAAAACACAAGTCAGAATTCTTTTGATCTATGTAGAAAAAGATATTAAATCACTCTTAGCTATATTTTACGGAGAAAAATTGTTGAAACCAAAAAAAGTAGTACTTGCATACTCTGGCGGACTGGACACTTCAATTATATTAAAATGGCTCCACCAAGAATATAATTGTGAAGTAGTCACATTTACAGCTGATTTGGGCCAAGGAGAAGAGCTTGAACCCGCTAAAGAAAAGGCTAAAATACTAGGTGTTCCGGAAGATCATATTTTCATGGAAGATCTTCAAGAAGAATTTGTTTCAGATTATGTCTTTCCGATGTTTAGAGCCAACACTCTCTACGAAGGTACCTACCTTTTAGGGACATCGATAGCTCGCCCCTTGATCGCCAAGAGATTGATTGAAATTGCAGAGAAGACAGGGGCAGACGCAATTGCGCATGGTGCGACTGGCAAAGGTAACGACCAAGTAAGATTTGAATTATCCGCATATGCGCTGAATCCAAAAATAAGAATTATAGCTCCATGGCGAGAGTGGAATTTAACTTCCAGAAAAAAGTTGATCGAGTTTGCAGAAAGAAACCAAATTCCTATCTCAAAAGATAAAAGAGGTGAACCTCCATTTTCAGTCGATGCTAATCTTTTACATACATCATCTGAAGGGAAAATTCTTGAGGATCCCTCCAAACCAGCACCTGAACATGTATACCAGAGAACCACAAATCCAGTAGATGCCCCAAACACACCAGAATCTGTGGAATTAGAATTTCTAAGGGGAGATCCTATTGCTATCAATGGAAAGACAGGCTCCCCTCAATACTTATTGGAAACTCTGAATAGACTAGGGGGAAAACATGGTATAGGTCGCCTTGATTTAGTTGAAAATAGATTTATTGGAATGAAGTCGAGAGGTATTTATGAAACCCCTGGAGGGACAGTCTTGTTATGTGCTCGTAGAGGAATTGAAAGTTTAACACTTGATAAGGGAGCTTCTCATTTAAAAGATGAGATTATGCCTAAATATGCAGAGTTAATATATAATGGGCTCTGGTTCAGTCCAGAACGGGAAATGCTCCAAGCTCTAATTGACAAAAGTCAGGAAAAAGTTTCGGGAAAAGTAAAAGTAAGCCTACTTAAAGGAACTTGCAGTGTTGTTTCACGATCTTCAGAACACAGTTTGTATTCAGAAAAACATGTCACTTTTGAGGAAGACTTTGGAGCTTATAATCAAAAGGATGCAGAAGGCTTTATAAAAATTAATGCTCTAAGGCTAAAACTTTTAGCGACGCGAAATCTTAAAACTAAAAAGTAAAGTTATTCCGAATAATAACTCTCAAAGCATATACAGCTACTAGTAAAATTAGGGGAGCTAAATCTAAACCTCCATTAATTGGAGGAATAATCTTTCGTATTCGAGAGTATAATGGCTCTAAAATGCTTTCGAGGCTTCGCCAAATCGTAATTACAAGTTGCTGTCTGCTATTCAAAACTCCAAAACTAATCAGCCAGCTCATAATGACATGGATAAATACAAAAAAAACCAAAATATCTAGAATTAAGTCAACAATCTGTAGTAAAGAAACCACTAGCACCTCCTAAAATTCTCTTTATTTAAAATAATAGCATTGTAAAAATATACAAGTGCAATGAAAGCGTAAGAAAATTTAATTTGGCATAATATTAGCTAATCGCTTATTCTAACGGTAGAAGGTTAGAAGTTAGATTATTTATATAAAATAGTTTCATTAAATTATATTGGCACTTAAGAGACAACAAATGACCAAAAGAATCTTTTTCTCACTATCAGCTATATTTTTTGGCATCCTTTTATCTACAAAATTTTCCTTAGCATATCTAGAAAATGCAAAAACTGATCAATGGCTATTAGAACCGATTGGAACTTACCGCATTCATTCTGAGTCGAAAGATTTTGGGGGCATTTCAGCAATAATAATGGGGTATGACGGGCAAAAATTTACTGCGTTAACTGACAAAGCTAATTACTTTAATGGTTCAGTCTCGAGAGATCCTAGAGGTAAAATCAATAAAGTTATAATATCCAAACCATACCCAATTTTATCTAGTGAGGGTGAACCTCTAAAAAATAGAAACCTTGATAGTGAAGCCTTGATAAAGACAGCCGATGGTGGTTTTTATATATCATTTGAATCAAACGATAGGATTATGTATCACGAAAGCCTTGATTCACCAGGTAAATTTCTTCCTAGCCATGAAAGTTTTGATGAATTTCATTATTCTAAAGGAATAGAATCTCTTGCAATTTCGAATGAAGGATTAATTTACGCCATACCAGAAGCGCCAAATGCAGAATCAAAAGAAATAAGGGCATTTGTATTCGATGGTAAAAAATGGGAAAAGTCATTTTTGATAAATACGGTTGATGATTTTTATATCACAGATGCTATTTTTGCGCCAGATAACTCGCTGCTTATTTTAGAGCGAAATTATTCATGGGCTGGATTCAAGAGCCGTATTAGACGTTTTAGAATAAAAGATGGCAAGGCAGAATTTATACAAACTTTAATTGAAAGTCGCTTTAGAGAATTTGATAACCTTGAGGGTATGAGTATCTGGCTTGACAAGAACGGAGAATACTGGCTTACCCTTGTGTCAGATGATAACTTTAATATATTCCAAATAACGCAGTTGGTAGAATTTAAAATAAAAATTAAATAAGAGGTTTGTAATGGCTAATACAAATTTAGAAAGAATAATTAATGAAGTTTGGGAGGATAGAGAGGCCATCTCTCCGAATACATCAGGTGAACGGCGCGATGCAGTTGAAGAAGTGTTGAACGCTCTTGATAAAGGTACGCTAAGGGTAGCGGTAAGACAAGAAAATGGAGATTGGCTGGTAAATCAGTGGGTAAAAAAAGCCGTTGTTTTAAGTTTTCGATTATTCAATATGGTTGAGCAGGAAGGTGGTCCACAAGAAACTACATGGTGGGATAAAGTAGATAGCAAATTCAAAAACTGGACAGCAGATGAGTGGAAATCAAAAAATTTTAGAGCTGTCCCAAATTGTATCGTCAGGAAATCTGCTTATATTGCACCAGGCGTAGTTCTCATGCCTTCATTTGTTAACCTTGGCGCCCATGTTGGAGAAGGAACAATGGTTGACACATGGGCCACTGTTGGGTCATGCGCTCAAATAGGTAAAAATGTGCATTTATCCGGTGGCGTAGGTATTGGTGGAGTTCTTGAACCACTTCAGGCAGGACCCACAATAATTGAAGACAACTGTTTTATAGGAGCAAGATCAGAAGTGGTCGAAGGCTGCATAATAAGAGAAGGGGCAGTTCTAGGTATGGGAGTTTTCATAGGAAAATCAACAAAAATTCTAGACAGAGAAACAGGTAAAATTTCATATGGAGAGGTTCCTCCCTACTCTGTAGTTGTTCCAGGAGCTTTACAAACAGAAAGACCTGAAGTCAGCCTTGCTTGTGCAGTTATTGTTAAAAAGGTTGATGAGAAAACAAGATCAAAAACATCAATAAATGAATTATTACGTTCTTAACATAGATTAAGGTTGATTAAAAATTGGACGCTGCAGTAAAAATAACTTCAGAACTGATAAAGAAAAAAACGATTACTCCAGAAGATGACGGAGCAATTAAGCTCCTTACTAATATTCTTTCTGCCTCCAATTTTTCATGCCGAGAAATTCATTCAGGAAATGTAAGAAATTTATTTGCGCGGTGGGGACCTAAGAACCCGGAGAAAACTATTGGATTTAATGGTCATGTCGATGTTGTTCCTCCAGGAGATACAACACTATGGGAGGTTGATCCATTCTCTGGAATTGTAAAAGATGGAGAGATTATTGGAAGAGGGGCAGTAGATATGAAATCTGCAGTAGCAGCCTTCACTGCAGCTGCAGTTGAATTTGTAGATGGCAATAAACCCAACGGATCCATAGTAATAGCAATCACTGGGGACGAGGAAGGTGAGGCTATAAATGGAACCAAAGCCATTTTACAATGGATGTTGGAACAAGATGAAAGGGTACCACATTTTATAGTTGGAGAACCTACTAGTAAAGAGACACTTGGTGACATGGTTAAGATAGGAAGACGAGGGTCATTAACTGCGTTATTTTCCAGTTCTGGAACCCAAGGCCATACCGCTTATCCTCATCTTGCCTCTAATCCGATTAACTCTATAAACACTTTGATAACCTCAATATTAAGTGAGACAATTGATCAGGGCTCAGAACATTTTGAGCCATCAACCTTATCTTTTACAACTATTGATGTTGGCAATGTTGCTAACAATGTCATTCCTGCAAAATGCGAAGCAACATTAAATATAAGATTTAATGATCTTCATACTTCAGAAACTATAATAGCATGGCTAAATAAACATATTGAAAAGACAAATAAAAAACATCAGGCCCATATTTCTATGAATGTAAAAGTGTCTGGGGAAAGTTTTATTAATGGGAATAGCCCTTTCGTTAAAATGGTAACTAAAGAGATCAAAGATACACTAAATATTAACCCCATTCTTTCTACCTCTGGAGGAACTTCAGATGCTAGATTCATTAAAGAATTTTCTGAGGTTTTAGAGCTAGGTTTGGTGGGTAAAACAATGCACAAAGTAAATGAGAGAGTTAAGGTGGATGAGATTATAAGTCTAAAAAATCTTTATAAATCTATACTGGAAAGATATTTTACTGAAGAAATATAAGAAATTTTCCGAATTAAGGAGAAAAAGGTGATAGGAAAACTTAATCATATTGCTATTGCGGTTCCCAACCTATTAGAAGCTGCTGAAAAATATAAAAATACTCTTGGAGCACAGGTAGGAAAACCAATTGACCAACCTGAGCACGGAGTCACTGTAATTTTTGTTGAACTTCCAAATACCAAGATAGAACTTATCTTCCCTTTCGGTGACAATAGTCCAATAGAAAATTTTCTCGACAAAAACCCCGCTGGAGGCATTCATCATGTTTGTTTCGAAGTTGAGGATATATATTACGCAGCTGAAAAGCTTGAATTAGAAGGCTCTAGAATTCTAGGAAATAAGGAGCCCAAGATTGGAGCACATGGAAAACCTGTTCTATTTCTTCATCCAAAAGATTTCAATGGTACATTAATTGAATTGGAGGAAGTATGACTGAAAAAATAAGGGAACCAAAATGACAATAACTGCAGCAATGGTTCTCTATGCCATAATCTGGTTTATGGTATTATTTATTTGTTTGCCTATTAACCTTACGACCCAAGAGGAAGCTGGGAAAGTTATCCCCGGCACACCAGCCTCTGCTCCAGAAAATGGTGATCTACGAAAAAAAATTAGACTTGTAACATTAATATCGTTTGTTATTTGGATTTTAACTTTTACGATTATAGTTTCAGGAATTTTTCAGATATCTGATTTTGATTTTTTTGGCATTCTAGACTAATCTAAATTAGCTACCGCCATTCAACCACCTTACTCAAATCTGGCCTATCTCTATCTTCAAGCATTTTCGTATTTGTACCTATATGAATATACCCTGCAATTGTTTCATTTTCAGATAAGTTCAGCGCGGTTTTTTTAAATTCCTCATCATGTGCGGTCCACCCTGTTAACCAACAGGCTCCCCAACCATTAGCGAGTGCAGCATTAAGAATGGACATGCAAACTGCGCCAGCGGAAAGAATTTGTTCAGGCGCAGGTATTTTGCTCTCCTTAAGGGAAGATATTACTACTAATACTAAGGGCGAATTTAAAAATCTATTTTTTGATTTCTCTAATTTATCTGGGTCCACCTTATTCTTTAAGCCTACGCTACTCACATGAAATGCGATTTCTTTAAGGGCATTTGGAGACAAAACAATTATTCTCCAAGGCTCTAGCCTTCCATGATCGGGACTTCTAAGACCCATCTTTAAGATAGTTTTAAGTTCACTCTTAGTTGGAGCAGGAGAAGTCAAAAAACTTGCAGAAGCAGATCTTCGACTTTCAAGAAATTTAATTACTTCGTCTGACGCCATTAGCAACACCTATTCCTTAGGAATTATTCTTAATCCCAATTCCCGTAGTTGCTCGTTTGAAACATTAGCAGGGGCTTCCATCATTAAATCTTCAGCACCCTGATTCATAGGAAAAAGAATTACCTCCCTAATGTTTTGAGCATTAGCTAACAACATTACTATCCTATCAATCCCTGGAGCAATTCCAGCGTGAGGAGGTGCTCCAAATTTAAAAGCGTTTATCATCCCACCAAAATTTTCATCTACAAACTCTTTACTCTTTCCCACTATTTCGAAAGCTTTGTACATTATTTCAGGGATATGATTTCTCACGGCTCCTGAACTTAATTCCACACCATTACAAACTATATCATATTGAAACCCTAGAACCTCCAAAGGATCATCTTTATTAAGAGCATCAATGCCTCCTTGCGGCATTGAAAAAGGATTATGGCTAAACTGGAGACCGCCTGTTTCCTCATCTTCTTCAAATAACGGAAAGTCAACAATCCAACAAAATTCAAAACTGTGAGCAATTAATAAATCTAATGCCGTTGCAATTTCATTTCGAGCTTTTGCAGCAACTGGCTCAAATATTCTTGCTTTTCCCCCTAAAAAGAAACAAGCATCACCTTCTTCCAATTGTAGCCTTTTTCTTATTTCTTCTGTTTTCTCTTCACCAATATTTTTTGCTATAGGGCCCACACCTTGTACTTTTCCGTCCTCTTTTCTCCAAAAAATATAACCCATTCCAGGCAGGCCTTCTTTTTGGGCAAAAGCATTCATCCGATCACAAAAAGCTCTACTTCCTCCTTTAGGTGCGGGAATGGCTCTGATCTGATTCCCAGATTCTTTTAAGACATTTGCAAACAAGGCAAAACCTGCACCTTCGAATATATCTGATACTATTTGCATTTTTAGTGGATTTCTCAAATCCGGCTTGTCAGAGCCATACCATAAGAGGGCATCTTTATATTTTATACGTGGGAATGCCTCAGTTACTGACGCTCCATTTGAAAACTCTTTAAATAAATCTCTTATGACTGGCTCGATTATATTAAAAACATCTTCTTGTGTTGAGAAACTCATTTCAACATCTAGTTGATAAAATTCTCCTGGAGAACGGTCAGCTCTAGGATCTTCATCTCGAAAACAAGGTGCAATCTGGAAATATCTATCAAAACCCGCCACCATGATTAATTGTTTAAATTGCTGTGGTGCCTGAGGTAAAGCATAAAATTTTCCTGGGTTTAGCCTAGACGGCACCAAAAAATCTCTTGCACCTTCAGGGCTAGAAGCAGTAAGGATAGGCGTTTGAAATTCATTGAAGCCTTTCTCGGTCATAAGATGCCTTAAGGATGAAATGACTTTAGATCTTAATATAATATTTTGATGAAGTTTTTCTCTCCTTAAATCTAAAAACCTATATTTAAGACGAGTTTCTTCAGGATATTCAACATCGCCAAACACCGGTAACGGCAACTCTTCAGCTTCAGATAAAACTTCCAAATTATGGGAATAAACTTCTATATCTCCGGTTGCAAGGGTCTTATTTATTAAATCTTCATCTCTTTTCTTTACTACACCGTCTACTTTAATTACCCATTCCGCTCTTACTTTCTCTAACTTCTTAAAAGCTTCACTCTCAGGGTCAGCTACAATTTGGGTCATCCCATAATGATCTCTTAAGTCTATAAATAAAACCCCACCATGATCCCTCAACCGATGGACCCAACCAGAAAGCCTTACTTCCTGCCCAACCTCATTAAGGCTCAATTCGTTACAATTATGGCTTCGAAAAAGGTGCATCATTTTTACCTTTTAAAATATAAAATCCTAAAAAAATACTGTTCATTATATTACAAGGCTATTTATATAAAAGATTGTCTGATAGCAAACATTAAAAAGCAAAATAAGTTTTGATTGCTAAATAACTTAAGCATACTAGATATTATCTATTGAGATTACGCCCACGATGAATATAAAAATCAATAATAGTTTTTAGGAAACATTGAATGCCAAAAAGGGAAGATCTTTCAAGTATTTTGATCATTGGCGCTGGACCGATTATAATTGGTCAGGCCTGCGAATTTGATTATTCAGGCACCCAAGCTTGTAAAGCACTTAAGGAAGAGGGTTTCAGGGTCATATTAATTAACTCTAACCCTGCTACAATCATGACTGATCCAAACCTTGCTGACGCTACTTATATTGAACCAGTAAACATTAAGACTGTAGAAAAAATCATAATTAAAGAAAAACCCGACGCCATTCTTCCTACAATGGGAGGTCAAACTGCCTTGAATGTTGCATTAGAGCTTGATGAAGCAGGCCTACTAACTAAATATGATGTAGAATTGATTGGAGCCACTAAAGAATCAATAGAAAAAGCAGAAGATAGAAAATTATTCCGAGATTCAATGACTAAAATTGGCATAGAATCACCCAGATCATCAATAGCCAATAATCTTTCTGAAGCCAAAGAGGCTATAGAAGAAATAGGCCTTCCAGTAATTATACGCCCCGCATTTACTATGGGAGGAACCGGTGGTGGAATAGTGGATTCCAAAGAAAAGATCGACGAAATGTGTTTGCATGGTTTGTTGGCCTCTCCAGTATCACAAATTTTAATTGATGAAAGCTTAGTGGGCTGGAAAGAATTTGAAATGGAGGTAGTCAGAGACAGGGCAGATAATACAATAATAGTCTGTTCGATAGAAAATGTTGACCCAATGGGAGTCCATACTGGAGATAGTATAACTGTTGCACCTGCATTGACCTTAACTGATCGTGAATATCAAGTGATGCGAAACTTATCGATGAAAGTTCTTAGAGAAATTGGAGTAGAGACAGGAGGATCTAATGTTCAGTGGGCCATCAATCCTAAGAATGGAAGAATGGTAATTATTGAAATGAATCCAAGAGTATCAAGATCGTCAGCTCTCGCCTCTAAAGCAACCGGCTTTCCAATTGCAAAGATAGCCACAAAATTAGCAATTGGGTTCACTTTAGATGAATTAAGTAATGATATCACAAAAGTTACTCCAGCAAGTTTTGAACCTACCTTAGATTATGTAGTAACCAAAATTCCAAGATTCACTTTTGAAAAATTCCCTGGGTCTTCTGATGAACTTACCACTTCTATGAAATCGGTTGGAGAAGTAATGGCAATTGGTTCCTCATTTTGTGAAAGCCTCCAAAAAGCTATTAGTGCCTTAGAAACCGGTCTTTCTGGCATAGAAAATTACGATTTTAAGAATAAGTCTAGAGGTGAGATTAAAAAATCTTTGGAGTTTCAGACACCCGAACGTTTATTGAAAATAGGAGAAGCTATAAGGCAGGGAATCGAAATTTCAGAAATAGAGAAAATAACTGGATATGATAAGTGGTTTTTAGAGCAAATTTTTTCCATCATCAAAATGGAAAAAGAGATAATTGACAAAGGAATTCCGAACGATCCGCAGTTCATACAAGACATAAAGGCAAAAGGTTTTACGGACAAAAGATTAGCTAACCTAACTAAAACTACAGAAGAACATATCTTTAATCTTCGGAAGAAATTTTCTGTAATGCCATTATTTAAGAGAGTGGATACTTGTGCAGCAGAATTTGAATCGAGCACTCCCTATATGTACTCTACATATAAAATTAATCTGTCAAACAACATAGAAAATGAAATTGCAAGCTCAGAGAGGGAGAAAATAGTTATTTTGGGAGGAGGTCCAAATAGAATTGGCCAGGGAATTGAATTTGATTACTGTTGTTGTCATGCTTGTTTTTCTTTATCAAAAATAGGATATGAAACAGTAATGATAAATTGTAATCCTGAAACCGTTTCTACTGACTTTGATACCTCAGATAGACTGTATTTTGAGCCCGTAACTGTGGAGTCTGTAATTAATATAATAGAGGCAGAAGCAAAAGAAGGAATTATAAAGGGTGTAATTGTTCAACTAGGAGGCCAAACGCCACTAAAAATAGCAACCACTTTAGAAGGTGCTGGAATTCCAATTCTTGGTACAAGTACTGCAGAAATTGATAGAGCAGAAGATCGCCACTTATTTAAGAATTTGCTAACTACATTAAACCTAAAACAGCCTAAAAATAATATAGCCAAGAATAAAAGTGAGGCCCTAACTGCGGCCAAGGAAGTAGGTTTTCCTTTAGTTATTCGACCCTCCTATGTTTTAGGTGGGAGGGCAATGGAAATAATATTTAGCATTGATCAACTTAAGAATTATATAGGAAAAGCCGTAGAGGTTTCAGGGGACAACCCTGTATTATTAGATTCTTATTTGCAGAATGCCATTGAATTAGATGTTGACGCAATTTGTGATGAGAGAGATGTGTGGGTTGCAGGTATTATGGAGCATATTGAAGAAGCTGGAGTTCATTCAGGCGATAGTGCATGCTGCATTCCCCCTCATTCCCTAGATACTGAAGTAATCAATGAAATAAAGCGTCAAACAAAGGAGCTCGCATTAGCCCTTAACGTTAGGGGCCTAATAAATATTCAATTTGCTCTTCAAGGCAGCGATTTATTTGTTTTGGAAGTAAATCCTAGAGCCTCAAGAACGGTTCCCTTTGTATCAAAAGCAATTGGATATCCCTTAGTTGCTCTGGCATCAAGAGTAATGGCGGGAGAGGAATTAAGAAACATAAATATTCCTGACACTGAGCCTAAACATTTCTGTGTTAAAGAGGCAGTCTTACCCTTTGATCGATTCCCAGGTACAGACACAATTTTGGGGCCTGAAATGAAATCAACAGGTGAAGTAATGGGGATCGCCACCACTTTTGAAGAAGCATTCTTGAAATCTCAAGTTGCCGCCAATATAATTTTTCCAAAGCAAGGTACCATTTTCTTTTCAATAAAAAATAGAGATAAGAATAGTGAAGCAATAGAAATAGCAAAAACAATAATTGATCTGGGTTTTACAATTCTAGCAACGAAGGGAACAAGAGAATTTTTGGGAAAAAATATGATTAGATCTGAACTCACTCGCAAAGTGTATGAAGACAATCCAAACATTATTGACGCAATTAATAATGGGATGGTCAACCTGGTCTTCAATACAACTGAAGGAATAAAGGCAATAAGCGACAGTAAAGAAATTAGAGCAAAAGCTTTATATCTTAAAATTCCCTATTATACCACATTAGCTGGCATTAGTGCCGCAGTCCAAGCAATGAAACAAGACCTGTTAACATCTAGCGAAATAGCACCTATTCAAACTTTTTCAGTCCAATGATCCTAATTTAAATCAAGAGAAAATTCCCGCTAATGGCTAAACTATACTTCAACTACTCAACTATGAACGCAGGAAAAACTACTGTTTTGCTTCAAGCAGCTCATAACTATTCGGAACGAGGCATGAACCCCTTTCTCTTAACAGCTAACGCTGATACTAGGTCAGGAATTGGGACTATAAAGAGCCGTATTGGTTTGAAAAAATCTGCCCAAACATTTTCACAGTCAGTTGATCTACTAAATAAAGTTAAGGAGGCTAATTCAAAAAAAAGCATTTCATGTGTATTTGTGGATGAGGCTCAATTTCTTACAGAACAACAAGTGTGGCAACTTGCCAAGGTGGTTGATGATCTAAAGATACCCGTTTTGTGTTTTGGTCTTAGAGTAGATTTTCAAGGGAATCTTTTCCCAGGTTCCAAGTGTCTCCTTTCAATTGCAGATGAATTAAAGGAAGTAAAAACGATCTGCCATTGTGGAAAAAAAGCGACAATGGTCATAAGACAGTCAAATGGGAAAACAGTAGTAGACGGTGATCAAGTTCAGATCGGTGGCAACGAGAGTTACACTTCATTATGCAGGAAACATTGGTTGAAAGAATTTGAAAAAGCTAAGAAGTAAATATTAGGAATCGCCTATATTAATGCGTTTAATATTAAACTACTCGGCTTGGGCAATCTTTATCCCCAAAATAGGAAATTAGATTTTCTACCGCCAACAAACCCATTTCATCTCTAACTTCTTTGGTTGCGGAGCCTATATGAGGAAGCAGTGTCACATTATCCAAGTCTATTAATGATTGAGGAATATTAGGTTCATTTTCAAAAACATCTAACCCCCCACCAGCTATCCTTCGCGTACTAAGAGCCTCAATCAATGCTTTCTGATCCACTACTTCTCCTCTTGAAGTATTAATAAAAAATGCACTGTCCTTCATCAGACTAATTTGCTCTTCATTAATTAAGCCGTGATTGCCTTTATCACCCGGCAAATGAATAGAGACAATATCAGATTCCCTCATAACGTGCCCGATACTTTGCGCAGGTCTAGCAGGAAAATCTATACTACCTATGTAAGACCTGTTAAAATACACAACCTTCATCCCTAATGCCATATTAGCTCTTCTAGCAGTTGCTTTGCCGATTCTTCCCATTCCTATTATTCCTAAAGTCTTACCTTTTAAAGAAACACCTAAATCCTCTACTGCTGAAAAACCAGTCCATTCACCATCTCTCAGTTTCTTTTCTGATAGATATGCTTTCCTTGTTGCAGCAAGAATTAAATATATAGCCAAATCAGCTGTAGCATCAGTCAGCACACCTGGCGTGTTAGTTACTACAATACTCTTCGACTTTGCAGATTTTAAGTCAATGTGATCTAACCCTACCCCAAAGTTAGCAATAATTTTGGTTTTTCTATCAGTTGTATTAAGAATTTTTTTAGTAAACCTCTCTGTCACTGAACATAAAATTCCATCTGCTTCTTTTAATGCCCTTTGAAGTTCCACTTCCGTAAACAACTTATCAGATTCATTTAGGGAAACAGTAAAATTAGACATTAATTTTTTATTAACCACGTCCGGCATCTTTCTAGTAACCAATATTTTAGGTATAGAATTAGACATTAATTAGTCTCCCATCTCAGTGTAATCTAACGCCAAGTTGCACATTCTTTTCTGGCGATACAAGGACAATATTTCCATCACTGTCAGCAACTCCAAGGACTAAAACCTCAGACCGTATAGGCCCTATTTGCTTTATAGGAAAATTTACAACGGCCATAATTAGTTTTCCCTTTAGCTCTTCCAGGCTATAATTTTCTGTTATCTGTGCTGAGCTTTTCTTAATACCCAAGTCTTCACCAAAATCAATTCTAAGAATGTAAGCTGGATTTCTTGCTTCCGGAAATTTTTCTGCTGAAATAATTTTGCCAACCCTGATATCAATGTCCAAAAATTGTTCAAAAGCAATCAACGACTTTCCTTTCAATAAACTTAATAAGAACTCCGATTATTTTCTGAGTTCTAAACTCCTTTGGTGAGCAGCCTTAATAGCATCTGCCATTAGGTTCTTTAATGAATTTTCATTCATTAATATTTTTAAAGCTGCCTCAGTTGTCCCTCCTGGGCTCGTAACATTTTCTCTAAGAATTTCAGGACTATCAGAAGCAGCCATACATAGTTTCCCTGCCCCAAAAACTGTATTCTTTGCAAGATTCAATGAGATTTCCTTAGACAAGCCCAGTTCGACACCAATCAATGCCATAGTTTCAATCAGTAAAAAAGCATACGCAGGTCCTGATCCTGAGATTGCGGTAGCCACATCAATATGATCTTCCTTTTTTAACCTAACCGTATTTCCGACGGATGACATCAATAAATCCACCTTTTCAAGGTTTGAGCCTTCTTCCCCATAGATTGCTGTTATTCCAGCTGAGACAAGAGAAGGTGTATTGGGCATAGCCCGATATATACTCTTACTACCTCCGAAAACATCCCTAAGCTTTGATATTGGAGTTCCAGCTATAACAGATATTAAAATAGAGAAGCTTACTTTTCTGGGAAAATATTTTAATAGATAATCCATATTTTGCGGTTTTATAGCTAAAATACAAGTGCCAACTTCAAGAGCATATTTAGGATTTAATGTTAATCCCCTTTTCTCCAAGTTCTGTAGTCTCTTATTTGGTTTAGGCTCGATGACAAATGCATTCTCTAACTTCAGGCCATTTTCTATCCAACCATCTAGAAGGGCACCACCCATTTTCCCACAACCAATGAGAAGGATGCCGTCCAAAAATACATCTTTAATTTTCAAAGCTTACCAAAATTACAAATAAAATTTATATTATTATGTAGCAACATTATGCTTCCCCATTCGTTGCCCCAAGAACAAGATCTAGAGCATCCATGACATTGCTTTTACCAGAATAAACCATTTGGAAAACTGGATAATACCTTTCACAATATTCAAAAGATTTTTCTAACAAATTACTCATTTGTTCATAAGTGGGGTTCAGTATTTCGGTAAAGGAAACACCATAGCGAAACATAATTAATTCCTTTTCTTGGCAATAACTAAAAGAACCTATCCACACCTCCTGATTTATAAGGTTTAAAACCTCATACAATTTGTCGTTATACTTTTCCTTAGCGATAAGTTCAAAAGTACAAACCAATTTTATCATGCCATCAGCCATATGACTTTTGCTAAGAGACATGAAATAATTCCGCCACAAACCCTCAATAACGATAGCTACATGGTCATCACCTATCCTATTGAATTCCCAATCTCGTTTTTCAGCAAGGTTTTCTACAATCTCTAATGGATCTGTTTCGTCGTTATCTAACAAATTGACCTTTCCTTATTGGATCAAGTTAAAAGCATGCCTAGGTATTAGAGTAAACAATAATACATTTTATAGATATGTAAACAACAAGTAGACAAAAGTACTTTTTACATACTATATATAG
>Ga0208277_1000229_pt1 | contig 34250 bp, 32 predicted proteins | sample ETNtaG_5_FD_185782 | JGI IMG/M metagenome (GOLD analysis project Ga0208277, IMG submission 185782) | Marine microbial and viral communities from oxygen minimum zone, Eastern Pacific Ocean - ETNP201406SV205 (SPAdes) (version 2) | ecosystem: Environmental > Aquatic > Marine > Oceanic ...
TGGCTGCCCATCAGCATCCGTAACTGTTCCTGAAACCTGTGTCTGAGCCAACATCGTAAGAGATGCAAACACAGTAATTAGTGTTAGTAGTTTTTTCATTTTCTAATTAGGTTTTAATAAAACTTTATCTTGTAAAGATACGATTTAATTTTTTTTCTTGCGTATTTGATTAAATTTCAATTGATTTTTTCTAAAAAACATAAAAAACCAAGCCCAATTTTGCAGTTTTTAATTGGTTAAATGATTTATTGCTATAGGATCCAAAATCAAAAAACGAATCAATCGGGTGGGTATAAGTCAAATTCCAGGTGTTGTTCCCTACATTTAACCGCAATGCAAGTCTAAAATTTTTAACAGAAAGAAAAGTAATGCTTTCTTCAAGAGCAGTCCTTGAACGTTGTTTTGCTGACAGAGTGTAATATCCAACCACCCCAGCATATACGCGCCAAAATTGGTAATTCGTAGGTGTAGAGCTTCGCCATCTAAATTCTAACGGGACTTCTGCGTCTATATAAGTCCATTGGTTAATAACATCACTTGAGACAAAAGTCGTAGCTTCCATATTTTTTGAAAACTGTAGATTCGTATATACCACATTGTAAGTGAGTCCAAGGCCTAGTCCGAATGATAGGTTACGAGCTGTATTTATAGGCATATCTCGAATAAATCCAAGTGAAAATGTATGTGACAATTTATTTTGGGTTAGGCCTTCAGGTGTATCGATCAGTAATGGATACCCAATGGATGCATAAATCTGATCCTCTCTATATGATGAGTCGACTGGTGATTGTGCAAGTGCAAAACTCGCCACGAGTAACAGAAGAAAATGCTGTTTGTGCATTTCTCAAAAATAAAAAAAAGCGCCGATACTGGCGCTTGATTCTGTAATAATCAAAATGATTCATTAGTTGAGGTTTTGTGAATAGTCCCCAATTCGTGTAGTATAATTGATTTTGAGTGCGTTGACTTTTCGCAATTCCTGTTTAATATCAGATATGAGGCCCATTTTTGTATCTCCATCAACTTTTAAAGCGGTTGTCAAAACGTTTTGAAGCTCTTGACGTTTGGATGCTTTTTCAGCCAAAACAAAAGCGGCAACATCTTGAACGGTTGCAAACTTATCATTAAGTTGAATTCGAGCTTCTGTACCAAATTTATCTTGATAACGCATACTTGGCTTTCCAGCATAAATATACATTACTCGGTCTTTTTTATCAAGCTTCTGAACCTGATCTGCAGCAGGCAGCGTGTTTTTTACCATTAAGGTATTGTCTCTCATCACAGTTGCCACCATAAAAAAGAACAATAACATAAAAACGATATCAGGTAATGATGCGGTTGATATCGCAGGAAGGTCTCCACCTTTTTTCTTTTTAAACTTTGACATCGTTAATTTGTTTTGCTAGGTTCTGCCTCAGAAAGTTTTTGTGGAAACAATAACTTCACTTCACTCAAAAGTGGCTTAAGTCGTTCCTTTTCTGTTATACTAGTTCTGGGATCATTATAAATCTTATCTGCTTGAACAAAATCAAGGCCCAAGTTGGGGTTTATACGTTTAAACTCACGGTTACGCAACACATTATATGCAGCTACCAATTCGTTTTGGACAGCGATATAGACTTTATAGTCTGTCTCTCGGTCATTCTTGAGGGAAATCACAGCTTTTTCTGGGTTGTCTGAGGATTCAGGATTTCGGTCACCCAAACAATATGAACATGCTTCTTCACCTTTTCCTCCTCCATTGTCTAAGAACTTAACAGCTTCATCACGCAGCTCCGTAAGCTTGAGTGGTTTTTCCTCAACAAGAAGTTGGTTAAATTTATTCACAACTACGGTAAAAATATTACGCTCCTTAATGATCGGCGGGTCAACCACATCTTCCATTGGGGGTAACTTCCGATTAAGTCCTGAATCGGTTTCAATGGTAGTCGTTACTAAAAAGAAAATAAGCAGAAGGAAGGCAATATCTGCCATTGATCCTGCATTGACTTCGGGTGCTTTTCTTCTTGCCATGCTGTTTTATTTTTTCAATCGAGCAATGCCAGTGTACAACATCGCGCCAACAGCAATAAACACAAGAAAGTAGAATGTACGAAGCCCCGTTTCTATCAATCTGGAGGCCGCTGCAGACAGCGTGTTCCCATCTTTAAGCGGGGTTTCCGTTCCTGTAGAAAACAAAAATGCTACAAGAACAACTGCTACAAATGCACCAATTGAAATCAAAGCTTTTTTGAGTTTCTTTGCGTCAGATACCAAGTTGCCAAATGAAAAGACCAGTGTAATTACAACCGTGATTGCAAAGACCAACAAAGCCAAGGTTATCATGGTTGATACTACCCCATAGTCACCGGATAAGGCGTTTAATTTAATCACATCATCCCCCTGATTGAGAATAATGACTTGTAGAATTAAACCGATTACAGCAAGTACAATAGCGGTGTAAGTGAAAATCTTTTGCGCATTCATAAGGATACTATTATTTGATGAGATTTTACTTTGAGTTGGCTGCCAAAATATCCATCAATGTGATAGATGCATCTTCCATATCGTTTACAATGCTATCGATTTTAGAAACAATATAGTTATAGAAAATCTGTAAGATGATCGCAACAATCAAACCAAATACTGTGGTTAGAAGAGCGACTTTGATCCCACCAGCAACAAGAGAAGGTTGCATATCACCAGCAGCTTCAATCTTATCAAATGCTTGAATCATACCGATTACCGTACCCATAAACCCAAGCATGGGTGCAAGTGCTATAAACAATGAAATCCAAGACACGTTTTTCTCGAGTTGTCCCATTTGAACCCCACCATAAGCGACTACTGCTTTTTCAGCGTTTTCCAAACCCTCAGAAGAGCGGTCTAGCCCTTGATAAAAAATAGAAGCAACAGGGCCACTTGTGTTTCGACAAACCTCTTTAGCAGCTTCCACACCCCCATTTTTAAGTGCATCTTCAACAGATGCTGTGAGCTTAGCAGTATTGGTCGTTGAAAGATTTAGGAAAATGATTCGCTCAATCGCGATGGCTAATCCAAGAATTAGACATAGCAGTACAATGCCCATAAATCCAGGGCCTCCTTCAATAAATCGTTTTTTGAGCTCTTGTGTAAAACCTGCAGGTGCAGCTTCTTGAACTTCTGCCTCAGGCGTCGGCTCCATTTCGGCTTCATCCGCAATGGCTACAGAATCAACTGCAACAGAGTCAACCTCTTGAAAAGCAATTTCAACGTCGGGGTCCTGAGTGGAATTTGGATTTGCCCGTAACATTGGTTGTGCTAAGAGGGTACATAAAAATAATAAGAATGTAAATCGTTTCATGATTTAATAATAGAGTTATAGTTATTTATTCGGATGTTAAAGATATAAAAATATGTTTAACAAACTAGCAGAGAGGAAGGGATTCGAACCCTCGATACGCTTTTGGCGTATACACACTTTCCAGGCGTGCGCCTTCAACCACTCGGCCACCTCTCTAAAATTTAAATTGACCGCCCAAATATGCTACTTATTTGTGAAAATAAAAACTTATGATAAATCAAATAATTGCTGGGCGTTTTTTGATGTGATTCTTGCTATCTCAATAGGCGTAATCCCAAACAATTCCGCCATTTTGTTGGCGACAATTGGCAAATAAGCACTTTCGTTTCGTTTGCCACGATATGGGGTGGGGGCCAAATAGGGTGAGTCAGTTTCCAGTAGCATTTTTTCTTTGGGAAAGTCTGCTAAAAACCGATTGATTTTTCCATTTTTAAAGGTCACAACTCCACCTATTCCCAAAAAAAAGTTGAGGTCCAATGCGCGCTGAGCATCCACTTTGGTGCCCGAAAAACAATGGAAGACCCCCCGTAATCGGGCATCATTAATCCCTTCTAATACTTCAAAAATAGGCGCAAATGCTTCTCTGCAATGAATCACAATGGGCAAGTCTGCCTCAAATGCCCAATTTATTTGGCGGGCGAAGGCCTCTTGCTGCTGAGTTTCATAAGTTTTGTCCCTATACAGATCCATTCCGATTTCGCCCACTGCCACAAAAGAATGGGCATCGAGTTGTTCTTTGACATGTGCCAACTCCTCTTCCAAGTTGAGACCCACATGAGTTGGGTGTAAACCCATCATAAGGTGAACGTGATCAGGATAGTTACGTTTGACTTGATGCATGATTGCAGTGGTTTCGGAGTCTATGGCTGGAAGGATCATGTGTGAAACCCCAGCTGCCAGTGCGCGCGCTATGGCCTCATCGCGATCCTCGTCAAAAGCATCTACATAAATATGGGTGTGGGTATCAATCAACATCTGCGCAAAAGTAATAGATTTGGGGGTAATATATTATGAGCATGCGTACACTTTATCAATTATTAAGATCCAAGGGGTATACAAGAGTTCGGCTGCAAACCCTTCCAACCAATCATTATGTCGTTGTAGCAACTTTGAATGGGGTTGAAGGTAGATTTATTTTGGATACTGGTGCTTCAACCACTTGTATTTCGCGCGAATTGACTGAGCATTTTTATCTAAATGCCAAGCCCAGCGATGAGAAAGCCTCGAGTGCAAGTGCCAATGAACTGGATACGGAAGTGGCGCATAACAATGCCTTAAAAATCGGTTTGTGGTCTTCACCAATAAGGTCCGTAGTTCTGTTTGATATGCAAGCAGTCAACCACGCACTTCAAAAACAAGAAATCAAAACAGTGGATGGGATTATCGGTGCAGATGTTTTGCAATCAACCAATGCTGTAATTGATTATCATAATGATTGGTTATATTTGAAGTAGAATTTAAAGCCCCAACGCCTTCTTGGCATCTCCATCCATCAATAAGCTGATTGGGTCTTCCAGCGCTTCTTTTACCGCCACCAAAAAGCCAACCGATTCTTTGCCGTCTATAATTCGATGATCATATGACAAGGCGATATACATCATTGGTTGAATTTCGACCTTGCCATCAACAGCTACAGGACGTTCTAAAATGTTATGCATCCCCAAAATACCAGATTGCGGTGGATTGATAATCGGAGTGGATAGCATGGAGCCAAACACTCCACCATTTGAGATAGTAAAGGTGCCACCCGTCATCTCATCAACAGTAATCTTACCGTCTCTTGCGCGAATCGCCAAAAGTTTGATTTCGTTTTCAATATCGCTAAAGCTCATGCCTTCGGCATTACGAACTACGGGGACCATAAGTCCTTTTGGACCTGAAACCGCAACACTGATATCATAGTAGTCAAAAACAATCTGCTCGTTGCCATCGATCATGGAATTTACATCTGGAAATTGTTGTAAGGCTCGAACCACTGCTTTGGTAAAAAAGCTCATAAATCCCAAACTTAGGCCATGCTTGTCTTGAAAGCTTTCTTTATATTGTTTTCTCAAGTCAAATATGGCTGACATATTGGCCTCGTTAAAGGTTGTGAGCATTGCCGTTTCATTTTTGGCAGCCAATAGTCGCTCGGAAACTTTTCGTCTGAGCAACGACATCTTTTTGCGTGTGACAGGACGGTTTCCTGTTGGCGTTCCCATGGATGGGGCCGCATGAATCGCATCTTCTTTGGTAATCCGACCATTTCGTCCAGTGCCTTGAACCGAAATCGCGTCGATTCCTTTTTCGTCAAGAATTTTTTTGGCAGCGGGAGACGGATCTCCAGTAGCATAATTCTCAACATCCACTTTGGGTACGGAAGAAACTACCCTTTTTTCAACTGGAGCAGTAGCAGCATCGCCGTCAGGTCGTTCAGCTTCTGTATCAATGAAACAAACCACTGCGCCTACAGATACGGTATCACCGGCCTCGGCTTGTAATGTAATTGTTCCACTAGCTTCCGCAGGGAGTTCCAGGGTGGCTTTGTCAGAGTCAACCTCCGCAATGGCTTGATCTTTTTCAACATAGTCACCATCTTGAACAAGCCAATCTGCAATTTCAACTTTGGTAATCGACTCCCCTGGTGAGGGGACTTTCATTTCGAGAATCATGTTTTTATAATTGTCTTTGTAAAGTTAACGCATATTATTTTTAGAACGATCAAACACATAGTCCAAAACTTGTTGGTGTCGTCTATTAAATCGTGTTGCACTTCCTGCTGCAGGTGTCCCATAGAATCGTCTGGAAGCTACACGAAAATGCTGGGCTGCTGGTAGGTGCAATAGCAAATGACTCCAAGCTCCCATATTGCGGGGTTCTTCTTGCGCCCAGACCACATCAGAAACGTGTTCGTAGTCTGCTAAAATGTTTTCAATTTCTTTTTTTGGCAAAGGAAACAATTGCTCCAAGCGGATTATGGCAACATCATCACGACCATGTTTTTCACGTTCATCAATCAAATCATAGTAAAATTTACCTGTGCAGAACAAGAGCGTTTTGGTGTTTTTGAGAGGGATCTCATGCTCTGGAATAACCGGCTGGAAAGTCCCTTTTGTGAATTCATCTATCGTAGAAACCACCTTGGGGTGTCGCAATAAACTTTTAGGCGTAAACACCACAAGGGGTTTGCGGAAATTGGGCTTAACTTGTCGACGCAAAACGTGAAATAAGTTGGCTGGTGTTGTGACATCAACCACATACATATTGTCTTTCGCGCAGAGTTGAAGGTATCGCTCCATGCGTGCAGAGGAATGTTCGGCTCCCTGTCCTTCATAGCCATGAGGTAGCAAAAGCACCAGTCCATTTTGTAGTTTCCACTTGTCTTCAGCAGAAGACAAGTACTGATCTATCATGATTTGAGCGCCATTGCTAAAGTCACCAAACTGAGCTTCCCAAATCGTAAGTGCGTTGGGTCGTGCTAGGGCATAGCCATAATCAAAGCCCATCACACCATATTCAGATAAAAGTGAATTGTAAATCGAAAATTGACCTTGGTCTTCAGAAATTGAATTTAATAGGATAACTTCTTCTTCCGAGTCCTCTACTTTTATTACCGCATGACGATGCGAGAAGGTTCCCCGCTCAACATCCTGACCAGAGACCCGAACGTCATGGCCTTCGGTAAGTAATGACCCATAGGCCAGCATCTCTCCCATTGCCCAATCCAGCGTTTTGGTTTCAAAAAACATCTTATGCCGATCGCTAGTTAATCGCTGAATTTTGCGAATAAAAGATTTGTCTTCAGGAAGTTTTGTGATGGCACTTCCTACTTTTTCCAAAATTTTAATGTCACAAGACGTTTCTATTGAATCTAACATACCCTCGACTTTAACACGCTTAAAGCCCTCCCATTCGTCTTGCATAAAGGGAGTGATAATGGTATTTTGTTCTTTACGAGACACCTCCAGATTTTCTTCCATCCGCGACTTATACTCCTTTTCCATTTGCTCGAGTTCGTGGTGCGTAATCACACGTTCGGAAATGAGTTCTTCAGCATAAATATCTCTCGGATTCTTGTGGTTGGCGATAGCCTTGTAGAGTTTTGGCTGGGTGAATCTCGGTTCATCTCCCTCATTATGTCCGTATTTTCTGTAGCCGAGTAAATCAATAAAAACATCTCTTTTAAAACGATTTCGATACGCTACAGCAAAGTGCATGGCGTGGACCACCGCTTCCACATCATCTGCATTGACGTGTAAGACAGGCGATAGCGTGGCTTTACCAACATCCGTGCAATATGTACTTGAACGACCATCGAGATAATTAGTGGTAAAACCAATTTGGTTGTTGACAACAATATGAATGGTCCCTCCAGTTTTGTAGCCGTCGAGTTGCGCCATTTGCACGACCTCATACACAACCCCTTGAGCCGCAACAGCTGCATCTCCATGGATGAGGATTGGCATCACTTTGTTGGGCTGGTCGGCATAAGTCCGATCTTGCTTGGCTTTAGCAATTCCCTCCACCACTGCATTAACTGCTTCAAGGTGAGATGGATTGGGTGCTATATTAAGATTGACCCAAAGCCCCGAATCTGTCATCCGGTTGGAAGTCCAGCCAAGGTGATATTTCACATCTCCGTCAAAGACTTCTTCTTCGTAATCCTTTCCATCAAACTCACTAAATATATCGGTAGCTGACTTTCCAAAAATATTGGTCAGGGTATTGAGTCGGCCACGATGTGCCATTCCAACTACAAATTGCTCTACTCCCTCCAAAGCAGCGGTTTCGATTAGGGCATCTAAGGCAGGAATTAGAGACTCACCTCCTTCAAGGGAAAAGCGTTTTTGACCAACATATTTTGTGTGTAGAAATTGCTCAAACGTAACCGCTTCGTTGAGTTTTTTAAGGATTTGCTTTTTTTGATCGTTGTTAAAATTTGGGTGGTTTCCATTTTTATTGATCCACTTCTGAATCCAATTGACTCGCTCGGGATGACGAATATACATGTACTCCATACCGATCGACTCACAATAGATGCGTTTAAGGTGAATAATAATGTCGGCCAAGGTAGCTGCTCCAATCCCGATGATATCTCCTGCGCTAAATACGGTTGTCAAATCGTCTTGATCAAGCCCAAAATTTTTGATATCGAGAGTTGGACTGTATTGACGTCGCCTGCGAACAGGATTGGTTTTGGTGAATAGGTGGCCACTTCCACGGTAGGCGTCTATGAGCTTAACGACGCGAAATTCCTTGAGAACATCTTCAGGTATTTCCACATCTGCTTGTTGCTCCATACCAAAATCAAATCCTTGAAAAAAGGCGCGCCAGCTGGGTTCTACGCTATCAGGATTGATCAAATACTGGTCATACAATTCTGAAAAGTAATCTGTATGCGCAGCATTCAAAAACGAATACTTTTCCATCTTGGCAAGAGTTTGCTTATCTGTATAACAAAGCTACATTATTTCAAGTAGATAGCACATATTGTTGTTAAGAAAAAATAGATAAAATCACCACGAAAAAGTGTATTTTTGAATGTGTTTGGACTCGTCGATTGCAACAACTTTTACGCATCTTGTGAGCGGATTTTCCAACCGTCATTGGAGAGAAAGCCCATTGTTATTCTTTCTAACAATGACGGCTGTGTAATTGCTCGCAGCAATGAAGCCAAGGCTTTAGGCTTGCCTATGGGTGCGCCTGCACATCAGTACAATTCGTTTTTTAATCAGCACAATGTCAAGGTGTTTTCCTCAAATTATCCATTGTATGGAGATATAAGTCAGCGTGTGATGGATGTGCTTAAACAATTCACACCCTTAGTGGAAATCTATAGTATTGACGAGGCGTTTTTGCAATTTGAAGGATTTGAACATCACGATTTAGAAGAGTACGCACGGGAAATCAAAAATCGAGTTCGGAAGTGGACGGGAATGCCCGTTAGCATCGGATTGGGTCCAAGCAAGGCACTGGCAAAAGTGGCCAATCGAGTGGCCAAAAAATTTGTGGATCGCACAGGGGGTGTCTATGTGATCGACTCCGAAGAGAAACGTATCAAAGCGTTGAAATGGTTGGCCATTAGCGACGTATGGGGGATTGGGCATCGCCACAACAAACGACTAGTGCTTCGCCATGTGCGTACCGCGCATGACTTTACCCAACTCTCCGATGCATGGGTGCGAAAAGAAATGAGCGTGGTGGGACTTCGTCTTAAACACGACTTGCTCGGCAAACCATCGATTCCGCTAGAAATGATTGCAGCACCCAAAAAGGCCATCGCGACCACACGTAGTTTTCAATCCCTAATCGATGATTACCAAGAATTGCGGGAGCGCGTTTCGACCTTTGCGAGTCTATGTGCCGAAAAGCTGCGCCAGCAAAATAGCAGGTGTCATGCTCTGGTTGTATTTGTGCGAAGTAATCCCTTTATGCCCGACTTGCCACAGTATCGCAATAGCACCATGATCAGTTTATCCTTTGCTACCAACTCAAGTTTGACCCTGAGTAAAACAGCTCTACATGGTTTAGACTTGATCCATAAATCTGGAATATCGTACAAAAAAGCGGGGGTGATGGTTACGGGAATTGTGCCAGAAGACACCCATCAGATGACCTTGTTTACCTATGAAAACCCAAAGCACCAAGCCTTGATGCAACGCATCGATTACCTACACAAACGCTTTGGCCCACATAAAATAAAAATTGCAAATCAAGACTTGAACAGAACCTATAAGATGAAGCAAGCGCATTTGTCACCACGTTACACAACCGATGTACGTGATGTGATTCGTGTGCGATAAACGTAAAGAGAAATAGGTTTGAAAAAAGAAGATCGACTACACTTTTTAATTCCCGATACTTCGGGGAGAGGTGTGTGGTTAGCAGGAGAAGGCGTATCGGCGGGGTTTCCGTCGCCAGCCGATGATTTTAAAGAAACAAGGATTAGCTTGGATAAGGTAGCTGTCAAAAATGAAGCTGCCACTTTTTATGCACGGGTTGATGGCCAATCGATGGTTGATGCTGGTCTAGATGACGGAGACCTGTTGGTCATTGACCGCAGCTTGGAACCCCAAGACGGAAAAATTGCAGTCTGCCTAATCGATGGCGATTTTACGGTAAAACGACTCAAATTCGAGAAGGACTGCGTTTGGCTAGTAGCTGAAAACAAACGCTATAAACCCATACAAGTGACTGAAGAAAATGAACTGATGATTTGGGGGATTGTTACCCATGTACTTAAAGCGCTTTGACCACAATTCGCTTATTAACCACCGTTTGGTCAAAAATAAAGCGCAGAAAGTAAATCCCAGAAGTTGTCGGTATTTTTATTCGCTCGGCTTTACCTAGTAATTGGCTCATTTGTTTGCCTTGTACATTGTAAATCTCAATTGTATTTGCATTGATATTAGGATTAATATCTAAATAGCTATTTCGTATTGGATTGGGAATGTAAATTTCAGTTTCAACATAATCGATTGAGGTTGATAATGAGCTATTCCATGACGATTGTTGTTGGTCACCCCAAATATAATCAACTAGCTCTGGGTGATCGATAAAGGGGTTTCTATTGCCTTGGTAACTATGAATCACATCATTTCGATTACGCTCAAAATCGTCAACAGGATCTAATTCGTGCCATTCTAATAGAGTTGATCGTACGCCATGACGTGGAAGTTTACTGGAAGTAGAAAGAATACTTTCAGTCATTTCTAAATCTTCTTCTCCGCTATCCCCTTCGTAACGAACATCCATGTAAAAAACAATACGTGCAACATCCCCTTTGTCATCGTCACGAGGCTCGAAAACAAGTGCTGAACTACTGAAATAATTTTCATAAGTCTCATCACAACTACTAATTGTGCAATCATCAAAGCTGTAATTGAGTCTTGTTGAATTGACTTGAATATTACTAGCTCTTAAATTGTGGACGTCTGTACCTTCTCCTATAGCCGTTCCAAAATCTCCTCTAGACTTAGCCCAAACATGCTCCCGATTCCATCCGTTTCCACTATTATACTCTTGAGAGCCATTCACAGATTCTCTCGTATAAATTAGAAGTACATTATTTAAATTATTAGGGTCTGCATCTGATTCTTGTAAAATATCCCAAGTATCCGTAGATCCACTTGTGTAAGGAAACTTGAGATGATCGTCAATAATGTTATGCAAGGCTGCAAGAAGAGCTTGATCTGATTTGTTTTCAGCACTATTGTAATAGCCGTTTGGGACTTGGGCTTGAAGGAAAACTAATGAACTAAATGCCGTTATAATTGTATAAAAACTGTTTCTCAAAAAACTATTGTTTTAAAAAGAGTACATCATCTACAAAATAACCACCATCTAGGGAAGTGTCGTTTCCAGAGCCAACATACTTAAAAGCAACGTATAAATTACCAGAGTAACTTGAAACATCAACCAATCCTACATCTTGAAAAGCATACCAAGAAACATCTTCGCCAGGGACAGAGACATTAACTTTATTCCAAGTCGCACCCACTACATCAGAACCATCAAAATCAGTAGATACAAAAACCTCCAGAGTGTTGTTCTCCTCGTCATCAAGGTGGTGTTGAGCCAGCTTAAAATTAATGTAAGCGCTTGTTGCGCCAGTCAAATCAAATGCTGGAGTAACAAGCCATCCTATATTTACATCATCTCCTGTTCTATATCCACTAAATTCAACATAACCATTTCCGCTATAAAATTGTTCTGTCCATAATTCCCCGCCTATTTCGGCATAATTTATCCATCCAGGATAATCAAATTCTGAATTGTCAACTACATTGTCGAATTTTTCATCAAGTACTTTTTCAAAATCTTCAATATTTAAAAGAGAACAGGCTTCTCCTGTTAGATTTACATCATCAATCGAGTTTAAAATTAATACTAGATCATCACCATTATATGTTTTACTAATAATTCCACTTATGGTTCCAGTACCAGCAGGGAGAAGGTTTTGTTTAAAATTTGCAAAAGCACTTGTTTCTAATATAAATGATGTTTTTCCAAAACCTTCACAAGCTTCAAGTTTACGTTGAGTATCATAAGAATCATTTGGATCTACAAAAGGTTTACCAACCTGACTGGAAACGACACTCACGTCAGAAATTTCAACCATAATGCCAATATGAGCATCTGATATTTCAGAAAATTTTACTGATAGTGAAGTAAGTTCCGAAATCGTTGAAGAACGTAACATGTGGTCCTTTACAACAGCTTCTCTGATATTAGCAATTCGGTTTTGTCCAGAATCAAACTCTCCTATAGAAACAACTCCGTCTCCTGTACGATATTCTCCAATATACAAGCCATTAAGATTTATGTAAACTTCTCGTCCTGGGTTGAACATATTGTAAGAATCTGACACATCAATCAACACACGAATCGCATCTGCAGGAGATATGGGATCATCTTGAATATAGACTTCTTTATAAAAATTACCCGTAGCGTCGGACGAGGTCACATATCCCTTCAAAACAAGGTCAGATGTAATTTCGACAGCCTCTCCTGGAACGTTAAGAGATTTAAGTTGAGAGATTGAAATCATAGACATTTCGCCACTTTCTACACTAGATAAAAGTGAATTTAGCTTTTGGTTTTCTTCAACTCCAAGACTATATGGAATATCAAAAACATCTTCTTGTTGACAAGAAATAAATAGCACAGAGGCTAATATTAAATGGGTAAATCTTCTAAAAAACTTCATCATAATTTCTTTAAAATCGTACATATACATTCAAAAAATAATTTGTTCCACGCCCGTACCAATACTTTGGTCCGAACTGTCTTTTGGGAGCAGAAAACTCTTGACGAAGTTCTCTGAAATTAGCATTCCTTGACTGTTCGAATCCACCTGTCTTAAAGGCTTCATCAAACAGATTATTAATACTCAAGAAAAAACCCAAAAAGTTTCGATTGATGCGCCAGGATTTACCAAGCACAATATTAGATACCATATATTCGCCAAACTCCTCTTGTTTTAATAGTTCTCGTGCCAATTCTGGATCATAATCATTAAATGGCAATCCATCGCTATCCAATAAAAAGTTTTGGGTGCGATTAATTGGGCTTGCATCAACATAGGTGTGATTGAAAAAGTTAGTTGTAAACCCAAACCACCAATAGTTTTCTCTGTATTCAAATCCCAAAGAATAGGCTTCTTGCGGGCCATTGGCAATTCGTAGGTTTTTCATTTTCGCAGTACCAAAATCTAGATAGCCAAAGTCATCAGAAGTCAAGTATACACTCGGATCGTTAGCATAAAGATGACGGCCTACCGATGCAGCCCCTTTTAGTGTGAGTGCTGGGAGCACATTGGCTTCAAATCCAAATTCAACCCCTTGATGCTGTTTATTAATATTCTGCGAAATCTCTTGCACAAAAGATGAGGTGTCTCCACCAATCCCTTCCGCAAAAAAGAATGAAATTTCACTTGCGTTGGTAATTGCAGTGTGATAGGCAGTGAGTCGTGCCGTTAGTTTTGGTGCTCGTAAAATATAACTCACATCTAAAGCAGTGAGTTCTTCAAGCTCTAAATCACGCCCTGCAAGTTCGCCTACCACATAATGATTTTCTCGAGAATTGGCGTAGGTGTTTCGTAAATGTGGTGCTCGCTGCATCCATGCTGCATTGAAATCAAACAAATGAATTCCGCTTAGCTTATATGTCAATCCAGCTTTTCCACTTAGGGCATCAAAGCTGAGTTTTCTTCCTTTACCAAATGAATTGTCGGCATAGGCTCCATGGCGATAAAGCCCTTCACGTTGGTATGAAGTGCTTTTGAATGAACCAGCTGCAAATCCGTCAAATCGATTCAGTGAAAATTGTGCTTTTAAAAAAGCCTCCGTCTGTTGAACATTAAAAATATAATTGTATTTAAATCGATCTCCTGCAACTGCAGTACCATCTGGGTCTTCAAGATTGTATGCATACCCATCAAAAGAGTCACGGTTTAGATAGCGAGAGGCTCCCATCATATCTTGGATTTCAGCAAAATTTTTGGATTTCATATCTTGATGAGTCAATGCAAAAACTACACTAACATCATCAGATAAAAAAGATTTTAGAGAAGTGTTGAAAGTCAGTTGTGTGTCGTCCGATCGATCCTCATATAATACATAAGCAGCTGGCAAATCGCTAGCGGCAGCAGTTCGATTGGCATCGTATATACGATTCCAATCAATCTGGCCATTGCTCAACAGTTGTTCTTGTGCTAAGTAAGCCCCAGAATAATTGGGTCCATCGTTGTCAGCAAGAAAATAGCTCGGTAATTTTTGATAATAGGTTGGACTCGGATTTGCGCCTCCTGGATAATCAAATCGGCTATTTCCTAACTCTCCAAACTGGTAAGCAACACTCGATTGTAAAGTTGATGTAGGGGATAATTGAATTTCGTGATTGAGCATGATAATTGGTTCATTAAGTCGTTTGACTCTAGAGTTTCTCTGCTCCCCATTTTGATTTCCCCAGTATTCATTATACTTGGTTCCCATTAGGTCATATATTTCCTGGGTGTTAGGTGATGACTTTCCTCTACGGTTTGGTGTTGCAATAAAAGTTAGATTTAGACTTTGATTCTCTAGCACCTTTTCAATAGATAGCATAAAGGATTGTGCATCATAGAAAGTTCCGTCGGAATAGCCCGACTCACCCCAGCGGTTGGACACTGCTAAAGCATATGCCCAGCCATTGGCATTAAGACCACTCGCATAACTTACTAAGACTCGATTGGCGTAGGAGCGATTGGATGAAGAGTAAGTGACTCTTCCACCGCTGCGGTAAGATGATGCTTTAGTGTTAATATTTGTAGATCCAATGAGTCCCCCAAATCCATAATCAGAAGTTTGGAGTCCAGCATTGAACTCTTGATTTCGCATAAGGTCATTGAGTCCACCCCAATTGCTCCATTGGGGACGACCATTGTAAAACTTATTCATCGGAACACCATTCATACGAACAGACCCCAAATCCGAGTCAAGCCCTCTCACTCTAAAGAAAGATGAACTGAACTCATAGGCGGCCGTTCTTAAAAATACATCCCGTGAGGATTGCAACAATCCAGATATGTTGTCTGCTGCCTGATCGTCTTCACTCAGCTCATCATCACTTAGTGTAATTAGGCTCATTGATTCTGAAAATTGATCTAGATCATCTGTTGCTTCAGACTCCAAGGTAATTGTGATTATTTCTCCTGGGTTCACCTCGACAACATATGTTTGATACAAATCTGCGGAAACTGTAAGTAAAGCAGAAGTTGAAATTGCTAAAACAAAGCTACCATTCTCATCAGATTGGGCTTGCAAAGCGAGTTCTGGTGCTTGTACAAAAGCATTTTGAATAGGTTTGCCATCTTTATTAACGATCAAGCCAGAAATATTGTTTTGAGCAAAACCGATACTCATTGAAAGAAAAAACAAAATAAAAATACGCACAAAAATGATTTTTAATTTGTTAGCAATTTAAATTTATTTTAATTAAAATTGAATAATATTTATGAAAAAAATAATAACATTTTTATTAGCGCTTTTTATCTTCACTGAAGGATGGTCTCAAAAGCAGACATTTGCCATTGAAACCATTGCATTTTATAACGTTGAAAACCTATTTGACCACTATAATGACCCAAATACTAGGGACGATGACCGTACGCCTGAAGGGCGTGACCGTTGGACAGAAGATATTTTTGAGAAGAAACTGACTAACACCGCATATGTTATCGCTGATGTGGCTCGTAAACTCACAGGTGGTCCTCCTGCAATCATTGGACTATCCGAAGTTGAAAATCGGTATGTGGTTGAGCGACTTGTAGAAACCCCCGAACTGAAAAAATTTAATTATGGAATTGCCCATTTTGAGTCCCCAGACGAGCGCGGTATTGATGTTTGCTTATTATATAGAAAAAGTAAGTTCACCCTACTACGTGCTAAAACACATTTTCTCTCACTCTTTGATTCTGACGGGAATCGAGACTTTACAAGGGACCAGTTAGTCGTTTCAGGTCTTTTAGACAATGAACTCATTTATTTGATTGTCCATCATTGGCCCTCAAGAAGTGGAGGTCAAGCGACAAGCGAGCCCAAGCGCGTTGCCGCAGGAGAGCTGAATAGACAAACCGTAGATTCGATTCGAGCCATAAACCCTAATGCCAAAATAATTAATATGGGGGATTTTAATGATGACCCTAATAACAAAAGTGTTGAAAAAGTTTTGGGTGCAATTGGTGATCGAGATAAAGTGACTGAAAACAGTATTTTCTATAACCCAATGATGACTTTCTATAAAAAAGGAATTGGCACGAGTTGCTATCGTGACAAATGGAATGTATTAGACCAAGTTCATGTGAGTCCTACTCTACTTAATGAAAGCGATTCTAACTGGTATTTTTGGAAAGCTGGAATATTTAACCCGAGTTATCTCTTCAACAAAAAGGGACGTTATAAAGGTTATCCATTCCGAAGCTTTGCAGGTGGTAAATTTACTGGAGGTTACAGCGACCACTTTCCAGTATATACCTTGTTAATTAAGAAACAATAATTTTATTTGAAATTTACTTGGGTTTTATTGATTTTTTAATAAATTGTTAAAAAAATTTTTTATGAAACATATATATATATTATTTATTACAATATTAACCTTTGGACTTTCTTATGGACAAGAAGTTATGGTTAACGGAGGTTTCGAAAGTTGGGATGATGCTTCTACTCCAACCGGATACTCAAAAGCTGAAAACACTGCTCAGGAGTCTGCAGAAGTTTATTCTGGAACATACTCAGCAAAACACACTGGTGGAACAAAAGATATTGCTCAAACAGTAGCTATTGAAAGTGGTATGACATATACAATTTCTTTATGGTACAAAGTAGAAGCTGGTACTGGAGATGGTACTGATGCCAGAATTTGGAGTAATTGGAAAGCTGGTGGATCGAATCTTACTGATGATGCTGCATCATTGAAAGGTCCAAATAATTCATACCTAGATAATAACAATAATGCTTGGACTAATTACTCTGTAACTCTAACTGCTCCTGCAACAGCAGATGCATTATATTTTGAAGTTAGAACATACTCAGGTGCAGTTGTATACTGGGATGACTTTTCAGTTGTAAAGCAAGCTGTTGCAAATCCGTCAATTGCAATTGATTCTCCCGCTGATGGCGATTTTATTGCGGGCACTGATGTTAACGTAACCCTTGCGGTTCAAAATTTTAATGTGGATGCAGTGGGCTCTGGAGATGGTCACATTCACTATTCCGTAGATGGAGGGGCAACTGTAATGAAATATGATACAAATCCGATTTCACTTACAAATCTTTCATATGGTGAGCACACTTTAACTGCTGAACTTGTTGATGGAAATCATACTTCTCTTGACCCAGTTGTCTCAACATCAGTAACATTTACCACATACAAGGAACAAACTCTTCCATTCGTAGAGGAATTTGATTACCAAGATGGTGAATTATCATCAAAAGATAATTGGACTGTATTTAGCGGTAACGGTTATGATATTGATGTAAATTCTGGTAAAGCTTTAGTGAAACATGTTTCAGGACAAAGCGGAAAAGATTTATTTGTTTCAATTCCAAGTGTAAATGGAACTTTATATTATTCATTTGATGTTGCGGTTGTTGACCCTGGTACAGGACCTATTGCTGGTGGGGATTATGAATATTTTGCTATGCTTAAAGACGATGAGTTTGGTTACCGTGCAAGAGTTGATGTAGTTGCGCCAACTGCTGCAGGTGATTATACTTTAGGGCTTTCTACAAAAAATAGTTCTGCTGATTTAAATTGGACAAGTGATCTGACATATGGTCTAACATACAGAGTTACTGTAATGTACGATCAAGACTCTAACATAGCAAAATTGTGGGTTGATGCAACTGCTGAATCTGATACTTCAATTATTGGAACAGATGAAGCTGACCCTGGAACATCAATCACTCAGTTTGCTTTAAGGCAATCTACATCAAGTGTAAATGAAACAATAATTATTGACAATTTGAAAATTGGAGAAACTTTTGATTCAACTACTCTGTCAAATGATTTTGATAATTCTGGAAGTAATTTTAGAGTTTATCCAAATCCTGCTTTTGGAAATGTAGTTAATATAATTTCAAATGATTTCGATGTATTTGAAGTAGACATATACAGTCTTTCTGGAAAACTAATGATTAGTAATGCTGTTTCAAATGGACAGATAAATATTTCAAATTTAAAGTCCGGGGTTTATTTAATTAACATTAAATCTTCCTACGGAAACCAAAATAAAAAATTGATAGTAAATTAATTCCATTTAACTTCTAAAAACCGCCCAAATGGGCGGTTTTTTTTGTTCTGAATCTATTATACAGCAAATGTGAAGTCTTCCTTTGTGTTTGATACCACTCAATACAAGTTGGATCAGTAGTTTAAAATTGAGGATTAACCCCCTCCATCTACACTGTATAGATGCCTAGTGAGGGGGATGCAGGGTGTATACCAAATTGAGCTATTTTCAAAACAAAACTTAAGATTTATAAAGAGTTTTAAGGGCTCAAACTGACATAATTCAAATATTGAAGTATAATTTAATTTCGTTTTAATTAACTATTTTAGTTAATCAGGTTTCTTAATCTTCTGGAAGTTTAAATAAATCTTCCACATTGCAATTTAAAGTCTTCGAAATTTTTAGTGCAAGTACGGTGGATGGAACATATACACCATTCTCTATGGCGTTAATACTCTTTCTAGAAACCTCAGCCTTAACTGATAATTCCTCTTGAGTTAGCTTTGCCATCTTTCGAAATTCTTCTAATTTATTTAGAAGCTTTTGATGGTCTCTACCCATTCTTATTTTTTTTCAAATTTGTTGACAGCATCCGTTAACTCCTTTTCAGTATTTGGATATAAATACCCCGCAATCATTGTACCTACTCCAATTAATCCTACTAAAGCGCCGACACCTTTGAGGATGGGTGTTAAATAATAGCCGAATAAAAATAGACCAACTCCAACAAAAATTGATATAACACCACTACGTCTGTAATCAATAGGTTCTTTCTTTCTCTCATCAAAAATAGTTAAGAGTTCTTCTAATCTAGATGGGTTATTCAAGTGTTTTACAATTTCTATAATTGCTTCTCTTTTTCTTTTTTGATTATAGTATTGCCAAATAAAGACTGATATAGGAATTATAATTCCTGCAAGTATGCCAAGAATTGGAATAATAATAAATTGTTCTGGATTCATAATGATTTTTATAAATGTAACGCAAACGTAACATTTTTTTTTGAGAAGTAAAGGTTACATTCAGTTTTTTTACAAAAAAATTTTTGGATATATATTTAATGTGAGCTAAAAAATATTCCAATGATAAAAAATTATTCTTGGGAATAAAATAGTACCTTGGGTGGGAATCGAACCCACACTTCCTAAGAAACTGGATTTTGAATCCAGCGCGTCTACCAGTTCCGCCACCAAGGCAAATTGCAATGGTAAATGTAGGGATTTATTTGCCCTTGGAAAACAAAAAAATTGAATTAGAATTTATACAAGCACACAAAAAAATCATACATTTGCACCCCTGTAAAATAACGAATCTGCCAAAATGGCCAAAGTAAAAATAGAAGCAAAAATTTTTGGGTGTACTCAAAGTATGGATCTCGCCGAGCGTATCGCCGATAAGTTTGGTGCCAAACTAGGCAATGTAATTTTCTCTCGTTACAGCGATGGTGAATTCCAACCCTCTTTTGAAGAATCAATAAGAGGAAGTCGTATTTTCATAATTGGATCCACGCACCCGAATGCAGAAAACTTAATGGAAATGTTACTGATGCTTGATGCTGCCAAGCGTGCTTCTGCAAGACATATTACGGCAGTAATGCCGTATTTTGGTTGGGCAAGGCAAGACCGTAAAGACAAGCCTAGAGTGCCTATTGGCGCTAAGCTCATAGCCAAACTTTTAGAGTCCGCGGGGGCAACACGTATCATTACCATGGATCTCCATGCTGATCAAATTCAAGGGTTTTTTGAAAAGCCTGTAGATCATTTATATGCTTCCTCTTTGTTTTTACCTCATATCAAATCCCTTAACATTGAAAACCTTACCATTGCTTCTCCTGATATGGGTGGTGCTAAGCGTGCTTATGCCTATGCAAAGTTCTTGAAAAGTGATGTTGTTATTTGTTACAAACAACGCAAAAAGGCAAATGTAATTTCTTATATGGAGCTTATTGGAGATGTCAATGGCAAAAACGTAATTCTTGTCGACGATATGGTTGATACTGCAGGAACGCTAACCAAGGCAGCAGACATGATGACAGAGCTTGGTGCTCTGAGTGTACGAGCCGTTTGTACACATTCTCTTCTCTCCGGCGAGGCCTATGATAGAATCGAACAATCTGCACTAGCCGAACTCATAACAACGGACACCATTCCGCTGAGAAAAGAATCTAAAAAAGTGAATGTGCTCAGCTGCGCTGAGCTTTTCGCAGATGTGATGAACAATGTTCATCACAACAAATCGATTGCGAAAAAATTTATAATGTAATCTATTTAAATGTAAACTATGAAGTCAATTACTATTAAAGGATCTAAAAGAGAAAGCGTGGGCAAGGCATCGACTAAAGCTCTACGTAATGCTGAGAAGGTTCCTTGCGTGCTCTACGGAGGAGGCAATGCCATACATTTCTCAGCAGATGAATTGTCATTTTCCAAACTCGTTTATTCAAACAAAGCACACACCGTTGTGATTGAACTGGAAGATGCGAGTTTTAATGCTATCCTACAGGATATACAATTTCACCCTGTTTCCGATAAAATTTTACATGTAGACTTTTATCAACTTTTCGAGGATAAAGAAATTTCTATGGATATTCCTGTAGAATTTGTTGGACAAGCTCCTGGTGTAAAATTAAGTGGTGGGGTGCTTAGTAAAAACAGGCGAAAGCTTCGTGTGCGTGCCTTACCGTCCTATTTACCAGATAACATAACAGCAGATATTTCGAATTTGGAAATCGGAAACAAGATATATGTAACAGATGTTGCTGATGAGAAGTATACATTTCTTCATCCTGACAACACCGTTGTTTGCCAAGTGCGTAATTCACGTGTTTCTCTTAAAACTGAAGAGGAAGAAGTCGAAGGAGAAGAAGGTGCTGAAGGTGCTGAAGGTGCTGAAGGTGCTGAAGGAGAAACTGCTCCAGCAGCTGAAGGCACAAGTACGCCCTCAGAAGGCGGAGAAAACAACTAATTCTATCAACTTTTGTAAAAAGCATCCTAGCAGACCCCTGCTTAGGATGCTTTTTTTATTTTTACAAAAAAAATGCCCTTTTGGCCTTTTAAGCGTAGTCAACAGCAGTCCATGAATACATTCCTCATCGTTGGGTTGGGCAATATCGGTGTCGATTATCACAACACACGTCACAACATTGGATTTGCCGTATTGGATGAATTGGCAAAACAAGCTGATGTTTCTTTTTCAACCATGCGCTATGGCGATGTTACAGAAATGAGTCACAAGGGGAAAAAACTTATCTTCCTAAAACCGAGCACGCTCATGAATCGAAGTGGCAATGCTGTACGCTACTGGAAAAAACAGCGGAAAATAAGCTTCCAAAACATTTTTGTTATTTCCGATGATGTTCATTTGGATTTTGGCTACTTGCGTATCCGCAAACAAGGGTCAGACGGCGGACATAATGGACTCCGAGATATTGAGGTCAAATTGGGGTCGAATCAGTATCCAAGGCTTCGCGTTGGGATTGGTGCCAACTTCAAAAAGGGACGACAAGCTGATTATGTACTTTCTCCGTGGAATACTGATGAAAAACGTTTGCTGCCGGTTATTGTTAACCGAGCGACAAAGGCAGTGATTGACTTTGTGACTCAAGGCCTTGAAAAAACAATGAGCTTTCACAATGGAGAAGTAATTTAAGAGAGGATGAAAACTATTCACGGCATAGAGAATTTTCCTACTGATGAAGCGTCAATATTGTCAATTGGTACTTTTGACGGAGTCCATTTGGGTCATCAACAAATTCTTAAACACCTTACAGATACAAGTTGGAAATCAAAACTAAAAAGCGTTTTATTGACCTTTTTTCCTCATCCTAGAATGGTGTTACAGCCCGATATTTCTATGCGTCTTATCCAAACTATACAAGAACGAGAAAAAGTTCTCGAAAAAACGGGACTAGACTATTTGGTAATCCATCCATTTTCTACAGAATTTTCAAGGCTAAGTGCTGATGATTATGTCAAGCAAATACTCGTTGACCAACTCAATATACGAAAGGTTGTTGTAGGCTATGACCATCGTTTTGGGCGCAACCGAACAGCAAGCTTAGATGACATGTACCATTACGCTGATATTCATGACTTTGAAGTCATCGAAATAGATGCCAAAAAAATTGACTCGACAGCAGTGAGTTCGACCAAAATTCGAAAAGCGATTGACGATGGTAACATTGCACTCGCCAACAACTATCTCGGTCACCCGTTTACACTTGAAGGTGTGGTTGTACATGGTGATAAAAGAGGGCGTGAATTGTCTTATCCCACAGCAAATATCGATTTGCAAAACCCACATAAAATCGTGCCTAAGGAAGGGGTATATCTAGTCAAATCGAAATTGAAAGACCGTGTGATTTATGGTATGATGAATATTGGAATAAAACCCACTTTTGATACAACTATGCCAAGTATTGAAGTACACTTTTTGGATTGGAATGGTGACCTCTATGGGCAAGCCGTGCAAGTGGAGTTGCTCAAATGGGTTCGAGAAGAGCGAAAGTTCAAAACCGTTAAGGAGCTAAAGACACAAATTCAAGCGGATGAGCAATATTGTCGTTCATCCATTCCCACTTAACATGTGAGCTATAAATAAAGTTTTACTTTTGCATAAAATCATTCTCCAATGCTCGACCTTTCGGTAGTACGTACACAAAAAGAACAAGTCATTGCTGCGCTTGAAAAGCGAGGAATTGATGCAAAAACCCTAATCGGTAATGCCCTTGCAGCCGATGAAAAGCGGCGTGGACTCCAAAGTACACTCGATCAAAAACTCGCTTTGGCGAATTCTTTAACCAAAGAAATCGGTGAATTGTACAAAAGTGGAGACCCGCAGCAAGCTAATCATAAAATGGAGGAATCCGCAGCCCTCAAAGCTAAAACCAAAGCATTACAAACTCAACTCGCCGAAGCGGAAACTGCGCTGCATGAGTTGTTGTGTAGTATCCCAAACATACCAAACCCACTAGTGCCTGATGGACAAAGTGCCGACGATAATGAAGAAGTTTTTCGATTAGGCAAGGTTCCTACCCTCAGCGAAAAAGCACTGCCTCACTGGGAGTTGGCTGCCAAATACGAATTGATTAATTTTGAACTTGGTAATAAAATCACAGGAGCTGGTTTTCCTGTCTATACTGGGAAAGGGGCAAAACTACAACGGGCTTTAATCAGTTTTTTCCTAGATCAAAATACTGCTGCAGGTTATGAAGAAGTACAGGTGCCTCATCTTGTAAACGAAAAATCTGGATTTTGCACTGGACAACTTCCCGATAAAGAAGGGCAAATGTATAATGTCTGTGCAGACAACCTCTATCTCATTCCCACTGCAGAGGTGCCCATAACCAATTTGTTTCGAGATGAGATTCTCAATGAAAATGAATTACCAATCACACGAACTGGTTATTCCCCCTGTTTCCGACGTGAGGCAGGAAGTTATGGGTCACACGTTCGTGGACTCAATCGTTTGCATCAGTTCGATAAGGTCGAGATTGTCCGACTTGAACATCCTGACAAGGCCTACGAGGCACTCAATCAAATGGTTGATCATGTCAAAGGGATTCTCATAAAACTCGAACTGCCCTACCGAATCCTTCGTTTGTGTGGTGGCGATCTCGGATTTACTTCAGCACTGACATACGATTTTGAAATCTATTCCACTGCTCAAGAGCAATGGCTCGAGGTGAGCTCTGTATCCAACTTTGAGAGTTATCAATCTACCCGCCTAAAGCTTCGTTTTAAAGACTGTGACGGAAAACGGAAATGGGTACACACCCTGAATGGGAGTGCGCTTGCTCTTCCGCGTATAATGGCTGGACTTCTTGAAAACCATCAATCTGAAAACGGCATTCGTATTCCAGATGCGCTGGTTTCATATACTGGCTTTGACATGATTCGCTAATTTTCTGTATGCATATTCTCAATATCACCTTTAGTGTTGACCCATCCGTTGAAGAGGGATTTGTCACCACTGTTCAGCAGCAAATTATTCCCAAACTAGACCATACTGGTTCGCTATTACGCATACACAGTGATTCCAACACCCATCCAACATTTGGACTTCAAATCGAGTTTGAAACCTCAGCAGCAATCCGAGATTTTAAAAGTATCGAATTAGACAGTATCTACCAACAACTCCAAACCTCATTTCCCAATAAGTGGATAAGCTTTGATACAGAACTCGAAAAACTAATCCCTTGAGTGTTCGACCAAAAAAGCATCTCGGTCAGCACTTTTTGACCGACCTAAATATCGCACAAAATATTGCTGGAGCACTGTCCGGGCTAGGCTACAAAGACGTTTTGGAGGTTGGGCCTGGTATGGGCGTACTCACCCAGTGTCTACTCCAAAAGGATTATAACGTTCATGCCATTGAAGTTGATCAAGAATCCATTGATTATTTACAAAATAAGTATCCTAAATTAAATTCCAATCTGGTTTTTGGAGATTTTCTGAAATCCGATTTGGTCAATCAGTTTCCAAGTCCACTCGCAATTATTGGAAATTTTCCATACAATATCTCGTCTCAAATCTTATTTAAAACCATTAAAAATCGGGAGCATATCCCAGAGTTTGTAGGCATGTTTCAAAGAGAAGTTGCCGAGCGTATTTGTAAACCACCAGGGTCAAAAGCATATGGCATACTGTCCGTATTGACGCAGAGTTTTTACGAAACTGAGTATTTATTTAATGTCAACCGTTTTGTGTTTAATCCCCCCCCTAAAGTTGCATCTGCTGTTTTGCGATTGCGGAGAAAAGAAAATATCAAATTAGATTGTGATGAAAGCTTGTACTTCCGAGTCGTCAAAACCGCCTTTCAACAAAGGCGTAAAACCCTTCGAAACAGTTTAAAAACCTTTTCTTTAACTACCAATTTAAAAGAAGACACTATCTTTGGACAACGTCCTGAACAATTGGGCGTATCTGATTTCGTTCGCATCACAAATTTGATTGCTCATGACTCCTTTTCAACTTAGCGAAGAACTTTTAGAACAAGTCATCGTTGATATTGCCTCTCAAAACGACAAGGCGCTACAAACTCTTTTTAAAGAATATCACTACGCAGATTTAGCAGAAATTTTTGATGCACTCCAAATCGAGCAAGCGGTTTATCTGTTTAAGTTGATTGACTCTGAAAAAACAGCAGATATGCTCACCGAGCTAGACGAAGATGTCCGTGAAAGCATCTTGGATGCACTTTCTTCAGAAGAAATTGCAACAGAAATCAATGAGCTTGATACCGACGATGCGGTGGATATAGTTGCGGAACTCCCCATGGAGATCCAAAAAGAAGTAATCGACCAAATCTCAGATACAGAACATGCGGATGACATCCGTGAACTCCTTACTTATAATGAGAATTCTGCAGGTGGACTTATGGCTAAAGAGTTGGTCTGTGTCAATCAAAACTGGACGGTTACACGCTGTGTACGCGAAATGCGTGTGCAAGCACAAGAGGTCACTCGAGTCCATTCCATCTATGTTGTTGATGACCAAAATGTATTGCTTGGACGGCTGTCGTTAAAAGATTTACTAACCGCAAATGAGAAAAGCAAAATCGCAAGCGTTTATATCCCTAAAGTCGATTATGTTCAAGTTGATATCGACGGGGAGGAAGTGGCAAAAATCATGTCGAAATATGACTTAGAAGCAATCCCTGTTGTCAATGACAGCAAACAACTCGTTGGAAGGATTACAATCGACGATATTGTTGATTTGATCAAAGATGAAGCAGAAAAAGACTATCAGCTAGCAGCAGGAATTTCATCTGACGTTGAAGCAGATGACTCCATTATTCAACTGACTAAAGCAAGACTTCCATGGTTGGTTTTGGGTTTGATTGGAGGGCTTGGAAGTGTATTTATCCTTGAGGGTTTTGAGAGTTTTATGAATCACCCGTCTTATAAAGCCCTATTCTTTTTTACCCCCTTGATTGCAGCCATGGCTGGTAATGTAGGAGTTCAATCGTCCGCAATCATAGTTCAGGGACTTGCCAATGATGTAGTCAAAGGCAGTCTTCTCAACCGCTTACTCAAAGAAGTTGGTCTTGGACTAATCAATGGAGGTGCGCTCGCACTACTTGTAGTCTTATTTGGAGTTGCCACGCAACAACCAACTGTTGTCAGTTTGACGATAGCTTTATCTATGCTTTGTGTGATTATTGTCTCTGCGCTCATCGGCACTTTCGTGCCCATCGTATTAAATCGAAGGGGAATCGATCCTGCAATTGCGACAGGGCCGTTTATCACCACAAGCAATGACATCTTTGGTATCTTTCTCTTTTTTTATATCGCCAAGTGGTTATTGGTTTAATTCCAAAAGTCAACAGTTATGCGTGTTCTCCATCTAGACAGTAACCATGATGTCCTAGCGGAAGGATTGAGCAAACTCGGTTGTACCAATGTGTTTGATTTCAAAAGTAACAAAGAAGACATCATGGCCATAATTGAAAACCACGATGCAATAGTTATTCGCAGTCGTTTTACAATCGAAAAAGCGTTTTTGGATGCGGCTCAGCATCTTAGTTTTATTGCTCGTGTGGGATCAGGCCTTGAGAATATCGATGTGGCATACGCAAACTCTTTAGGGATTGAGATTATTTCCTCTCCGGAGGGGAATGCCAATTCAGTGGGCAATCATGCACTAGCGATGCTGTTGGGACTGCTGAACAACCTTCCAAAAGGCGCTCAAGATATCGCCAATGGAAACTGGGAAAGAGAAGGAAACCGAGGAGAAGAACTCGATGGGAAAACAATTGGTCTTATTGGTTATGGTCTCACAGGTAGTCATTTTGCCAAAAAACTTCAGGGATTTGATGTCAAGGTATTGTGTCACGATATTCTTCCTAACAAAGGAGATGAAAATGCTGAACAAGTTTCCTTGGATGCCCTAAAAAAACAAGCTGACATCGTAAGTTTGCATCTGCCACAGACTCCTGAAAACGAAGCGTATATCAATGTAGATTTTATCAATCAAATGGCGAAACCCTTTTGGCTGATTAATACTTCACGAGGAAACCAGGTGATGATCGGTCACCTATTGGAAGCAATGGAAAACAAAACGATTAAAGGAGCTGGTTTGGATGTGCTTCCCTTTGAAAAATCATCTTTTGAACAACTCGACCATAACCCCCAAATACAGCAACTCATCGACAACCCGCATGTATTGCTCAGTCCACACGTTGCCGGCTGGACACATCAAAGTAAAGAACGACTTGGGCAAGTTATTGTCGATAAGGTAAAAGAACTTTTTTTTGAATCCACCTAAAAACTGCATAACTTAACCTCATGTTTACATGCTAAAGTCCAACAGTTATTATTTAATACCCATGAAAAACATCCTTATTTTATGTACTGGTAATTCTTGTCGAAGTCAAATCGCTCATGGCTATTTTGCTAATTTTGGTAAGCAAAATCTAAAGGTGTATTCCGCAGGTGTCGAAACGCATGGTGTCAACACCAAGGCAATTGCCACTATGGCTGATGACGGAATCGATATTTCGGATCATACCTCAAATCATGTCGATGAGTATCTTCATATTGCCTTCGATTATATCTTGACGGTATGCGATAAAGCACAAGAAAACTGCCCTCACATCCCGAGCCAGACAGCCCTTCGTATTCATCACAACTTTACAGACCCCTCCAAATTGGTCTCAAAAAACGAAGAAGAAATCAAAGCAGCATTTGCTGCAACTCGAGACGAAATCAAGGAGTTTGCTCATGCCTTTGTGGAGCAACATCAAATCGGAGTTTAGCGTATCACCAACTGCATGGTCTCTTGGGTGCGCTGCTCGAGTAATAGTTCGTGTTTACGCAGCAAAAAATCTGCGCTTTCAGCTTGAAAATGTCTAATTGTGTATAGAGAAACATCTGCTGTATGGTCCACTTGAAATCGGCCACGGAGCTCGTGGAGAAGTTCCTCCATTTTGTTGAACTTATCAAAAACACATACTGAAAAGCTAATCGCTGAATTTTGAATTAAATCGACTTTCATTTTATGCTTGTGTAGCATCGCAAAAATATCGCTAATGTTTTTTTCGATGATAAATGAAAAATCGAGTGATGACAAGCGGATTAGTGCCAAGTCGTTTTTGACAATAAAACAAGGTACATGTGGGTCAATCGCTACCCCTTTACTCACTTTGGTTCCCTCATTATTGGGGTTGATGAACGATTTTACATGAAGTGGAATCTCTTTGCGCTGCAATGGCTGAAGGGTTTTGGGGTGAATTACGGATGCCCCATAAAAAGCGAGCTCAATTGCTTCCTGATAAGAGATGTGATGTAGGAGTTGGGTGGATTCAAAATGACGTGGATCGGCATTAAGAACACCAGGCACATCCTTCCAAATGATAACAGAGTTTGCATTGAGACAATAGGCAAAAATCGCTGCTGTATAATCAGACCCTTCACGACCAAGCGTTGTGGTGAAATTGTTATCATCGCTTCCAATAAATCCTTGCGTAATATACAATTGGTTTGGGCTGACTTGCTCATTGATAGCGACCTCTGTCCGCGTCCAGTCGACATTAGCATCTCTATAGCTTGCATCGGTTTGGACACATTCTCTCGCATCAAGCCAATCAGCAGAAATCCCTTTTGAATTGAGATAATGTGTGATGATTGTCGTTGACACCAGTTCACCTGTACTTACAACTTGGTCATAGACAAAAGAGTAATGCGGAGACTTGTTGTTTTTTAAAAAAGTGCGCAAGTGATCAAATCGTCCTTTGACTTCATCATAAACATCATGCTTGGGATGGTCAAATATCTCATTCATAATTTCCAAGTGATGATCCATAACTTCATTGAGTTGTGACTCGGTCTTTTGGGAATCTTCAAAATAGACTTCGATTAGCTTTTCGAGGGCATTGGTCGATTTCCCCATGGCTGACACCACAATCAGGGTGTTTTTATGACCCGTTTGTTCCAGTACACGATACATATTATGTATCCCATCAGCGTCTTTAACCGACGCTCCTCCAAATTTAAATATCCGCATCAGGGTATTGATTTATAAAATGAGATATTTCGTTTTCGCCCATTTGCGTTGTGCGCCAGTCTGACAATACCTTGGCACCTGTTTGTTCGTAAAAATCGATTGCAGATTGGTTCCAATCCAAGACAGCCCACTCAATGCGTTTCACACGAAGGGAGGCGGCATAATGGATAAATCGTTTGTATAAGGCAAATCCAACTCCTTTGCCACGATGCTGCTCTTGCACGATTAAGTCCTCAAGATGCATGGTGTTACCTTTCCAAGTTGAATAACGCGGGTAGCCCAACGCCATTCCAATAATTTGTTTAGCTTCTTCGGCTACAAAACACACAAAAGCCGGCTGTTCGCCAAAGCCATCCCGAACAATATCTTCTTTAGTGAGCACTACTGCCTCAGGCTCGCGCTCAAAAGTAGCAAGCTCTTGAATAAGCGATAAAATCACTTGTACGTCCTCAACAGTCGCTTGGCGAATACAAACCTGATTTTTCATGGGCGCAAAGTTAACAATAAGAAGAATATGACTACAAATGTAGAAAGGAATCTTTTTGTGATTTGTATGTGAGCTACAGTAAGAGTTTGTATCATTGCAAAAAAAATGGGTTGAATCCATTTGGCAACTTGGGTGGTGCGCTGGCAAGTGCACAAACTCAACAGCTTTACAACCACATTGAAGCGAGCGAAAAAGTCAGTATTTCGGGTCTCGCGGGCTCTTCCTATGCCTTTTTGGTCGCTACTCTCTTTGAACAAAGTACAAAGCATCTCGTATGGGTGCTTGAAGACAAAGAAGAGGCAGCGTATATGCACAATGATCTCGAGCATTTGTTACCCAATCATACAGTGTTATTTTATCCCGCTAGCTACCGCCGCCCTTATGAGATCGAACAAGTGGACAATGCCAATGTGATGATGCGTGCCGAAGCCCTTAAACGTTGTAGTCATTTCAAACAACCTATCGCCCTTGTCAGCTATCCCGAAGCCTTATTTGAACAGGTTATTACAAAAAAAGAGCTGCAGAAAAAAACCTTGACCATTAAAGTAGGTGAAAGTCTAGGTCGAGACCTTGTCAATGAGGCCTTGTTCGAGTATGATTTTCAAAGGGTTGATTTTGTATCCCAACCTGGTGAGTTTTCGGTTCGTGGTGGGATTATCGATATCTTTTCTTTCGACAAGGATTATCCTTATCGTATCGAGTTTTTTGGTGATGAAATCGATCGAATCAATTGCTTTGATATTGAAACCCAACTGTCTACTAAGTCGCTGCAAAACGTTGATGTTGTAGCGCATTTGGAACACAAATTACAAAGTGAAGAACGGCAACCCCTTTGGTCATTTTTACACCAATCGACTACCTATCTACTTCCGCGTATTTCAGATGTCTGTTCTGTTTTAGACAAGCTCTATGAAAAATCAATTGAAGCGCATGCCGCCTTGGAAAGCCCAATAGTGCACGCCAATCCCGAAGATCTGTTTATCCGTGGACAAGATTTTGAAAAAGCACTTGTCAATCGAACCACCGTCCATTTTGGAGGAGAGAAAGCGTCAAACCACATTGATTTTGACTGTCAGCCGCAACCAAGCTTTAATCGAAATTTCGAGCATATTATTGAGCACCTCCTCGAAAACCAATCAAATGGAATTCGTAATCATATTTTCTGCTGTTCTCAACCGCAATCAGACCGTTTTCTTCGAATTGCTGATGAATTAGCATCCAAAGATTTATTTGACATTCATATTATGCCTTTATATCGCGGGTTTATCGATAGACAAAACCAAGTGGCTTGCTATACTGACCATCAGTTTTTTGAGCGTCATCATAAGTTCAGACTCAAAAATGGCTATGCCAAAAAACAAGCGATAAGTCTTAAAGCATTTAACCAACTCAGTGTTGGGGATTATGTGACCCATATCGATCATGGGGTTGGTAAGTTTGGTGGACTCCAGCGTATCGAAGTTGAAGGAAAACAACAAGAAGCCATCAAGCTGATCTATGGGGAACGCGATATCCTTTATGTGAGTATCCATTCTCTCCATAAAATCTCAAAGTATTCAGGAAAGGACGGTGCCGTTCCCAAAATCTATAAGCTCGGATCAGCAGCGTGGAAAAAACTGAAGACAAAAGCCAAAAAGCGGGTTAAAGAGGTCGCTTTTGACCTCATTCAAGTCTATGCAAAGCGCAGACTGAAAAAAGGATTTCAGTACCGCTCTGACAGCTATTTACAGCATGAGTTGGAGGCCTCTTTTGTATATGAAGATACCCCCGATCAGCGAAGTGCAACAGAAGCCGTTAAACAAGATATGGAAAGCGAACAACCCATGGATCGACTGGTCTGTGGCGACGTTGGCTTTGGGAAAACCGAAGTGGCAATCCGTGCTGCTTTTAAGGCCGTTGACAACGGCAAGCAAGTCGCTGTTCTTGTTCCCACCACGATCCTTGCCTTTCAACATCACAACACCTTTTCAAAACGATTGAATGACTTTCCCGTTCAAATCAATTATCTCAACCGCTTTCGATCGGCCAAAGACAGAAAGGAAATTCTCAATGGCCTAAACGATGGTTCAATCGATATTGTTATCGGAACGCACCAACTGGTCAACAAGAGTATCAACTTTAAAAATCTCGGATTGCTTATCGTAGATGAAGAGCAAAAATTTGGTGTGGGGGTCAAGGAGAAACTCCGGACGTTAAAAAACAATGTGGATGTACTCACCCTTACAGCGACACCAATTCCTCGTACTCTTCAATTTAGCTTGATGGCTGCCCGTGACTTATCGATTATCAATACGCCACCGCCTAACAGACACCCAATAGACAGTCAGGTTGTTGGATTTAGTGAGCCCTTGATCCGCGACGCCATCATCTATGAGTTGCAGCGTGGAGGCCAAGTCTTTTTTGTGCACAATCGCGTTGAGAATTTAGCCGATTTTACAGGGATGTTACAACGTTTGGTTCCCGATGCCAAAGTCACGAGCATTCACGGTCAAATGGATGGCTCGTCTATTGAGAGTAGAATGCGAAATTTTATTGAAGGACAGATCGATATCATCGTGGCAACAACCATTATTGAGAATGGGCTTGATGTACCAAACGCAAACACGATATTCATCAACAATGCGCACCAATTCGGACTGAGTGATCTTCACCAGATGCGAGGTCGTGTAGGAAGAAGCAATAAAAAGGCCTTTTGTTATTTTCTGTCTGGACCTTTATCCACCTTAAACGATGAGGCACGAAAACGGATGCGAGCACTCGCCGAGCATACCGCCCTGGGTTCTGGCTTTCAAATCGCTATGCGTGATTTGGAAATTCGCGGAGCAGGCAATCTGCTTGGTGGAGAACAAAGTGGATTTATCAATGATATCGGCTTTGAAACCTATCAGAAAATCTTAAAAGAGGCGATTGAAGAGTTAAAAATCGAGCATTTCCAGGAACTCTATCCTGATCATGAGCATACCCGAAAAGAGGTGCAAATCGACACTGACCTCGAAATTCTTTTTCCCGATACCTACATCAACAACGTAGAGGAACGATTGAGTTGTTATCAAAGTTTGAATGAAGTGGCCAGTCAATCCGAACTTGACCAATTGGTAGTTGAACTCAAAGATCGATTTGGTCCTTTGCCCATTACTTCCCAAGCACTGATAAAAAGTGTTCAACTCAAATGGTTGGCCACTGAGTTGCACTTTGAAAAAGTTGTTTTGAAAAAAAACAAACTAATCTGTTATTTTGATACCACAAGTACTGACAACTTTTTTCAGCCAGATGATTTTAGTCATATGATGAAACAACTCCAATCTCACACGAAAAAGGGAATTTTCAAAGAGCGAAAACAGGGGGAAAATAATCGTTTATTGCTTTCTTTTGAAAACATAAAAACAATTGAAGAAGCACTGCGTTGCTTGGCAGAGTTACAAACTATAGATGCTTGAGATCCTTGATAATCCGAAAGGCCTTATCAACTTGCTCCTCGTTGACCAAAATAGTGAACTCATTTGAAGTCGAAATAACCTCATAAATGTTGATTCCCTCCCACGAAAGGCGTTGAAAAACAAAATAATAGATTCCTGGTACAGACACATTCTCAATTGGTAACTTCACTGAAATTGAGGACAATTCCATTTCCTTATGAATACAAGTTTCATTGGAAAAAAAACCTTCAACCAACTCCGCAAGATTACCACTAACCACGACATTACACTCCTTTACTCCTCTAGAAGAAGTGTAAAAATTGTCTTTATCGTCAGAAATCTCAGCCATCAATTTTGCTTGAGATGTCAAAAGCGTGGGTGAAGTTTTAAAATTATAGTCAATTAGAGACGAGCGAACCGTAATATCTCCAATATTACGCAGGGTACGTATAATTTTGAGTGAGGAGCGAAATTCAAAGTCAGAGGAAAGGCGTTTGAGCGCCATCACAATCGCACCATTTCGTACGTCTTTGTTCATCACACTCATGATATCCTTGTTCATCATCCGAGCCAAGGAAGTCAGATTGATGATTCCCTGCGTGAGCGCACTGACCAAAAAGGGTTTACTTTTGATATAGTCTTCAACAGCCGAAGAAATTGTTTTCATATGTACACTTAAATCCATTGTAAAAATAGTAAATAATTAAACGATTTGTTATAAATAACACATTTAAAGAAAACGATAAAAAAAATTTGATTATCTCAATACCAA
>Ga0208277_1000230_pt1 | contig 34135 bp, 22 predicted proteins | sample ETNtaG_5_FD_185782 | JGI IMG/M metagenome (GOLD analysis project Ga0208277, IMG submission 185782) | Marine microbial and viral communities from oxygen minimum zone, Eastern Pacific Ocean - ETNP201406SV205 (SPAdes) (version 2) | ecosystem: Environmental > Aquatic > Marine > Oceanic ...
TGGGGGATTTGCTTCTTCATATTGTATTTTATGCAAAAATTGGTAGTGAGCAATCTTCATTTGATATTTCAGATGTTGCTAACCGAATTTGCGATAAACTGATTCAGCGCCACCCGCATGTCTATGGGGATGTTGAAGTATCAGATGAAAAAGAAGTTAAGCAAAACTGGGAACAGCTTAAACTCAAACACGATCGCAAGGGAGTTCTCGATGGTGTTCCCGATTCGTTACCTGCCTTGGTTAAGGCATATAGAATGCAAGAGAAAGCCGCCGGAGTGGGTTTTGATTGGGATCATACTGAAGGAGTCATTCAAAAAATTGAAGAAGAACTTCAAGAGTTTTATAATGAAGTAAATCGAAACAACAAATCATCTGCAGAAGCCGAGTTTGGAGACTTGCTGTTTTCTTTAGTGAATTATGCTCGTTTTATCGGAATCAACCCAGACGATGCTTTATCGCGGGCTAATCAAAAATTTCGCAGTCGTTTTGCAGATATGGAGGAAAAAATCTTAGACCGGCAAATCAAGATTAGCCAACTCAAACTTAATGACTGGGAAATATTGTGGCAAGAGGTAAAATCCGAGAAGTAGATTACATTTTTTTAAAAGCGTTTAGCTTTTGTTGTAAACTATCGATAATTTTCTTTTGTTTTTCAAGATCCTTAATAACCTTGCTCACCAAAGGGTTTTCTGATGAACTTTTAGAGAAAAACTCCAAATTCGTTTCCAGTTGAATGTACTCTTGTTTGGCTTTATCTAAGCGCTGTTTGATTTGTGACCTTTCCTTTTGGACAAGTTCAGTCCGGTCACCCATCAACTTGAGTTTAATTTGATACATAAACGCAGCACGGGACTCTTTATCCTCACCGAGTTGTTTGAGTCTATTTTCTATGCTCGCGACAAATTCGCTGTTGATTTGATTTCTTTTCTGACCCACAGATTCAATTTTGGTCCATTCCTCAATCAATTGATCGATACTGGTACGATCAAGATCTTCATCTGATTGTAGCTTTTCAAGCAATTTATTTTTTTTCTCAAAAGCTAGTTTTTCTCCCTCCGATAATTTGTTTTTTCTCTCATCGAGAATAGCAAAATAATCGTTACATGCTTTGCGGAAGAGTTTCCATGCTTTTTCGTTTTGTTTTCTAGAAACTTGGCCCATTTCTTTCCATTTTCTTTGTAGGGCGATTACTTTGGGGGTTGTCGCTGCAAAATCCTCTGTTTTTAAAAAGGCCTCGGCTTGTTTTACCAGTTCCATTCGTTGTTTAAAATTCTGGCTATAGTCTTTTTTAAGTGACTTGTAAAATGCATTTCGTTTTTTACTAATAAGTCGCATGACACCCTTAAACATTGTCCAAATCTCTGCGTTATCACTTCGACTTACATGACCACATTCAAAAAATGAAGTCCGTAAGTTCTCCATATCTCGAATCATCTTTTGCATCTCATTATGGTTTTTGATCTCAATCTCAGCAAGTTGCTCCATTTGTTCGATGATTATTTTCTTTTTTTTGTAGTTGGTTTTATAAATCTCCGCTTGATTTTTTTGAAAAAATTGACGTTTTTCATGGATGACTTTTGTCGCTTCGCTAAAGCGCTCCCAGAGTGTTTCACCGTGTTCTTTGGCTATTGGTCCCAACTCATCCTTCCAACGTTTGTGGAGTTCTTGAAGGTTTCTAAAGGCCTTCTGGATATTGTCTATTTTGCCCAGGGCTTCGGCTTTCTCTATTATTTTTAATTTTTCTTCGTAATTAAATTTAAAATCAAGCTCTCTAAATTCTCGATTCAGATGGAGAAAGTCATAAAATATTCCGACGTGATGGTGGTAAGTTTTCCAAATGTTAGTTACTTCTAATCTGGGCACATGCCCCGATTCTCTCCATCGTGCTTGCAAGTTCTTAAATTGTTTGTAGGTATCTGAAATGGGTTGATCAATCCCAATGAGCCCTTTGAGTTCTTCTATCAGGTTTTGTCGAATGACTAAATTATTTTGAAACGACTTTTCGAGTTCTTGATAGTACTTTGCTTTCTCAATCTTATGCCTACGGATTAAATCATCATAGGTTGTTTTCTCTTGGATTTTAGCAACAAAATCCTTGATCTCTCCTCCGTTATTGATAAAATCTTCTTTTTTCTTCTCGAAAATCTGACTAAGTTTTTGTTCGATTTGCTTGGAGATTGCCTCAACCTCACGCTTATGATGTTGTACTAATCCAGAAGACACTTTTTTATCAAGCGTTTTCAGCAGCTGTTCGAGATTGAGATCTTCATAGCTTTCCTCTTCACTTTTTCCCGCGGAAGAATTTTCTTCATCAAGATTTGAAACTTCTAAAGAGGTATTTTTAACCTTTTGATCTTCAATATTTTCTGTTTCTCCTTTGTCAGTTGATATCTCAGCTTGTGTCAACTCCTGCTTAGGATGTTCTTCAGTTTCAGGGATTTTATCGTCCACTTTGTCTTCATTTGCATCTTGCAAATTGGCATTATTGTCTAGCATGTCTTGGTTAACTTTGTCAATCACAAGATAGTAAAACTTTGTGAGTTTACTTTTTGTGCTAATCCCTCCATAAAGACCATGAGGCCTCCGCTTGTTCTACAAGCATCTGATAGCCATTCAGGACTGTAGCACCCTTGTCTTTTGCGTTTCGCATAAAAGCGGTGACTTTAGGGTTGTAAATCAGGTCATATAACAAATGCTTCGTGTTTATTTGTTCATAATCAATTAGGGGGTAGGCATCTGTATTTGGATGAGTGCCAAGTGGAGTACAATTGATAATCAAGGTATGTTCTTTATAGTCCTTGGCTGTGAGCTGGTAATATGCTTTCCTGTCTTCTCCTTCACTGCGAGACACTTTGAGCACATGTATTTTGAGATGCTCTAAAACATAACATACCGCTTTTGAAGCCCCGCCAGTTCCCAAAACAAGTGCTCTATTATGGTGCGGTTTGAGATGATTCAGAAGGGTGTTTTGAAAGCCGATGTAGTCTGTATTGTAGCCTAAGAGTTTGTCGTCTTTAAACACAATTGTGTTAACTGCACCAATCGCTTTTGCTACTGGATCAAGTTCGTTCAGAAAAGGAATGACTTCCGTTTTGTATGGAATCGTCACATTCATGCCAGAGATATCATTCCGTTTGATAAGACTTTTAAAGGTTGATAAATTTTCAAGATCAAAGTTGACGTACTTATATTGAAGATTTTCAGAAATAAACTTATTTGAGAAGTAGTCTCTTGAAAAAGAGAATCCGATATCCTTTCCTAATAATCCAAACAATTTATTTTTGCTTTCGATCATACCAGTCTAAAATAATAACTATGAATAGGCCAACGCCAATCCAAAATAGAGAAAAATATTGATTGAGCTCACTTCTTTCGATAGTATTGTTTATCAGGGCGTCATTGGTCAGCAGGCGAAAATCAGACCAAGGCCAAAGGATTGCTAGTGAGCCAAAGATAAACCCAATAATCAAAGCATTTAGTTTGCTTTCGAAACGCACAATGATGTAATGCAGTAGGTTGGAAATGCTGACCAATCCAACAACCGAACCGCTAAGAAAGACAACTAAAATGATCAGCAAATCACTGTACTCTTGAAATTGAGCTGCGTATGTAGAAGGAGCCTGAAGCAGATGAACGCTTAACTCCCAAACCGCATTGACAGCGTCAACCAGAAGGAGGGCATAGTTACCGAAAAGAATCAGTAAAAAAGAACCCGAAAGACCTGGAAGTGTCATGCCTACGATGCTAATTAGACCACAGAAAAAGACAAACCATAGGTTTCTATTTTCTGTAGCCGGTTCTAAAAATGTTAAGGATAAACCCACTGCAAGTCCAATCAAACTATAGAGGGCGTATTTCAATTTCCATTTCCCAAAATTTCTCATTAATACAATGGCAGACATAGCAACCATCCCAAAAAATAAACCTTTTACTTGTTGCTCATGGTGCAATAGTGCAAAATCAAGTGCTCTGGAAACGGTGAAATAACTCAGTAAAATTCCTAGGGCGATCAACAATAAAAACATAGTGTTGGTGTATTGGTAAAAGCTCTTAAATCGACCAGTTAGCAGCATATAAAAGGCTTTAAAATTTAATCGCTTGAGGGAGAATAAAAATTCTGGATAGAAGCCAGTAACAACTGCAACAATCCCCCCAGAAACACCTGGCACTTTATTGGCTATCCCCATTGCAAATCCTTTGATAATAAGTAAAAAATTATCGTATAACCCTCTTTGACTCATCGCTTTTGGTATTGACTCATTTTATGAAAAGCGTAAATTACGAAACTCCCGGTAAGTATTAACCCAAGGCCAATCCACAGTTCGAAATTGTTGAGTTTGAATTGGGGTAAAACAGCGATTTTGTCACTGGTTTGGTCGTTTATGAATTGCTTCCAAGGCCAGACCTTGTATAAAGAACCAAACATAAATCCAGACATCGTTGCAAGTAAGGGGTCTCTGTAATTGAGATAGAGTTTTCCTACCAAATGGGCAAACAGTTTAAGTCCAATGCTAGCCCCCAACCCAAACGCAAGAAGATTTAAAAAACCCTGTTTACGAAAAGACCGCACGAGTTCAACAGTTTCCAGCGCAGTTTCATAGGCACCAAGAAGAACCAAAATAAAGGCTCCCGAAATCCCAGGGAGTATCATGGCCATGATCATCAACATTCCGCATAGAAAGAGGTAGGGTAGAGCTTCAGTTGATTCTGCAGGAGACAAAAAGCTGATTAAAAATGAACTCAGTCCGCCGACAATCAAACCAACAATTGAGCTTAGAGACCATTGTTTTACATCCTTGCAAATCAAGATTGAACTCGCAAAAATCACCCCAAAGAAAAAGGACCAAAGTGCAAGGGAGTGGTATTTTAGAAAAAAGCCAATGATGGAACTTAAAAACAAAATACTTGTGGCGATACCTAGGATAAGGGGTAAAAGAAACGGGCCATTGATTTTTTGCCACGATGTCTTTCGATTTGAACCAAACAATGCCAAAATTTCTTTTGCATTCACATGGTTTATGGAGGTGATTAAGTCTTCGTAGATATTGGTAATCAGCGCAATCGTTCCACCAGAAACCCCGGGAACAAGATCTGCGATTCCCATGGCAATACCTTTCAGATATATGACAAGTTTTGATTTACTTGGTTTTATCATCGAGGCAAAAATACGAAATAACAAAGGGTTTATGCCTTTAAAGATAGACTTTGCTTAACAAACGAAGAACTTCTAAACTCAGGAAAGGTTTCGTAAAAGTGGTTGAGTTGCTTGGCATCAGACATATAGGCATTTTTGAGGTAAAACCTCGCTTCAAGTGACTGCGCGGAAAGCAAGTAAATCCCACCGAGGCGGAAGTTAATCACACTGTTTTCAGGATGAAATTCGAGTCCGTGTTTCAAAACCTCCAAAGCTCTTGGATAATCATGCATTTCTTTAAGGACATCTGCCCATTTCACCCATGTATCAACTTCATAATCGCCAAGATTGACACACTCTGTAAAGCCCAAATCCGCTTCTTCAAGAAAGCCCAAGGTAAAGTTGATTTCTGCATACCTTTTCCATGTATCAAGATTGATATTGTCGATCTGTATGGATTTTTTAGCGTAGTGGAGGGCCTTTTCGAAGTCTTTGTTTTTGCAAAAAACATTGATCAATGCAATCCATGCTTTTCCATATAAAGGATCTTCTTTTAAAGTTTTTTTGAAATAACTTATTGCGAGTTTGGCATTGCCCAATGCGATATAGCACTGTCCAATTTGAAATATTGCAAATGCAGTTGGCTCGCCGATTGACAAGGTCGTTTCATAGGCGATGATTGCTTCGTTGTATCGCTTCATCTTTTGAAGTGTTTTTCCAATCTCAAAATAGGCGCCGATAAACTCAGTATCGCAAATGACTGCAAAGTCATAGGATGATAGAGCTTGCTTAAGCAGTCCCTTACTCGCATACTGACGTCCCAATTGATGCCATGCGATTTCGCTAAAGGGGTCAGCTTCTAAAAATTCGTTGAGGAATTCAATTGCACCATCGGGATTTTCTAATGATTCAAAACAATAGATCGCATTATACAAAGCGTGGGTGTCTTTGGGGTCTTCATTGAGACACTTGATAAAGTGCTCTTTTGCCATCATATAGCTATCTAAGAAGAGATATTCCATCGCCAGCATACTGTGAAATTCAGCTTGACTTTCGCAGTATTCTAGACCTTTGGTCAAAAACGATATTGCTTCCTGATGCCTTTTGGTTTTTGAAAGAATAACGGCCTTATGGATATACACATATTCGTTATAGGGCTCCATTTCCCAAATTTTATCAATCACTTCTTCAGCTTCCTTGTATTGATTATTCAGTAGCATTAGTTCGACATGAAGAAGTTTTAATCCACTATTTTCAGGGTGCTGGTTTTCTCCGATTTCAAGGGCTTTGTACGCCAAACGAAGGCTCCCTGAATCTATATAATATTGGATAATTTCTTCAAATTCAGTGGCGTCGAAAAAGTTCACTCTGCTTGATTGTAACATCAACTCAAAACGAGCGAGTGGGGATTTGTGGTCTTTATTAGAATTTGTATTCATCAAATGATTTAAATTCTTACCATAAAGTTAACCCCAAGGTAAATAAGAATGAAATAAACGGATTTATTGTTTTTAACAATTTAATCAACAGATTTCATCAAGTATATTTACGATGATATCACACCCTTTTTTGAGCTCTTTTTTTGAGATTGTTAACGGTGGTGTAACCCGAACGGCTCTTTTTTCAAACAGTAGAAAAAACAATAGTAACCCTCGTTCAAGAGTAATTTTGACCAACTGTTGTGCAAGTTCGGTAGTTGGAAGGATCAGGGCTAACATCAGTCCTTTTCCGCGGATTTCTTTTATTCCTCGATGTTGGAGTTGTTCTCGAATATATTGTTCTTTTTCGAGAGTTTCGGCGATCAAATTGCTTTGTAAAAGGGTTTTTAAAGTAGCGTGACATGCCGCTGCAATGACTGGATGCCCACCAAATGTTGTGATATGTCCCAATATGGGTTTGTCTTGCAAGAGGTTCATCAGTTCTTTTGAGGCACAGAATGCACCTACTGGGAATCCACCTCCAAGCCCTTTTCCAGTGACAAATATATCGGGAATCATATCGTAGTGTTCAAAGGCAAATAATTTCCCTGTTCGACCCATTCCAGGTTGAATTTCATCCAAAATCAATAAAGCCCCGACTTTGTCACATCGTTCTCGAACTGCTTTCATATAGTTATTGGTCGGAACGATAAACCCAGCACCCCCTTGTATGGTTTCCAATATTACTGCTGCTGTTTGCTCATTGATTTGCTCTAAATCCCCGACATCATTAAACTGGATATAAGACGTTCCAGGGATTAGCGGTCGATAGACTCTTTTTCGTTCTTCATGCCCCATTACACTCATCGCACCTTGCGTATTTCCATGATAGGCATTGTTGGCAGAGATAATTCGATGTCTGCCAGTTGCTCTTTTAGCAAGTTTAAGTGCACCTTCAATTCCTTCCGTTCCTGAATTGGTCAGGTAGGTACAAGATAATTTCTCTGGCAATTGATCAGCCAATAACTTGACCAATTGAACAGGTTCATCTTGCACAAATTCCCCATATACCATAACGTGGAGGTATTTTTTCATCTGTCGGCGAACGGCCCGAATCACTTTTGGATGAGAATGACCCAAGGTACAAGCAGAGACGCCTGCGACAAAATCAAGATATTTTTTATTGTCCTTGTCGATGATATAACTTCCACGTGCTTTTTTGACCTCAAGACCGATGGGTTGTGCGCTTGTTTGTGCCTGATGTGCAAAGAAAATATCTCGGATTGTACGTCTCATTTCATTTGTAGTTTTATCCGAGGTATAAATTCTTTTATTTCTGTTTTTTGTGAAACAGAATCATTTTTCGCTGTATTCATGATGAGACCTGCTTTTGATCGTATCATTTCATCCCCACGCCAATAAAAACCGGGTAGTTGCTGCTGGTTTATTGGGAGTTCCTCAATTGGGTAAACTGCCCCTTCCGGCTTGGTCAAAAACGTAATCGTCTGAATTTGATTGTCAGCCATACGTAATTGCATCGCGCTACAAATTGCCTTATCAATACCAATGAGGTCTTGGGTGGTATCGTCGTATAGATAGTACAACATTTCTGCGTTTTTGACTATGTTAATGGTTTGTAGCTCATTGTCTTCAAAGTTGCCGAGTAAGTTGATTCCTTTCATTTGGTTAAACTGACTGGGGTTGAGAGAATCTTGCTCAGCGACAATCGCATTGTTGAAAATTTTAAGCGAGTCTATCGCGTTAGAGGTCGAGTCCGTCAATAGGTGAATTAAATCTCCACTCATTTGCGTTTTTGATGACCACAATACTGGATTTCTTTTTGTCATATCACGGGCAGACAAAAGCTGTGATTCTCGGTCGCTGATCGGTAGACGTAAGAGTTGGATAAGACCAGACTTTTTATCGATATGTATCGAATCGGAAACACCGCTGAGGTTGGTTTTAAAAATACGAACCCTATAATAACCTGTGAGTATCCTTTCTTCAGCTGGCCCAGTAGCCAAGAGGGTATCAGCATGTATATAGAGGGAGTCTCTATCTACCAATTTTATAGCGATTGGGTTTCGGGTTACGATGGCAGAATCCTGTTCTTTAAAAATTTCGCCGTACTGCCCTCGAATAACATTATCTCCAATGGTGTCTGTGATTTGTACATTTTTACTTGCGGCAGCATATTGAATTCGATCATCAAAATAAATGCTATCCCCTTTTATGTTCCTAAGATTGTAGTCGATTGATGCTCGGTCTTGGAAATACCCTTTTTTGAGATTCGAGTCAAAAAAACCTCTATTGCATTCCACGTCATAGGACTCACCTTGTATTGTGGTCGCCCCATAAAAATAAGCGTGTCGCACTTCTGTATAGTAATCCATTCGTTCCGAGTGAATCGTAAAAGACGGGTCTGTGACATGTACATTTGTAATGAATTCGTATTTATTGTCGTCAACCACATAGGTGCCAGATTGACTGCGAATCACTGTCTCCTCACTTGTGATTTCCCCAGGGGTGTTGTAATAGGCTTCTTGTTTTTTTCGGTCAAAATACAAAGAGTCAGTTCGCAAAGTTGACTCTTGGTCTTGGAGACTTACTTTACGCTTGGCGACTGCAAATTTTGTTGTACCACTATACGCAATGTATTCACTGTTTAACTTTAAGTTGTCTCCCTGCTTGACAACTACATTTCCCTCAGCTTCAAAGAAATTTTGGGTTTCGTAAAAGTAGGCAATATCTGACCAGATGTCCATTCCATCGTGGTGGAGATGTACACGAATTTCTTGGTTCGATTTTAAGATTTTAGCATCCGGAAAGCGTTTTTCGTTGACTTCAAAAGAAGCTGCTTGCCGAATATCGATTTTTTTCGTTTCCTGCCCATAGGTCATGGCAAGTGTCAAAAGCAAAAACAGTATACAATGTGGGTATTTTGACAATGTTAAATCGATTGAGCATGTATGCAAATCTATCGAAAAATCGTTTGTTTACGATCGGGTCCGACAGAGACAAGACGCACAGGTGTTTCTAGATAATTTTCAATGAAAGTTACGTATTCTTTCAGTTGAGAAGGCAATTCATCGTAGGAGGTATAATTTGTAATATCCTCTTGCCACCCTTCCATCTCAATATATTTCGGATTGATGTATTCTTCATCAAGCGAAAAAGGAAGATGACTGATCAATTCTCCGCGGTATTCGTATTGAGTACAAATCTTTAAGGTGTCAATCCCTGAAAGCACATCTCCTTTCATCATCATAAGTTGGGTAACACCGTTGACTTGTACTGCATATTTTAGTGCAACCAGGTCAAGCCAACCACAGCGTCTTGGGCGTCCAGTGGTTGCTCCAAATTCGTGACCGACTTTGGCAATTTTTTTTCCTACTTCGTCAAACAATTCAGTGGGGAACGGCCCACTACCGACTCGAGTCGTATAGGCCTTAAAAATGCCAAACACATCTTTGATTTTATTTGGTGCGACACCCAAACCTGTACAAGCCCCAGCTGCAGTAGTATTTGAGGAAGTGACAAAAGGGTAGGTTCCAAAATCAATATCTAATAACGATCCTTGTGCCCCTTCAGCAAGAATCTTTTTTTGATTTCCTTGCGCATCAGCTAGTACAGATTCGCTATCTACAAATTGGAGCTTATCGACGATAAAATCAACAGCAGCAAAAAAATCAGATTCTAGCGCCTGAAGGTCATAAGTTAGGTCAACCTGGTAGAATGAAATAAGTTCCTCATGCTTATCAGCGAGTTCTCGGTACTTTGTTTTCCAATTGGGAAATTCTAAATCTCCAATACGAATTCCATTTCGACCAGTTTTGTCCATGTAGGTAGGTCCGATCCCTTTGAGAGTTGACCCAATTTTTTTAGCCCCCTTCGCTTTTTCAGAAGCAGCATCAAGAAGTCGATGAGTTGGAAGAATAAGATGTGCCTTGCGAGAAATGAGTAAAGATTGACTGTAATCAATTTCAAATTCATCAAGATTTTCGAGTTCTTTCTGAAAAATTACAGGATCGATAACAACTCCGTTTCCTACCAAGTTTTGTGCGCTTGAGTGGAAAATTCCTGATGGGATGGTGTGCAAAACGTGCTTAATTCCATCAAATTTTAACGTATGTCCTGCATTTGGTCCGCCTTGAAAACGCGCAATGATGTCATAATTTTTGGTCAGTACATCGACAATCTTACCTTTTCCTTCATCTCCCCATTGTAGGCCAAGGAGTAAATCTAATCCCATATTTAATTCTTGCTGTTGTTTTTAGTTGCATAGAAATACAGAGAATGGTTGTGAATGTCAACATCAAAAACTTCTTCTATACTTTTTTTAATCATTTGAATTCTAGGATCACAAAACTCTTTTACTTCTCCAGTATCTGTAAAAATAATATGATCATGCTGATTGTCGAAATAGGACTTTTCGTATTGTGCGTGCTGAGGACCAAATTGATGCTTTCGAACAAGGCCACAGTCGAGGAGTAATTCGATAGTATTGTACAAAGTCGCTCGACTCACTCGGTATTTTTTCTCTTTCATTTTCAAATACAAAGACTCGATATCGAAATGATCATCATTTTGATAAATTTCCTCGAGAATGGCGAAGCGTTCGGGTGTTTTTCGATGGCTGTTTTTGTCTAAAAAGACAATAAAAACATCCCGTACAATTTCTTGATTTTTATCCATTATTTAACGCAAATTTACGTAGGATTTTTCACTCTCTTACAACTTTATCTACTCCATTTATTTTTTGAAGCTGCTTTATCATCTTTTTAAGAAGAGCAGTGTTTTTGACTTTTAACAAGATATTCCCCTCAAATGTACCATCATTAGAATCAAAAGACATTTGACTGATGTTCACATTGTTGGTATTTGAAATCACTTGTGTCAGCTTGTTTACGAGCCCCAAATCGTCGAGTCCAGTGAGCTGTAGCTTTGCGGTAAATTCATTTTGAGAAGAATCAATCCATTTGGCATTGACAATCCGATAGGCATAGTTTGAGCGCAATGTTAGGGCATTTGAGCACTCGTTTTTGTGAACTTTAACTCCATCACTAATTGTGACAAATCCAAATACATCATCACCAGCAATTGGATTACAACATGGGCTGAGTTGATATTCGAGTTGGTCCTCGGTTTTTCCAAAAACGAGTTGATCATATTTGTCAGTGATTTTGTCCTGTTCGACTAGAGCAGAATTCGGATTTGTTTGGGCTTTTCTTTTGAAAAAGTTTAAGAACCGATTGTTGCGATCTGCACTAAATTTTTTAAGCTTTACATTGTCAATGGTACCAATACCGACTCGATAATACAAGTCTAGAGTTGTTTTGAGTTTGAAAAACGTGAGTAGTTTGTCAATTGTTTTATCGTTAATTCCGATTTTGAGCTGTTTGAGTTTTCTTCTCAAAATTTCTTTACCTTCTTCAGCGATTTTCTTTTTATCCTCTCTTAGAAAGGAGCGAATTCTGGAACGTGCTCGAGATGTGATGACGTAGTCCAACCAGCTTGGGTTTGGAAATGACTTTTCAGAAGTAATGATTTCAACTTGATCGCCACTTCTTAAGCGGTAGCTCAAGGGCACGATTTTACCATTGATTTTAGCCCCTCTTGTATGCATGCCAATTTCCGTATGAATATGAAATGCAAAATCAACTGGGGTTGCACCTTGTGGCAAAGATTTTAAATCTCCCTCAGGAGTGAACACAAATATTTCACTGGCATAGAGATTGAGTCTAAAGTCTTTGACGAAATCAACTGCATCAGAATTTGGTTGTTCGAGGACTTCTCTCAAACGGTTGAGCCAGACTTCCAAACCTCTTTCATCTTGCTTTCCATGCTTGTATTTAAAATGTGCAGCATAGCCCTTTTCTGCAATTTCGTGCATACGCTGAGACCGAATCTGAACTTCAACCCATCGACCTTCGGGACCCATAACCGTAATATGCAGTGCTTCATAACCAGTTGATTTTGGTGCTGAAATCCAATCTCTTAGTCGAAGTGGATTGGGCTGAAAATGATCGGTAATAACGGAGTAAATTTTCCATGCCAAGAATTTCTCTTCCTGTGGGTCAGCTTTATAGATAACGCGAATGGCGTAACGATCAAAAATTTGATCGAAATCTAGGCTTTTTGAAACCATTTTTTTTCGAGTTGAAAAGATGGATTTAGGACGCCCTTCAATTTTACATAACAATCCCTCACGACGTAAATGCTTTTTTGTGAGTTTGATAAATCGATCGATAAACTCCTCTTGACTATCAAGGTTTTCTTCAACACGCCGTTGAATCTCGTCATAGACCATTGGTTCGGTATATTTTAGTCCCAAGTCTTCGAGTTCGGTTTTGATATTATACATACCAACACGATGTGCAAGTGGTGCATAGATGTATAAGGTTTCAGATGCTATCTTAATCTGTTTATGTCGCGGCATGAATTCCATTGTTTGCATATTGTGCAAACGATCTGCAATTTTGATGATAATCACTCTTGCGTCGTCATTTAACGTTAGTAGCATTTTTCTGAAATTTTCAGCTTGTAATGAGACGTTTTTGTCTTTTTTTAAACTAGAAATTTTTGTCAGACCATCGACAATTTTCGCAATCTGTAATCCATGTATCGACTCTATATCGTCAATGTTGTATTTTGTGTCTTCCACCACATCGTGAAGTAGGGCTGCTGCAATGGAGTGTGCTCCCAAACCGATATCATCAGCAACAATCTTTGCGACAGCGATAGGATGTAGTATATAGGGTTCTCCAGATTTTCTTCTTTGATCTTTGTGAGCATCAACAGCCGTGTCTAGCGCTAGTCGAATCATTTTTTTGTCAGCAGAGGTTAACTTTTGGTAACTGATCCGCAGTAGGTCTTTATACGCTTTAGCGATTTGCGCATTTTCCGATACCGATTCTATTGCACTAACCATATTATAAAAGTACTAAATTCCTTTTATATCTCTGTAAAAATTCCGTTGGCGTATCGCTTCAAATATAAGTATGGCCGCAGCCACTGATACGTTCATTGAGTCCAAAATTCCGAGCATCGGGATTTTAATATTTGATTTTGATTCTTTTGTCCAAAATGTGCTTAACCCAGTCGATTCTGTACCCACAACCACTGCCGCGGGTATTGAAAAATCAATTTTCTCGTAAGAGGAACTGTTTTGCAAACAGGCTGCAAAAGCCGTAATATGGTTTTGCTTTAAAAATCTAAGAATATCTTTATTTGTTCCGACTCCGATTGGTACAGTAAAGAATCCACCAACACTTGAACGTATGACATTGGGATTATACATATCAGTCTTGGGATCGGCCACTAAAAGACAGTCGATATTTGATGCATCTGCTGTACGAAGCATGGCGCCAATGTTCCCAGGTTTTTCAACGTTTTCTACCACCAGAATCAATGGGTTTGGATTTTTGAACAAAATCGAATCTAGATCAAAAGTTTTCTTTTTAACTAATGCAATGATTCCCTCTGTTTTTTTTCGATAACTGATTTTTTCATAAACGTTCTCAGTCACAAGGACTATATTGATGGTACCTAAGTTATTGGCACACCATTTTTCCAATGACGTGGAAGTAAACAGAACTGGGCAACAAAAGACGGTATCAATTTTAAACCCTCCCATATGTGCTAATTGCAGTTCGCGTTTACCCTCAACCACAAAAACATCACTTTTCTTTCTCAATGGTGCCTTTTGGATCAATCCAGCAATGAGTTTGATTGTCTCGTTATGTAAGCTTGATATTGTTTTCATTTTGATTGTAAATTTAAATCAAGTATTTCATCTGAAACTACAATTTTTTGAGTTTCAGAAAAATATTAGTTTAGTAGTTAATCCAAATGTAAAACGAAAAAAATAAAATACATTTTGATTGATGATGAGTTCTGTGACCTTGTATTGCTTAAATGTTTAACTAAATAGTATTATATCAGTCATAATATAGAAGCTGTATTTTCAAAATGATATATGGCGTAAGATTAATTGAAAAATAAGTACAAGAGACTGGAAGCAATGTCTTTTTTTTTGCTCAAGATTTGACTACTTTCGTCAAAATCTTGGTAATGAAGCCTAATATTGTATCCAAAACCGATCTTTATATACATGATGAGTTTGAGTATGGGGCACATAATTACCATCCATTACCTGTAGTTCTAAGTCGAGGCAAGGGGATATATGTTTGGGATGTAGAGGGGAATAAGTATGTTGACTTTTTATCTGCATATTCAGCAGTAAATCAAGGACATTGTCATCCGAAAATTGTAAAAGCTTTAAAAGAACAATCTAGTATTTTAACCTTAACCTCACGTGCATTTCATAATAATATCCTAGGATCATATGAAAAGTATGTCACTAGTTTATTCGGTTATGATAAAATTTTACCTATGAATACTGGTGTAGAAGGGGGTGAAACGGCTATAAAATTATGTAGAAAATGGGCTTATAAAGTAAAAGGTATTAAAGAGAACAAAGCAAAAATTATATTCGCTGAAAATAATTTTTGGGGAAGAACTTTGGCTGCTGTATCTTCATCTACAGATCCTAGTGCATTCAATGATTATGGTCCCTATTTACCTGGTTTTGAAATAATTAAATATAATGAGTTAAAAGATTTGGAAAAGTCTTTAGAAGATCCAAACGTTGCTGGTTTTATGGTTGAGCCTATTCAAGGCGAGGCTGGAGTAATAGTACCAGATGAAGGTTATCTAAAAAAAGCCTATGAATTATGTAAGTCAAAAAATGTATTATTTATTGCCGACGAGGTTCAAACTGGTATTTCAAGAACTGGAAAATTATTTTGCTGTCAACACGAGGATGTTAAACCTGATATTTTAATTTTAGGAAAAGCTTTGTCTGGTGGAGTTTTTCCTGTTTCTGCGGTACTTGCTGATGATGAAATTATGATGACAATTAAACCAGGAGAGCATGGTTCAACTTTTGGAGGAAACCCACTAGGATGTAAGGTAGCTATGGCTGCATTGGATGTAGCTGTTGAAGAAAATTTAGCTGAAAATGCAGAAAGGTTAGGGAAAATATTTAGAGTAAAATTATCTCATTTTGCTAAAGAAAATAATTTAATAAAACTTGTAAGAGGAAAAGGGTTGTTAAATGCAATAGTAATTAATGATTCTGAAGATAGTTCAACTGCGTGGAATATTTGTATGAAACTTCGAGACAACGGTTTATTGGCTAAACCCACCCATGGAAATATCATTCGATTTGCTCCTCCATTGGTGATCAATGAAATGCAACTCTTGTCTTGCATTCAGATTATCATTGACGTCTTAAGTGAGTTTGAACCTTTATAACATTTGCTTATGGACTCAATTTATCTCGACAACGCAGCTACAACTCCTGTACTTCCAGAAGTTATCGAAAAAATGAAGGAGGTTCTATCTATTTCATTTGGAAATCCATCCTCAATCCACAGTCAAGGTAGAACTGCGAAAAGCTTGATTGAAAACACAAGAAAATCCATAGCCAAGGAATTTGGTGCTATGCCCAGCGAGATTATTTTCACTTCTGGGGGGACGGAAGGAGATAATATGGTTTTGCAGGGAGCTGTGCGTGGGCTTGGTGTTGAGACAATTATCACCTCCAAAATCGAACATCATGCTGTGATTCATGCAGTGGAAAGCCTTGAGAAATCAGATAATATCAACGTTTATTACGTTCAGGTATTAAGTGATGGAAGCCCCGATTTAGCTGATCTTGAGCGACTTCTTCAACATGATGACTCTAAGAAACTAGTGAGCTTGATGCACATCAACAATGAGTTGGGAACGATTTGTAATTTGGAGGCAATAGGGAGTCTTTGCCGACAAAATGATGCGCTCTTTCATTCGGATACTGTTCAATCGATTGGCCATTACCGGCTAAACCTACAAGAACTAACCATCGACTTTGCAGTTGCTGCAGCTCATAAATTCCATGGTCCGAAGGGGATTGGCTTTGTATTTATCCGAAAGGAAACTGGTTTGCAGAGTTTGCTTTTTGGAGGAGGCCAAGAAAGAGGTTTTCGTGCAGGTACTGAAAGCGTGCATAATATCGTTGGTTTAGGGGAAGCTTTTTCTCATGCGTATTCAAATTTGGATGCTGATAAATCTAAAATTTCAGATTTAAAAAAATATTGTATCAATCAGTTCAAAAACACATTTTCTGATATGTCGTTTAATGGTTGCTGTGATGATTTGACAAAGAGTACATATACCATTTTGAATGCTAGAATTCCAATGAGTCCAGAAAAATCAAATCTTCTTGGATTTACACTTGACCTGAAAGGAATTTGTTGTTCTAAAGGAAGTGCCTGTCAAGCGGGTAGCGAAACAGGATCTCATGTTTTAAATCATATTCTTTCTAAAAAACAATTGCAGTCCCCATCTATTCGAATTTCGTTTTCTAAATACAATACCAAAGATGAAATTGATAAACTAGTAAATGTGTTGAGAAACTATATCATCCCTTAAAATCCTGCACTCAATTTGACATTAAACACCCGAGGGGTCATATAATTTGGGATTCCAAATTGAGACTTGCTAGACACGTCACGTACCCAAGTCATGGTAATGGCATTTTGGACATCAAACAAATTGAAAATTTCAAAACCAATCATGAAGTCTTTCAAAAACGGAATACTGGATTTATTATCATCGTTAACCACGTAAAAAACCCCCAAATCAACACGTTTATAATCTCTAAGTCGGCCACTATAATCGTAAGGATCGGCATAATTTGGTGCTCCACCTGGTAGGCCAGAATTGTACACAAGATTTAAATTCATTTTTAAAAACGGCATGGAAGGGACATAATCCTGGAACAGCATTGCAAATTTAAAGCGTTGGTCGGTTGGTCTTGGAATGAATCCTCTGTTGCTTCTATTTTCATTTGTTGACATTAGCCCTAAGCTTATCCACGACTCTGTTCCTGGCACAAACTCTCCATTTAATCGCAAGTCAAGACCGTAGACGAATCCATTGGTATCGTTATTTGCATCATAGCGAATTCGAACATTTTCAACTGTGTATGCATTGAGTTGGTTTAAATACTTGTAATAGAGCTCGGATTGGAATAAAAAAGGTCGATCCCACATGGATAATCGATATTCATATCCAAAAGATACATGGATTGCTTTTTGTGCATCAACGTTTGGATTGATTTCCCCATCTCTTGTGCGTAATTCTCGATAGAAAGGGGGCTGAGCATAAAGCCCAGTGGCAAATCGATATAATATATGATCCTTATTTTTTGGACGAAAGCTCAATTGCATTCTTGGACTAGCAATGTATTTTGCCTTTTCATTATCCAAATCCCATCGTTGGCCACGGATTCCAGCTGTGAGCCAATACAACGTATTTCTCTTTAGCCCTCGATGACTCCATTGAAAAAAGCTCGTCATGCGTTGAATTTGTGTTTGATTTGTAGCTCGAACATAAGCGAAAGGGACAAGCGGGCCTGTAAACGATTTGTAGGGTTGGTCATTGGTAATCGAACCAATTGGTGGGCGAATCGAAAAACCTGCAGAATCGACAACTTCCCATTCTACCAGACGGTCATCAATATGTTCCCTTTTATAACCAATTCCCCAGTCTAGCTGATGATTACCTTTGATGTGTTTACCTCTAAGTTTTCCGTCGATTATCTGTGCACCGTAGTTGTTTCGACCATGGGTTAGTTGCGAGCCAACCCCTTCAGTAAAAGTGACTTCCCCCAAGTCGTCACCTCCTATAGAGGTGTTTGGGTCCCCCAAGCGATACTGTGCCAAAATATCAAAGTATTCGGTTTCAACAGTTTGGTAGTTTGATAATATTAGCCGATAACTGTTATTGTTATTTGGAATCCAAGTCGTTTTTAATGCTCCTGTGAAGGCAGTATACTTGTCTTTTTCGTTTCCGTCATAATACACCACAAGTGACTTTGGCTGTTCAATCGTACCGAAGTTGGTTTGTCGTACTAATGGCTCATATCGATAGTTGTTCACAGAGAAGGCACCAAGTACATTGAAGAGCAATTGGTCAGAGTATGCGTAGGTGATAAAGGTTTGTAGGTCAATAAAGCTCGGATTGAAATTGGTTTCTGTTTCTTTTTGATCGACAAGCAAAAGATTGTCTCGATATCGAAGCCCAGTGATCACACTCCACTTTTCTTTACCTAGAGACCAACTCAGATTCCCACCCAATCGACTGAGTGATAAAATCGTTTGATTTTCAGAAAAACTTTTGTAGGTAATATCAAGAACAGAGGATAGCTTATCGCCGTATGATGCTTCAAACCCACCAGCTGAAAATTGCACTTGTTGAATCATATCGGGGTTTAAAAAGCTCAAACCTTCTTGTTGACCAGAACGAATCAGTTGAGGTCGATAAACTTCGATTTCATTCACGTAAACTAAGTTTTCATCATAATTTCCACCTCGAACAGCATACTGTGTGCTAAGTTCATTATTGGAATTGACACCAGGAAGACTGATTAATAAATTTTCTACCCCGGCATTTGCTCCAGAAATTCTGCGAATCGTTTCAGGAGTCAAAGCTGTCATTCCTTTAATCACACGCTGGTTGTTTGCCTGTACAATAACCTCGGCAATTTGCTCTTCTGACTCGTTGATTACAGGATTTAACTCATAGATTTCTCCTGACTCAAGTTGGAGTTTTACGATGCTATTTTGATACCCAATATGCTGAAAGATGACTTGGATGTCTTTATTCGATTGAACTTGTAAAGAGTAAAATCCATTTGTATTTGTAGTGGTGCCATTCCTTCCAGATATAACCGTTACATTTTGAATTGGGATTTGATTATAGTTTGTGATGATACCACGTACAACGGCTTGTTGGGCCACCGTGTTGGCAAAGAACAACCCACAAAAAACAATAATGAATTTAGCTCTCACTTTCTGTAAAATTCAAGTTCGTGGTTCGACTCATTTCCCACATTGTCAATAACGCTAATTTTGAGCGTATGTTTTGTTCCTTGAAAAGAAAAATAATCATCAAAATTAAAGCTGATTTCCTTTTTCTTGGGGTCATACTCAAATAAGGCCCATTTGCCATCAATAGTTGCCTTATATGAACTGATTCCAGTTTCTCTATCATCTATTGTAAATCGCAAGGTTTTAAAATTGGAAAGCCAACGTTGATCATAGAGTTGAGATGGTATTATGATAGGTGGGATGGTGTCCTGCGCTATTGTGTATATTCCTGTTTTTTTGACTTTCGCAACAAAGTGATTGTCACGTATGTTTTTGCTAATGAATCCTGTCTTTCCATTTTCAAATAGAATGCCAAGATAATGACCAACCAAAGAGTCTGGTGCCATGACTTTGATTTGAAAAGCTTTTCTTAATGCGACATGATCTGCTTTGATTTTCAACTCGTTGTTGTCAAAACCAAGTACAACCCGATTGCGATCATAGACTGCATTTTTAGGGATATAAACTTCTGCACCATCATATATAAAAAGATAATCTCGATTTGGCTCAATCTCTTTTCCATCGGGCATTTTCTTGTTTAGTATTGCGACCTTTTGTTCTTTTCCTTTGATTGGTACAAACAGGTATCGATTGTTATTGTTGGCATCTGAAACTTTGATTTGGTACGCATAATCTTTTCCTGTTTCTACATCAATCAGTCCATCTTCAAGATGAACGAAGAATTCCAATTCATTTCCTGGGGATCTGAATAGCTTATGAATACGTTGCTTCGTACGACTGTATCGGGGGTAGTCAATCAAGGTGTTAAGAAATTCGGAGTCTGAAAATCGAATTTTGGAAAACTGAAGTCTTTTGATTTGCCTGCCATTCAATTTCGCAGTGATTGAATAGACACCATTTTTATTGTATGTATTGTCATGCCGGTCATAAGTCCCTATTCCCAATCCAATTTTTCCAATCGCTTCAATTGGCTCTGCTACATATATGCTATCATTGAATTTTTGAAAAGGGATTTGCAGATCTTTTTTTTCTGAATTTACAATTGCATCTTCACTGATTGGGTAAGCGATTAGCGAATGAATAACAGGTCTAACCGAGTCTTGGATATCATAGTGAGCCAACAAAGGATTGATAGGTTTTTGGGTTTTGGTTTCACGCAGTTCAAAGTGAAGATGAGGACCAAATGATCCACCGGTGTTTCCTGAAAAACCAATGATTTCGTATTTAGAGACAGGCAGTTCTGTTGGTTCAAAAAACAGTTCTACTTCATAGGACTGTATGTCATATTGCTTTTTTCTAACTTCATGGATAATCGGTGCAGAGAATTTTTTTAAATGTGCATAAACAGAGGTCTTGCCATCAGGGTGATTGATATAAATTGCTTTGCCATATCCAGAAATCGAAACCTTGACCCGTGACAAATACCCATCTAAAACTGCTTTGATAGGAAAACCTTCACGTCCTTGTGTTTTGATATCAATTCCGGCATGAATATTTGAGCTTCTTAACTCTCCAAAAGTACCTGATAGGAAGATGGGAATATCGATTGGGAGGGAGTACTGCTGGTTTTCATTTTTTTGCGCACAAAGCAAAGATGAAATCCAAAAAAAGGCCAAAATTGCCGTTGATCGCATGATGTAAAAATAAGATTTTACTTGCTAAAGTAAAAGCCTTTATTCCTTGTTTTGATTGACCTATTCTTATACCTTTGGGTATCGTTAATGTAATTTGAATGCCAAATACCTCTCAACTTGTTGACTCTATAGCCGATCGGTTACAAACTGTTGTTGAGCAAATGAAGCAGCTGCAGCAAGAAAACCAATCATTACATGAGAGATTAGAACATGCAAAGCAAGAGTTGGCACAAAAACATGGGAGTATTCGTGAGTTGAAAATGAAACTTGAAGCCGCACAAATAGCCAAATCGATTAAAGGGGTTGGGCAAAGTAGTACGAAAGCTAAAACACAAATTGACAGGCTCATTGAAGAAATCGATGCTTGTTTAGATGTTTTATCTCTAACTTAGATTTGATGCAAAAGATTAAAATTACAATTGGAGATCGAGTTTATCCTTTGAGTGTAACAGAGGGACAAGAGGCGTTTTTAAGAAATTCAGCCAAACAAATCGATCAGATGATGAAACATTACGAGCAGAATTATGCGGTACAGGACAAACAAGATGTACTAGCAATGTGTGCTTTACAGCTTGCTCTTCAACTCCGCCAAGAGGAGAAAAAAAGTAGTGAGAGTTCTGAGGAGATCGACAAAAAATTGCGTTCGATTGATAGATTGTTGTCGGAGATAAAATAGTTAAAAACGCTCATTATAATATACTGCCTGCACTGGTTTTATTTTTTATAAACTCAACACTAATTCAATTATAAGAGGTGAGTTTAAATTGCAAAAGCAAGCCACCTTGAAGTGGATCCTTGAACAATTTGGTAGCCTCAAACCTGTTTATTTCAGAGTTTATACAAAACTCTACTGGTGTGGGTTTTTTTAATTAATAGCTGGTTGGAATCTTATTTTTCTCAAACATCATATGAATCCACAAGATGAGAACCCCAAAGCCAACAGCCGTAATAATTAGAACTGAATTTAATAGCCCTTCTGTACCAAAAGACAGCTTGACTAAAATCGTGGAAATCACAAATCCTGAATTGCGAATCACTTTGTTGAACTTGTCGGTATGCGTGAATGAAAACAATAATAACAAAACATCGATAAGAATGAGTACGGTAAAAAACTCATCAAAAAATAGATTATTGATGTTTGCTAAATCTGTAATTTCTGATGGATTGATTAGAGTGGCATAGGTCCAATTTCCAAAAGCATATATTGCCATTACAATAAACAATGGAATTAAGATTAAAGCAATTACTTTTTTGATTTGGATAAATCGAATGATTTCAGGTCTGGTCTCGGTCAATTTGAGTAGTTTCCTCACCCGGTTTTTATTCATCTTATAAAACACGTGAATCAAGATAAAAAGAACAATGGTTGCAAGTAAATCGTATGTGAATTGGAGATCTTCTTGAATACTAAACCAATTGTCACTGAGTTCGAGTTGAGACAAGTCTTTATACAACCTTCGGATCACAATCAGCATGATAATTTCGTACTGTTTTCCAATATATATGGTCATCGATTTGGGTAAATAATAAATTAAGAGATAGACCTCGTATAAAAGGATAAAAGAAAAAGGGGTGTAAATCGCTGCGATTGGGCTTGAAAAAAAACCAGAAGCTTCGTGTTGACCCCCAAATATTCCAAAATTATGGAGGAAAATTAAAATCAAGTGAACAACAAAACTGAAAATCGCAATGTTGATGATAATTTTTTCACTCAGTTTTTTTGTTTTTTCTGAGAAAACATTTTCAATAAGTGCTGTCATACTTTTTTATTTTAAATCTTAAATGTATTGATTTTTTAATCATTGTTATATTTGATTAACCATTTATCTGTATTGTGTTAATAATATTTATATTTTAATTTTTATCGCTATTACAATGAAAGTTATTTTTGTGATATAAAAAAATGGCATCATTAAATCCATATACCGGTGTACTTGGCTCAAGATTGGCAAAGCATTTATTGCGACGTACAACTTTTAATGTAACACAAGCACGTATAGACGTATACGCAAATTACACGGTTGATCAGGCGCTTACCCATTTACTTGCTACCAGTAACAAAAACCTTAATCAACCCATTCATTATGTCAGTGGTAATTTGACTTCACCTTCTCCATGGATTAATGATGATGCAACCTATGGCTCAGTCAATGAAGATAATGGCTCTGGATCTCAACGCCAGAACGATTTTCTGACATCTTGGTGGATTGATGAAGCCAGGCGTGACACTTCTTTGCGATCTAAGATGACGTATTTTTTGTTTACCAATCTAACTGCACCTCAGAAAGACAATGGTAATAGTGCTTACTATTATGACTATCTCATGCTGCTTGAACACTTTTGTCTTTCAGATTGGAAAGAGCTTGTTTTTCAAGTTTCAATAAATCCTAGAATGTTGGAGTTTTTGAACAACGACGAAAATACGGTTGCTAACCCCAACGAAAATTATGCCCGAGAGTTGCTTGAATTGTACACTATTGGAGTTGGAAAGCCAATATATATCAATGAAGATGGTAATGTAGGGTATGAAGGTGATCCGTTAAATTATTCTGAGACCATAGATATTCCTGAAATTGCTCGAATTCTAACAGGGTGGAGGTTTGATAAAAATCAACGTTCATCGATGCCGTTAAATGGGAATGCTAATGGTAATTTACCAACTGGATACGCAGTTCCTGGTGACCACGATTTTGACACAAAACAATTGAGTGCATATTTTGATGAATACCAAATTGTGGCTTGGAATACAACTGGAAAAACTGAAAGCGAGAAAAAAGACCAAATGGAAGCCGAACTTCGTGCGCTAATTGATAAAATATTAGCGCAAGAAGAAACTGCCAAATATATTTGTAGAAAACTATATCGATTTTTTGTTTCCAGAATTATTTCGACTGAAATTGAAACAGATATTATTGTGCCATTGGCTGCGACATTTCGGACAAATTATGATCTTGGCGAACTCATCACTCGGCTATTAAAAAGTAAGCACTTTTATGATGCTGATGATAGTAACTCTACGGATGAAATTATAGGAGGTTTAATTAAGTCACCACTGGATTTGGCTCTTCAATCTTTAACATTACTTCATTTTCCAGTTCCTGACCCTATTTCTCAGGGAGAGCTTCACTATAAGAGTTTTTATCAAAATAAAGTAATAAATAGTTTATTAGTACAAAGCGCTCATCCTCCTTTTGGCCAAACAACTACACCTCCTGCTGGTTTTCCAGCTCAATACTCAGGGCCCAATTTTGACAGAAACTGGTTTAATTCCTCTACAATTATATACAGATATAGTATCTGTAAAAAAGTATTATTTAAAGGTGCTTTTGGGTTTAATCCAACTTCTTTCGTTCAGCAAGTTGTTGCCGACCCCTCAAGTCCAGAGGATATGGTTACAACTCTCACAGATATGATGTTTCCTGAAACACCAAGTGAACAAAGAAAAAAATACTTTATTGATACGTTTTTGTTTGATGGAGGGAGTTTGTTGCAAGAAGGGGACTCAAAGTATTATTATTGGGAATCTCTTTGGGCAGAATATCTTCAGGGTAATAAAGTAAACACAGTAGAAAATATTCTAGAATCTTTAATTGAAGCACTCATTTGGTCACAAGAGTTCCAAACGACATAGAGATCAAACATGAAAAGAAGAAAATTTATTCAAATCTCATCAACCGGATCTCTTGCTGGATTTATTCTGAATGGTCATGTTGTGAATGCTTTTACAAGAACAAAACTTTTGAATAATGTTTCAGAGGATGTAATTCGTGATCGGAGTTTGGTGATGATTCAACTTAGTGGAGGTAATGATGGTTTAAATTCTGTGATTCCTAAAAATCAGTATGACAAATACGCAAGTATTCGCCCAACGATTAAGATTAAAGAATCAGGGGAAAATGCTGGAATTGAATTAGATACTACTCTCGGTATACAGGATCAAACTATTCTCCACCCTAATTTACTAGCTTTTAAGGAGTTGTGGGATGAAGGGAAGCTCAACATCGTTCATGGGGTTGGCTATCCGCAATTGAACAAATCTCACTTTAGCGGAAGGGCTCTGATGTCAAAAGGTGGTGACGGGACAGACGAAAATAGCAATAAAACTGATGGCTGGATGGCACGATATCTTCATTCTGCATTTGATCACACAACGTATCAAGACCCCTTGGGAATTCAGTTAGGTAACAAGAAGCCCGCTGATGAATTCCACTCTGATGAAGAACATAAAATTGATATTAACTTATCTGGGCAAGATGCAGCTGGTTTTTATTCACAATTGTCCAATATCGGAAATCCCCTAGCTGACTATGGAGATATGTCTTCAGAATATATAGATAATATCAACTTTATCAATGGAATGGAGGTGACAGCCACCAATTATGCTGAAAGAATTAGTGCGGTATTCAATGCGGGCACTAATGCAGTGACATACCCCCAGTTTGATTTAGCCAATCAATTGAAGACTGTTGCTAAAATGATTAAAGGGGGCTCAAAAACTAAGATATTTTTGCTTCGAATCGATGGCTTTGATAACCATGCAAATCAAGTCGATAGTCAAAATAATAGTCACCTTGGTAAGCACGCTGACTTGCTCACTGAGCTTAGCGAATCAATTAAGGCGTTTCAGGATGATTTAGTGCAATTGGGGATAGACGAAAATGTCGTGACAACAACCTTTACTGAATTTGGTAGAAAACCAATTGAAAACGGAAATAAAGGAACTGATCACGGAAACCTTGGTCCTATGTTTGTAATTGGGACTGGTGTTAATCCAGGATTTACGGGAACACATTTGTCTCTGGATAGTTTTACTTATGGGGGTAATGTCAAACATTTTGATTTGGACATCCAAATGCAACACGATTACCGACAAGTTTATGCTTCCATTATTGGAGATTTTCTCGGGGCTTCTTCATCAACTATAATTGATACGGAATTTGATGCCTATGATACAAATCGCTTAAATCTAATTTCAAGTCCAATTCTAAGTAATCCCTACGAAAAGACTCTCCAGGGGAATTCGCTAAAGATTGTACCAAACCCTATTGTGAATGATATGATGATTCGGTTTCGTAGTTCGGAATGGGTGCGCGGCGGCATACAAATACACGATTTGCAAGGACGAATCGTTGAGGAGTTGACAGTCGATTTCTCATCGGGAACGAATCAAATTTCATTGAATTTATCTCATCTTTCAAAGGGATTATATGTGTTAAACGTTATCGATGATAGAAATCAAACCATTGCAACATCCAAGTTTGCTAAGCAATAGGATAAACCCCTGTAAAAAAAAGCCCACATTTTGTGGACTTTTTTCGTTTTTCTAGAGCGATGACTAGAAGATATAACGCAATCCAAATTGTACCTGCCATCTCGATTGTAAGCTCGAGTCATAGACGAATGAATCTACTAGATTACTATCAAACGTATAACTCGGTACGCCATCCGTAACAGTAACTCCTACAGGCTGAATGGAACTTGCCTGTTGGACTAGCCCCCAGTCTGAACTGATTAAGTTACCAAAGTTGAGTATATCCATGCTAAATTGAATCACATTGGTCTTCCCAGAGCTTCTTTGGATCCGGTAGTCCTGCAAAAAGCGTACATCCCAGCGGCTCACCCATGGACTGAGTGCCCCATAACGCTCTGCATACTCTCCTCTGCGGCTACTCAAATAATCATCCTGTTCGATAAAAGCGCTATATGCACTGGCATCTGCAGGATCAGCAAAATTCATTTGCGATACTTCAGAGCTAGTAGGAACATATAGAAGATCATTTCCACCTCGTCCATCTCCGTTAATGTCTCCTGCATAAGTATAGCTATATCTTCCCCCTCGATTGTATTCGAAGAAAGTCGTGATGGTTGACCCCCAACGATTGTTGTCTCCATAGTTCCAAGATTGACTGGCTACACCAATAACTCTGTGTATGTTTCCATATTTTGAATAAGAAAGATTCTCAGCATTGGCATCCCCCACAACAGGATTGAAATCAAATGCATCTCCTGTGATTTCAGCTTCAATGGAGTTCACGTCTTTCGCATTTAAGTGATTGTAGGCAAGACTGGTGTAAAGCCCACTATCAAATGTTTTCTGGAGTTTTATAGAGTAATTCCAAATTCTACCCAAGTCAGAATTCGAGAAGACATATGCACTTGCATTTGCAGGGAATGGCACGTCTACTTGCACAAAGTCACCTGCTATGTATACAGCTCGATTGTCAACACCTGACAAAGTACCAGATGGGGCTTTAAAGCCCCAATTCTGAACTTGTGGGCCGTTGATGTCTTTTGTGTAAGAAACATCTAAAGAAAGAGTGAGCCCATCGTCGTATTCTTGATCAATACCCAAATTAGTTCTCCAAACTTGAGGGAATTGATAGTCAGGGTCAACCATTTGATGAAACCACCAATTCGGGTTGCCTATTTGGTTCCCTAACCATACAAAAGGAAAACGACCAGAAAACAAACCAGATCCACCACGGACTTGAGTAGTATCATCGCCATTAACGTCATAATTAAATCCTAACCTTGGAGATATTACCCATTTGCCTGATGGCATTTTCGTGTTATCTAAAAGTTGGACTTGTCCAGTATTCGGATTCACATAAGCAGTACCAGGTGCATAATCTCCTGTATCATCAATTACATCCTGCGCTTTTTTATCTGTATCAAAGTACAATGGTTTATCCATGCGTAATCCATAAGTCAGTTTAAATTTATCATTGACAAACCACTCGTCTTGAACATAAAATGCCATTTGGCCAACATTGGTTTCAGCTAAAGACCAGCTATCGTTTTCATAGGTAGCTTTTGCCGCAGAAATCGCATCTCCTATAAGGCCATTGTTGACCGCTGTTGTAAAATCGCTTATTGAGCCAAATGCACCAAATGCACCCGCATATCCTCTATCATCTCCATATCCGTAGACGCCAAGGTTGAAGGAGTTGTCAAATTCAAATTTCTCATAAGAAAACCCAAACGTATATGTGTGATCACCCTTTATATAAGTTAAATTGTTTGTCAATTGCATCACTTTTTGATCCAATCTGTTATTAATTGAAAAGGGCTCGTGGCCTACAATGATATAATTAGCCCCAGCACCGTCTTGAATGGTCATAGCAGGGGCAGGGGTTGACATTGGGTTTCGGAAGTCATCAAAGTGGGTGTAACCTACTTGAAGTTTATTTGAAACTGAACCACTAAGTGTAGAGTTGAGTTCCATCTGAACTGAGTTCAGTTTATTATTTATTTGATAACCTGAGTTTTCAAATTGTAAGATCGAAGCATTTGGACCTCTAAAACCAAGGGCTGTTGGGTGAGCCGGCTTGTCTTTAGAAGCGTCCAAGAAATTATAAATAAGTGCCATTCTATGGTTGTCATTGATATTCCAGTCGAGCTTTACAATTCCTTTTGTAGAGCCAGCCTCATGAATGAAGCCTTCGTAGGTACCTGTCTCATATCCCAATCCAGACAAAGCAGATTGTATAGCGATTAAATCGGACTCTATAACACGGGATTCATTAATTCCGCCTGTTCCTCTATTAGGCAACCATGACTGACCTAGATCTTCTCTAGTATCTTGTTCGAAATTAGCAAAGAAAAATAGTTTATTTTTTATGATTGGCCCCCCAATGCTTACCCCTGTTTGAGACTGAAGAAGCTTGGGTACAAATATACTTTCACCCTTAATTTTAGATCCTGTCATATCCTCATTTCTATAAAAACCATAGACTGTCCCAGTAAATTCATTGGTACCGCTTTTGGTGACTGCATTTACTGAAGCACCAGTAAAACCAGCCTGTGTAACATCATATGGTGCGGTTGAAACCGTAATCTGCTCGATTGCATCAATTGAGATGGGCTGTGCCTCGGTTTGCCCTCCAGGTGTAGCAGCATCCAAACCAAACGGATTGTTAAAGATTGCACCATCAAGTGAGTAGTTATTAAACTGATCATTGCGTCCACCAAACGAACCGTTACTTGCTGTTGGCTCTAGGCGAGTGTAATCCGCGGCAGAACGGCTAATTGACGGTAGGGTAGCGAGTTGTCTTCTTCCTACACTTGTTTTAGCTCCTGTACGATTACTACTAAAAACATCTGATGCACTAGCAGTGACCACCACGTTGTCTAACTCTTGTGAGTCGGGAGTCATTGCTAAGGAAATGGTTTCACTTTTACCTAGTGTGAGATTTACATCCTCAAAATTTTGTTCATTAAAGCCAATGTAGCTTATGCTAACCGTGTATGGCCCACCTACACGCATATTGACCATATTGAAGCGACCGTCTTGATTGGTCACAGCTCCATAGGTAGTACCAGTTGGTACATGCACAGCAATAACATTGGCTCCTTCAAGCTCCATATTTGCATCGTCGACAACTACTCCAGATATAGATGATGTCGTAATCTGAGCAGAGATAAACCCACTAATTAAGAGAATGATAATATTTATTTTTTTCATTTAGTTAAAGGTTTTGAATTAATTTTTACAAATAAGAGGATTATATTTTATGTATTGAAAAACTGTTGATAAGTTGTAAAAAAAACGCAAAGTAAAAAATTAAAAAAATAATTTTTAGATACTTAGGTTACAGTTAAAGTAAAAAAATACCATTTACTTAATAATTATGTAAATTTGGAATAATTAATAACAAAACTAAATATGAAAAACCTAATTATATTTTTACTGTCAACAACCTTTGTCTTTGCTCAGCAAAGTGGAATCGTTGTTGATCAAAATAATGAACCATTGCCAGGAGCAAGTGTTGTCATAAAGGGCACTACCACTGGTACAACTACTGACTTTGATGGAAAATTTTCTATCAATTTAAGTCAAGGCGACGTACTAATCGTTTCTTATGTTGGCTTCTCATCAAATGAAGTCACTTTTGATGGAGGCGATTTAACTGTTATTTTAAATGAAGGTGAAGCCCTTGATGAAGTTCTTGTTACGGGTAACCGTTCAAAACCAAGAACGGCGATTGACTCGGCTGTTCCGATTGATAATATCAGAACGGAGTCCGTTCTCAATGTCGGTGAAGCATCCATTGAGCGCGCTTTAACATTCTCTATTCCATCATTTAACTCTCAAGATCAGGCAATATCTGATGCAACCGCTGGATTTAGTCCAGCTGACTTGCGTGGATTAGGCCCATCAAGAACTTTGGTTCTTATCAATGGGAAACGTGTGAACCAACAAGCGCAAGCTTACTTGAATCGTACACCTGGAAAAGGGGAGGTTGGTATCAACCTGAAGTCTATTCCTCTAGCTGCTGTTGAGCGGATCGAGGTCCTTCGTGATGGAGCGTCTTCTCAATATGGTTCTGATGCCATGGCTGGTGTGATGAACTTTATCTTAAAAGAAGACTCTGCGTTCTCGACTTTGAGTGCCGGAACAGGTATTACTTCTGAGGGTGATGGCTTTCAATTTAATGTTGATTACAATACTACATTCCCTTTTGGTGATGGTGGACGTATCAATTTAACTGTTGCATATACAGATCAGGAGAAAACAAATCGAGCTGGGTCACCTGGTCTTGATGCTTTTGATACAAGTACTGCACGCCAAAATGAAATAGATTTTGCAGCCAATGACCCAACACTGGGTATGATTGTTGGTCGTCCAGATCTTCAACAAAAAACAATTTTTGCAAATATTACACACCCTGTTGGTGAAAATGCAAAGTTTTACATGACACATGGGTACTCTGAAAGATGGAATCGTTCTTTTGCATATTACCGTTTTCCAGGATGGCGCAGAGATGTAGCTGATGCTGGATTTTTAACCCCTAATGCTCAAGACTTTGTTGGATATCATCCAACTTTTGAAGGAGATATTAAAGATTTCTTTAATATTGTTGGAGTTGACTTTGCTTTATCAAATGGTTGGAACCTTGACTTATCTGTGACTCATGGGAAAAATAGCATTTTCTACACAGTTAATCGATCTGTCAACAGAGACTATCTAGCAGCTAATAATTGGAGCCCAACAAGCTTTAAGCCTGGAGGATATGCATTTTCAAATATTATTCAAAATGCTGACCTAACAAAGTCATTTAGCGACCAAGTTTCATTTTCTGCTGGTGTGGAATACAAAACTGAGAAGTTTGAAGCATTCCCTGGCGATCCTTTCTCAAGATTTGGAGGTGGTAGTGACTCATTTGCAGGAATATCTCTTGACCAAGAAGGAGAGTGGGATCGAAACAACTTAGCTGTTTATTCCGGGCTTGATGTTGATCTTTCTGATAACTTATTAATTAGTAGTGCTGTCCGCTATGAGGATTTTTCTGATTTTGGTTCAAATGTGAGTGCAAAAATTGCTTCACGTTATAAACTAAGTGGTCAGTCAGCAGTTAGAGCAAGCTTTTCAACTGGGTTTAGAGCACCATCTCTGCATCAGAAATACCTGTCAAACACACAATATATTATTGTTGCAGGTTCAGACGAGCCTTTATTGCAAGGTACTCTTCAAAATGGTACTGAGGCTGTTCGAGCTCTTGGAATTAAAGACTTGTTTGCAGAAACTTCTCAGAACCTAACAGCTGGATTTACTTTTGGCAATGGTTCAAGTTTTTCAGGGAGTGTTGATTTTTACACGATTAATGTTGATGATCGTATATTATTTTCTTCTCAAATTTCAGGTGCTGGCAATCCATCTGTTCAAACATTACTTGATCAAGCAGGTGTTGTTTCGGTACAAGCATGGATTAATGCTGGTAACACCAAAACGACAGGATTAGATTTTGTTTTGAATTGGAAGAATGATACTATTGATCTTGGTCTAATAGGTAATTTTAATGAAACAGAGATTGAAAGCATTGATACTCCATCTGAACTAGCGGGTGTAAATATATTTGCGCGTGAAGAAGCAGGACTGATTATTAACTCACGTCCAAAGTCAAAAATCATTTTGACAGCTGATTACGATATCGATCGTTGGGAAATGGGAATGTATAATACTCATTTCGGAGAAGTTACTGTAACAGCACCTGAGTCAGGTGGTGAAGACCAAGCTCTTTCAGCTAAGCTCATAACTGACTTTAGATTGGCTTATAAATTTACTCCTCAAATGACATTAAGTGGAATCGTAAATAATGCATTTGATGTATATCCTGATGTTACTTTGGCAAGTACAAACACTTCTCAAGCAGGAAGTCGTTTTGTGTATTCAAGCGAAGTGCAGCAACAAGGACAATTGGGAAGAAATTTCTCTCTTTCTCTTAACTATAAGTTCTAGAGACATTTTTAAAACAACAAAAGCCACTCACAGAGTGGCTTTTTTTTATGTTGTTGTCATTGAAGTTATAATTCCGTCATAGTTTATGATACTAACCTACATTCCTTTTTTTAGACCATATATAATGATTAACATCACGCCATTAATCGTTTTAGCAAATGGGGTTTTATATATTGTTAGTATTTTATTGGAAATTTTCTTGCAACTACTGGAGAATACAAGTAAAAATAGTACTATTGATGATTTCGTTTTTTTATCGATCCACAAAAACTTTAAAATTTTGATTGCTGTCTATTCCTTGAATCTGGATAAAATATAATCCTCTTCTTAGTTTTGATAAATCTAAACTTTTTCCATATGATACTGTTTGTTCAAATAATTTTTTTCCTGAAATAGCGAAAACTGAACATTGAACTTCAGTATTACTTCCAGAAAAGAAAATAAGACCAGATGTAGGGTTCGGAAAAATCGTTATAGGATTTATTTCCTGCGACTCTTTACTCAGTGTTGAAGAAAAATCAAAAACAAAACTACTTATGGACTTGGCAGTAAAATCTGTTTCAATAAATCGATGTGCATCAATAAAATCAACTTCTGTTTTGTTAAAATCTAGACTAGTATCAGTTGTATATCGAAATATATCAGATGTATTGTGAGGAATCTCGACAGTCATAGGAATCGATTGATTACCTGAATTAAAAACATGGACAACCAGTTGATTTTCATTGGGGTGAAGTAATGTAGTAACATACAAATCACTTTCAAGATGCGTGTGTGAAACTCTAATAAATCCCTTAGATGATAAGTTTGAAAAGTGCTTAAACGCATAATAACGTTTTGGAATGATGACGTTCTCTGCATCATCCCAAATCACTAATCCTGAGGAACCTTCTTTATCACCTACTTCTGGTGTTTCATAAATATGCTTATCAAAAAGTAAATGAACCATATATGCTGTCATTCCACCCTCATTAAAACCTCTTGTAATCCACTTTATATAATCTGACGCATCGTCCATACTAAAATCTAAACTTTTCAAGTTTGCAGACTCGGTCACCCATACAGGCTTTCCATCAGCTGCAGAAGCCAGGGATCCCCAATTTGAATCATGACCTGAGTCATAATAGGTATGAGTAGCAATGACATCTACTGCGTTTTTGGTTGCCGAATCTAGAAACATCTGTTGAATATAACTTACAGTCGAGTTTAAAGCTGTTAATTTATCGCTATTTCCAGGGCTCACTCTTGCCGTTTCAGGACTAATAATGCCAACCGATGAAAAGGAAGAATTATCAAGCCTATTTCTTAGGACTGGAATAACATTTACCAAAACATCTGGGGTTAGATTCATAGATTCATAGGTGTTTAGAAAATCAGGTTCATTAGTTATAGACACTTCAGAAACATCAATATCAAAATATTGTTTTAGTCCTTTAAGAAAAATCTCTATGTATTCTGAAAACTCATGCTCCATACCCATTTTTAATGAGTTGAGTGATACATCCTCATCCTCAGAGCTTCTTTTATGTGATTCATTAACTTTCATCCAACCAGGCGCGGTATTACAATTTCCTATCAGATAATCAATTCCAACCTCACTTTTCGAAATGGCTCTTTGAATTGTCTCTCCAACTCTGAACGGTTCCATGGCATAATAATTCCACGATGTGTTGGAGAGATTAATCAGATTTGGATCATTATTATCATTTTGATTATTTTCAATTGAGTGATGAATAAAAAACCTAAGCATATTGATTTTTAAATCCTTATAA
>Ga0208277_1000232_pt1 | contig 34079 bp, 31 predicted proteins | sample ETNtaG_5_FD_185782 | JGI IMG/M metagenome (GOLD analysis project Ga0208277, IMG submission 185782) | Marine microbial and viral communities from oxygen minimum zone, Eastern Pacific Ocean - ETNP201406SV205 (SPAdes) (version 2) | ecosystem: Environmental > Aquatic > Marine > Oceanic ...
GCTAAAAAGTTCTTTTCTAAAGATAACCAATTTAATATAAGCGAAACTCATCATACTGAAAAAAAAGACGCTCCTTCAGGAACAGCTCTCGACCTTCAAAAAGAGATATCAATCATTTACCCAGGGGCCAATGTATCTATAGAAAGCTTTAGAGAAGGCAAGAATCCTGGCGAACATACTGTGCGAATAGGATTACATGATGAAATCATAGAACTAAAACACAAGGCTGAAAATCGTTCTATTTTTGCTTTAGGCGCATTAAAAGGGGCATCTTGGTTAACAGAAAAAACAGCTGGTCTCTATGCCATGACTGATATTTATTCTTCTTGATTTAGAAGAAATATGGTATAAAGCCACCCCTAAGACGATAGTCTATAACGAAACACATGACACTGTTTCAGATCTATGGTGCTAAAGATTGCTCATCTCTAGTAAGTTCTGTAAGTGCATGAAAGTATAACCAAAAGAATGTAATGTTCTTTGTAACTTAAGGAGAGCAAATGGCTGAAATATCGCTAGAACAAATGCTTCAAGCTGGTGTCCACTTCGGACATCAAACCAAATATTGGAACCCAAAAATGGAACAACACATTTTTGGTGTAAGAAACAAAATTCACATAATTAATCTAGAGCATACGGTAGAGATGATAAAACCGGCTCTTAAATTTATTGAAGGTGTTGCGGCAAAAAATAACAAGATACTTTTTGTAGGTACTAAGAGAACTGCAACAGATATCATTAAAAATGAAGCAATCAGATGTTCAATGCCCTATGTCAACGAAAGATGGCTGGGCGGTATGCTTACTAACTATAAAACAATAAGATCCTCTATTACACGATTGGAAAACTTACTGAGACAGAAAGAAGATGGGACTTTTAGTAAGCTAACAAAAAAAGAAGGTCTTAAAATTCAAAGAGATATCGATAGATTGCAAAAATCTATTGGCGGTGTAACAGAAATGGGTGGACTTCCAGATGCTTTATTCATTATTGATGTGAAAAGAGAATCTATTGCCGTATCGGAGGCAAGCAAAATGGGAATACCCATAGTAGGAATTGTTGATTCTAACAGCAATCCAGAAGGCATTGATTATGTCGTACCAGGCAACGATGACTCTATAAGATCCATAGCCTTATTTACTGAAGCAGTAGCCGATGCTTGCTTAAAAGGTTCAGAAGCTGCTACAGGCCTTAAACAAGAGGAACCTCAATCAGGTCCAGCAATAGTAAGAAAGGTTGATTCAAATGATACCCAAGAACAAAAGCCTGCTGCAGGTGTGGAAGTAGATGCATCTAAAACGGAAGAAGCAGTTGTTGAAGAATCAACTGAACAGTTAGAAGAGTCAGCTGAAAACACGACTGCAACTGATGAATCAGTTCCGGACACAGTATCAGAAGCTTCACCTTCTGATGAAGAAAAAAAAGAAGAAAAGGATGAGGATTAATTATGAGTGCTATTTCAGCTTCACAAGTTAAAGAATTAAGAGAAAAAACAGGCCTTGGCCTCATGGACTGCAAAAAGGCTCTAGAAGGCGCCAATGGTGATATGGACTTGGCAATTGAAGAGCTTAGGAAAACTAGCGGTGTAAAGGCAAGCAAAAAATCAGGTAGATCTGCTGCAGATGGTTTGATAGCTATAGAATCAAAGGAACAAAACATTTTTATGATCGAAGTCAATTGCGAAACTGATTTTGTAGCTAGAGATGATTCCTTTGTGTCTTTTACTAAAGAAACTCTTAAAAATTTTTCAGATAACCCAGACAGCTCCCTAGAAGAATTGCTAGATAAAGGAATAGAAGATGACAGAGAAAAACTTGTACAAAAATTGGGTGAAAATATTGTTGTAAGAAGAGTTTCTAAAACAGATAGTTCATCGACTGTTGGATCTTATTTGCACAGCAATCAAAAAATTGGATGCATAGTTTCTCTTGATGGTGGGGATGAGTCTTTGGCTAATGACATAGCCATGCATGCTGCTGCTACAGATCCTATGGCAATTTCTCCTTCGGATATACCTGAAGAGATAGTGGCTAAGGAAAAAGAAATTTTTAAAGCTCAATCCGAAGAATCTGGTAAACCTGCAGAAATTATAGAAAAAATGATTGAGGGTAAAGTTTCTAAATTTTTAGCTGAAGTAAGTTTAACTGAGCAAGACTTTGTTAAAGATCCAAATGTAAAAATAAGCCAACTTCTTAAAGACAATGATGCTAATATTTTAAGCTTTACAAGATACGAAGTTGGAGAAGGAATAGAAGTTGAGAAAGTAGATTTTGCTACTGAAGTAATGTCCCAAATTGAAGGCTAGATGTTAAACGAGATTGTAGAAGATGCCGAAGCTGGTATGGAGAAGAGCTTAAATGCTCTTGAAGTCGCCTTTAAGAAGATTCGAACCGGCCGTGCCACTCCGTCTTTATTGGACAGTATTAAAGTAGATTATTACGAAAAACTTACTCCACTTGGCCAAGTTGCAAGCATTAGCATCGAAGATGCTAAAACACTAGCTATAGTGCCATGGGAGAAAGGAATAGTTCAGCAAATTGAAAAAGCAATTTTAGAGTCCGATCTTGGTTTAAATCCTGCTACATCTGGAGACACCATACGTGTCATTCTTCCTGATCTTACAGAAGAAACTAGAAGGGATTTTATAAAAAAGGCAAAAGCTGAAGCTGAAAATGCAAAAGTTTCTGTTAGAAACGTAAGAAGAGAAGGAAATTCTCAACTCAAAGAATTCCTAAAAGAGAAAGAAATCTCTCAAGACGAAGAGAGGCAAGGGGAAGAGTTAATTCAAAAACTTACTGACTCTTTTGTAGAAAAAGTAGATTTAGCACTGGAAGCGAAAGAAAAAGATCTACTGGACTTCTAAGTTTTAGAAATGGAAGGCCATCAAGCTGAAACCTTACCTCAACATGTTGCTATCATCATGGATGGAAATAATAGGTGGGCTACAGAAAGAAACCTACCAGGCGTTGCTGGACACAAAAAGGGTGTTGAAAGAGCTAGAGAAGCAGTGGAATTTGCCGTTGAAAAAGGACTTTCTACACTAACATTATTCGCTTTCAGTAGCGAAAATTGGGGTCGATCTTCTGAAGAGGTTAACTTGTTAATGAAGTTGTTAAATACAGCTCTTCGTGAAGAAGTCCCAAATTTAGTCAAGAATTCTGTTCAATTGAGTTTCATAGGAAACTTATCTCAATTTGATCAAAGCCTTATTGATCAAATGAAGAAATCTGAAGAATTAACTTATTGCGATCCTGATTCAAAGAAATTAGATTTAGTTGTTGCTGCCAGTTATGGTGGTAGATGGGATATCGTAGATGCTATAAATAAAATACAAGAATCTGCATCTAATGAAATTATTACTGAGGAGATTTTTAGTAGCTATTTATCAACTTCGGAGTTTAAAGATCCAGATTTATGTATAAGAACCGGTAATGAACTTAGAGTAAGTAACTTCCTTCTATGGCAGCTAGCTTATTCAGAACTATATTTTCCGGATATCCTTTGGCCTGATTTTGATGATAATCAATTTGAAATTGCCTTAGATGAGTACTCAAAGAGAATTAGAAGGTTTGGCGATAAATCTAACTTTCAACAATAATGTTAAAAGAAAGAACCATAAGCGCATTAGTACTAGCCTCTATAATTGGTTTGCTTATTTATTTTTTGAGCGATGATTTACTAATTTATCTTGTTGGTCTTATTGCATCTGTCTCTCTTTGGGAATATTCGAAAGTTAGATTCTCAAACTTGACGTCTATATTCATTTTAATTTTATTTCTTTTATTACTTTCTCTTACTCATTTAACTTTTTTAAGCTATTCTTTTATTGCGCTAAGTGTAGTTCTTTTCCTGGCATCATCTTTATTTATTCTCAGCTTTCCTTTAAATAAAACTCTCCTTAAAAACCCTTTTGTTTGGGCTAGTTCAGGGCTTATTATTCATTTGGGGTTTTTCGCTTCTATTTTTGAGATTATTTCACAAGATGGACTGAGTGATTTGTCTTTAGATTTAGTTCATGAGAGGTTTTTAATCCTTTATATTATTCTGATTAGTATTTTAATGGACTCCATTGCTTATTTTGCAGGAAAGAGTTTAGGAAAAAGACCTTTCATCAACAATGTTAGTCCCAATAAAACAATGGAAGGATTTCTTGCTGCGATTATCGCAACACCAGTCCTTTTATTCCTTTCATCTCAAGCTATGTTTGAATTTTCTGCAATGAAAATTATTTTTTTAATATTTGCAGTGGCTATTTTTTCAGTCATAGGAGATGCCTTTGCTAGCATGATGAAACGAGTGATAGAAATAAAAGACTTCTCTAATTTAATTCCTGGACATGGAGGGTTGTATGATCGACTAGACAGTCATATTGCCGCCTTTCCCTGTTTTATTTTAATACTAAATTTATTTTAAAAAATGAAGAACGTAGCTATTTTAGGTTCTACAGGTTCTGTCGGTAAGTCAACTCTAGATGTTATTAGGCATAATAGAGAAAAATTTTGTGTAGATCTTCTGACTGCTAATAAAAATTATGAGTTGATGATAGAGCAATATAATGAATTTTCTCCGCGTTATGTCTATCTTGAGGATTCATCAGCCCAGAAGGCTTTTTTAGACAAAGTAGAGAAGCTTCAAGCAGGGACTTTATTGTTAACCTGCGAAAGCGATTTAAATAGTGTCTTGAGTGCGCAGACTACTGAGATCGTTGTTGCTGCTATGGTTGGAGTGGCAGGATTAAAGCCTGTTTATCAAGCTGTTAAGCACAAAAAAAAGGTATTACTCGCCAATAAAGAATCTTATGTTGTGGCGGGTGAGATATTAAATAACCTATCTAAAGAGTCAGGGGCTACAATTTTCCCAATTGATAGCGAGCATAGTGCAATTCATCAATGTTTACAGGGAGTAAAAGATCAAGATTCAGTGTCTAGAATTATCCTAACTGGATCTGGAGGTCCTTTTTTGAATAGAGAGTTAAAAGATTTTGAATCTATAACTCCTCAGGAGGCCGTTTCACACCCTGTATGGAATATGGGAGACAAAATATCAGTTGATTCCTCGACCATGATGAACAAATGTTTGGAGATAATAGAGGCTAGATGGTTATTTGATACTAAAAATATCGATGTATTAATACATCCAGAAGGAATTATTCACTCACTTGTTGAGTTCACAGATAAATCAATAATTGCTCAATTATCAATTCCCGATATGAAAATTCCTATAGCTTATGGACTTGGATTTCCTGATAAATTAAATTCTGGCTCTGACTCAATCAATTTTGATGAAATAAGCTCATTAAGTCTTAAAAAACCTGATTTTGATAAATTTCCTTCATTAAGTTTAGCGCAATCCTGCATAGACGAAGGCGGGACAAGCTTCGCTATATTGAATGCTGTAAACGAGGAGTGTGTTACAGCATTTTTAGCTGGTAAAATACATTATCTGGATATATATAAAATAGTTTCTACCGTTTTGGATAATTCAACTATTTATGCTGTCAAAGATTTAAATGATATTTTTGAAGCTGATGAAAAGTCTAGATCAATAGCTAAAGAACTTATAAATAAAAACTAAATGGATATTTTATTCACTATATTTTCTTTTATTCTGCTTATCAGCATAATTGTTGGCATACATGAACTTGGGCATTTTTTAACTGCGCGATTTTACAATATACACGTCATAAAATTTAAGATAGGTTTCGGAAAAGAACTATTCTCTTTTGAAGATAAAAGAAATTGTAATTATTCTTTTGGAATCTTGCCATTAGGTGGCTATGTCCAGATGTTGGGGGAAAATAATCCTGTACAAGAAGGATCCGAGCCATCCCTTTCAGACAAGAAATCCTACCTTCAAGCATCGCCAGGAGAGAGAGCTGCAGTAACATTTGCAGGTCCTTTAGCAAATTTTATACTTGCAGCAATTGTTTACTTCTTCCTGGCAATAGTTGGAACGATACAACTATCTTCTTTTGTTGGGGAAGTTACTGCAGGTAGTCCGGCAGCACAATCTGGACTAGCCGTAAAAGATAAGATTCTTGAGATAGATGAATCTTCAGTTGAAGTTTTTAATGATATCAATTTGATATTATCCAAACGAATAGGTGATACAGGCTCAATAAATGTTAAATATTTAAGGGGTGATTCAGAAGCAATTACCTCTATACCCATTAGCAACTGGCTTTCAGGGAATGATCAAACAGCGCCCAGTGCTGCATTAGGGTTACAGCCTTACTTGCCTCCAGTAGTTGGACAACTGCAGGATGAAGGGCCAGCTTCTGTATACGGATTAAAACAAGGTGATCTTATTAAAGCTATAAATGGAGTTGAAATCTTTACGTGGCAAGATCTATCAAAAGTATTGAGCCGTTTACCTAATGAGCTCATAGACATTAAATTACAGCGAGGAAATGATCTCAAAACAATTACATTGCAAACCGCAAGTTTTATCAGCGATGATGGATTGGAAAAGGGAAGAATTGGAATTATTGCTTCCAATGATATAAGTCAATGGCCTGCAGATTATACTGTTGAAAAAAAAGAAGATTTATTCACTGCTTTATTGGTTGGAATTCAGAATACCTATAGGTATACAGTGCTTATTATTAGTTCAATTGGAAAAATGATTAGCGGTTCCATTTCAGCTGACAACCTTGGAGGGCCTATTCAAATCTCTGTACTTGCCGGATCTGCTGCAAAAGCAGGATACGTAACCTTCCTTTCCATGGTAGCATTGCTAAGCATCAACCTTGGATTGCTTAATCTTTTGCCTATTCCCATATTAGATGGCGGCCAGCTACTAATGATTGCTATAGAAAAATTAAAAGGATCTCCTGTTTCGGAAATGACGCTTGAATATTCTATGAGAGTAGGGATCGTTCTAGTTGTAAGTTTAATGATATTTGCATTTGCAAATGATATTGCCAGACTCATCTGATGAAAAAATATTTAATTAAGTTACTTTTCTTAGCATCTTTCTTTGGATTTTTTCATGTGCAAAAAATTAGTTCCGACGAATCATGGGTTGTAAGTGATATTAGAATCAGTGGGCTACAAAGAGTCTCGGCGGGAAGCGTTTTCAATGTTATGCCAATAGCTGTCGGCGATACTGTAGATGTATATGATTTGCAAACTACCGCTAAAACTATCTTTAAAACAGGTCAATTTGACGATATACAATTAGGTAAAGAGGGCAACACACTAATAATAAGTTTGGTAGAAAGACCTTCAATAGCCTCAATTGAACTAGACGGCAATAAAGCTTTAAAGACTGAAGATTTACTTAAAGGTCTAGATGATGCCGGATTATCTGAAGGGCAAGTTTTTAAAAGATCAATTGTTAATAGCCTAGCGATAGAAATTCAAAGGCAATATGTTTCTCAAGGACGTTACGGCGCCAAAGTGGACGTAAGTACTGATGATGAACCGAGGAATAGAGTTTCTTTAAATATAGAGATCGATGAAGGTGAAGTGGCTGAAATTAAAACTATAAATATAGTCGGCAATAACTCTTATTCAGATGAAGAGATTCTTAAGGGTTTTGAATTAAAGACTGGCGGTTGGTTTTCCTTCTTTACAAATGACAACCGTTATTCAAGAGAAAAGTTAAAAGGGGATATAGAGTCTTTGGAGTCTTTTTATAAAAATAGAGGGTATGTTGAGTTTAGTTTAGAAAGTTCCCAGGTAAGCGTTTCCTCCGATAAGACCGGAGTCTTTATAACGTTAAATGTTTCTGAAGGTACAACCTATGATGTCAACGAAATAAAAATTGTTGGCGATCTTCCGATAGAAGAGGAAGTCCTTAAGACCCTTATTTTGATCAAGAAAGGTGAACGATTCAATCAATACTTAATCACAGAAACAGAAGAGATTTTTAAGAACATTTTAGGTAATGAAGGATATAGTTTTGCTGAAGTGCGAGGTGTGCCTGATGTTAATGAAGAATCTGAAAATGTAGATCTAACTTTCTATGTTGACCCGCAACAAAGAACTTACGTTAGAAGAATAGTATTCAAGGGAAATAAAAGAACTCATGATGTTGTTCTTCGAAGGGAAATGAGGCAAATGGAGGGCGCTTGGGCTTCAAATAATCTCATTGAAAATTCTAAGTTACGTTTAGAGAGATTAGGCTTTTTCAAGGAAGTAGAGTCCGAAACTATCCCCGTACCTGGAGTAAATGATCAAATAGACGTAGAGTTTTCTGTTGAAGAGGAGTTTTCAGGTTCCATTGGTGGCAGTTTAGGTTACGGAGCGTATGGCCTAGTTTTGGGTCTTAATTACAATGAAAATAATGCTTTTGGTACTGGTAGAGCGATAGGTATCGGCATTAATGATAGTACTTGGCAAAGAAGCTACTCTTTTAGTTATGGAGAGCCTTATTTCAATATTGATGGCGTTAGCCGTGGCTATAGTGCATATTTCAGAGAGTCTGATTATGGTCAATTCAATATAGCGAGTTATACCTCTGATTCTTTTGGTGCTGGCATACAGTTTGGTCTCCCTATAAGCGATATTGAAAGAATAGGTCTGAATTTAAATTACGACAATACAAGCATTGATACCGGTTCAACTCCTGCCTCTCAAATTCTTGCATTTACACAATCTGAAGGAACTAAATTTGAAGTTTTTAAAACCCAGTTTATTTGGTCAAAGATCACGCTTAATAGAGGTTTATTCCCAACAGCTGGTCAGTCACAATCTCTTGCCCTTCAGGTTGCTGTTCCAGGGAGTTCATTAACTTATACAAAAGCTACTTACAGACATAAATATTTCAAACCCATATTCGATGGAAGATTTGTTTTAGGTTTTAGAGGGGAGATAGGATTATTAGAAGCTTATGGAGATACTGAAGTTGCCCCATTTTTTGAACATTATTATTCGGGGGGTATAAGCTCTGTAAGAGGTTTTAAACAAAATACACTTGGTCCTAGAGCCATACCTTCTCAATACCTTCTTGATAATGAGGGTAATCAAATAATAGGTGAAGATGGTAACCCTATACTTAATCCTTACTCATACTATAGGGATGATAGATCGATAGGAGGTGCTTACTTAGTAGAAGGAGGTTTTGATTTCATATTCAAATTACCGTTTATAGATGATCAGAGATCAATGAGGAGTTCTTTCTTTGTTGACATAGGTAATGTGTTTTCTAAAGACTGTGGTTTTGATCAGTCAAATATAAATTGCAGCGAACTGGATTTTGGTGAATTGAGATATTCTTATGGAGTTGGAGTCACATGGATTACTCAATTAGGGCCTATGTCTCTTGCCGTTGCTGCTCCTTCTAACGAAGGACCTCTCGATGAGACAGAAAATTTTCAGTTTGAAATTGGAACACAATTTTAAATGTGCATAATGCTACTAAATTACTCAACAAAACTGTAGAATTCACCGACTAGTTACTTAATGGGAAAAACTATGAAATCTTTTAAAACTCTTTTCGTCGTAATAACGGCGTCTTTACTTACTTTCACAATTCATTCTGCTGACTTAAACATCGCTACTTTAGATCCTCAGGCAGCTCTGTTTAGTACAAATGTTGCAAAAAAAGAACTTGAAGAGCTTGAAAACTCAGATGAGTGGAAAGAGGTTGTTGAAGAGCTTCAAGCTAAGGCAACAGAAGCCAGAGAAATTCAGGAAAAGACTCAAAAAGATGGACCAACTATGTCAGATGAAGAGAAGCAAGACGCTGCTCAAAAATTCCAATCTCTTCAGCAAGACATAAACTTTTTAAGAGAAAAGACCAATCAATTTAGGAATCAAACTCTTCAATTATTGTCTCAAGAACAAGCTGAGAAATTTCAAGTTATAGTAACTGAGTTAATAAGAGCAAAAGGAATTACATTATTAATCAATAGCGGTGGTCAACAGCAGATACTTCTTCATGCAGATCAAAGCTTCGATATTACTCAAGAAGTTATCGATGCTATGAATGAAAAAGAAGACTAATATTTGTGTCTTCCCCGAAAAGCTTCAAGTTATCTCAGCTCGCCTCCTTACTTGGTGCTGAACTAGAAGGTGATCCGGAAAAAGAGATAGTCGGAATAAATAATCTTGTTTCTGCTTCAGACAACGAAATCTCTTTCATAGCAAGAGAAACCTTCATCCCACAACTAGATTCTACTAGTGCTGGTGCAGTTATATGCAACTCCAGGACCTCAGAACTATATGAGGGAAATAAGCTTGTTTGCGCAAATCCTTATTTAATCTATGCTAACTGCACGAAACTTTTTAAAGAAAAGCCGTCAATAGAGATGGGAATATCTAATTTAGCTTCAATAGCCAGCTCTTCTTCAATTTCTGACAAAGCTTCAATTGGAAGTTTTGTATCTATTTCTGATGACGCTATTATTGAAGAGGATGTTATTTTGATGCCTGGAGTATTTGTAGGAAAAGGTTGTAAGGTTGGAAAGGGAACAATACTTCATGCCAATACTTCCTTGTATGACTCAGTTGATATTGGACAGGAGTGTATTATTCATTCAGGTACTGTAATCGGCTCTGATGGTTTAGGATTTGCACAAGATAATAAACAGTGGGTCAAGATAGAACATCTTGGGAAAGTTGTAATAGGTAATCATGTTGAAATTGGATCAAACTCTACTATCGATAGAGGATCTGTTGGCGATACTATCATTGGTGATAATGTAAAAATAGATAATCAAGTACACATTGCTCATAATGTTAAAATTGGCTCAGGAACAGCTATAGCAGGTAAAAGCGCAATAGCAGGAAGCACTTCTATAGGAAAAAATTGTACCTTGGCTGGATGCAGTGCAGTCGTTGATAATGTTGAAATAGCTGATGAAGTCCACATAACAGCTATGACCTTAATAACTAAATCGATCAAAGAAAGTGGGTTTTATTCCTCGGGAACACCCTTCATGAAAAATTCTGATTGGAAGAAAAATGCTGTAGCCTTCAAAAGGCTAAATGAATTAACTAGAAAATAAGAAAATGGAAGTTGAAATAAATATAGAAGAGATTCAAGAGTTTTTGCCTCATAGATATCCAATGCTGCTCGTTGATAGAGTAACAGATATGGTCCTGGGAGAGTCAATAAAAGCTTACAAAAATATCACTACAAACGAACCATTTTTTATGGGACATTTTCCCGGTAAACAAGTAATGCCAGGAGTTTTGATAGTTGAGGCTATGGCACAAGCTTCAGGTATTTTAGGATTTAAAACAATGGATAAGAAACCAGAAGATGGTTCTATATATTATTTTGTTGGAGCTGATGACTTGCGATTTAAGAGACCAGCCATTCCTGGTGATAAACTTATCTTAAATTCCTCCGTAATTACCAATAAGAAAGGCATATGGAAGTTTGATTGCTCTGCAACTGTCGAAGATGATTTAGTAGCAAAAGCAACTATACTTTGCGCGGATAGACCAAAATAAAGATGATTCATCCTTCTTCCATAGTTGACCCAACTGCAAAAATTGCTGAATCAGTAGAAATTGGCCCCTTTTGTTTAATTGGTCCAGATGTTGAAATTGGAGAAGATACTAAAATTGAATCGCATGTAATTTTGAAAGGCCCCACTAAGATAGGTGAAAGAAATCACATTTTTCAATTTTCTACATTAGGGGACGGTAGTCCAGATAAGAAATATAACAATGAGCCAACAACCCTCACCATAGGCGATGATAATATCATCAGAGAAGGTGTGACAATACATAGAGGCACCATACAAGATAGAGGTGATACTTTGATAGGAAATAGAAACCTCATTATGGCTTACTCTCACATAGCACATGACTGCGTCTTAGGACATGACATCGTTTTAACAAATCAAGCAGCCTTGGCAGGATCAGTAAATGTTGGAGATGGGGCTATCCTGGGAGGTTATGCTATTGTTCACCAATTCTGTTCAATTGGAAGTTATAGTTTCTGCGCCATGGGTAGTGCGGTTAATAAAGATATACCAGCTTATGTCAAGGTAAGAGGTAATCCGGCTAAACCATTTGGTATAAATGTCACTGGAATTAAGAGAATAGGTTATTCTAAAGACATTATTGAGGCTTTAAGGTCAGCTTATAGGTCAATTTACAGAAAAAAATTAACAGTTGAAGAGGCTGTAAACGAACTTAAATCATTAAGAAAGGATTTTAAAGAAGTCGATCTATTCCTTACTTCTATCGAAAATTCAACGAGAGGCATATCTCGTTAATGATAGATACAATCCAAAAGAAGAATATAAAAATAGCCATTGTCGCAGGTGAAAAATCTGGCGATGAATTAGGAGCGCCGTTAATGCAATCCCTAAAAAGCATCAATCCATCAATTCAATTTATTGGAGTTGGTGGTTCAAAAATGATCTCTGAGGGCTTGGATTCTTTTTTCGACATGAATGAGATTTCTGTGATGGGAATAATAGAACCTTTACTAAATCTAAGAAAATTACTTAGGCTCAGAAAAGGATTAAAAGACTATCTACTTGAAGAAAGGCCAGATATTTTTATAGGCATAGATTCTCCAGATTTCAATCTCCCAGTTGCTAAATTTTTGAAACAAAATTGTTCTCTTAAAACGGTTCAATATGTAAGTCCTTCTGTTTGGGCTTGGAGACAGGGGCGTATTAAATCTATGGAAAAATCTATAGATTTGGTCCTAACTCTTTTTCCTTTTGAAGGATCTGCTTATAAGGGTTCGAAAATTAGAGAAAGTTATGTAGGTCATCCTTTGGCTTATAAAATCGATATAACGCAAGACGAAATCCAAACAAAAAGAAATAATACTATTGCCTTATTACCTGGCAGCCGAAAATCTGAGATCCTTTCAATGGGTGATGTGATAATTCAAGCAGCAAAGAAATTGAAAGAAATAAATCCAAACTATGAATTTCTGATGCCTCTATCAAATAAAGATCATTTATCATTGTTCAAAGAAGATATGGCGGGACTAGTACAAGTTTCTTATGGAGATTCTCAAGAAATTTTAATGAAATCTAAGATTTCTATAATTACTTCTGGAACAGCAACACTTGAATCAATTCTGTCTTTTACCCCTTGTATTGCCTTATATAGAACCAATTGGCTTTCATACCTTATCATCAAGCCTTTATTGAAAATAGATTCCTTTTCTCTGCCAAATCTAATTAAAGGACAGAAGATTCTTCCTGAATTACTTCAAGCAGAAGTGACAGTAAATAATATTGTTAATTCAGTGGAAACAGTTGAAGATAAAGATTTTGTGCTCTACTTGAAAGAATTCAATCAGATTAAAGAAAACCTTAGAGCAGGCGGAGCAGAGAAAGCTTCTAAGGAAATTTTACAGATATTGAATTGATAGAAGCAGGTGTAGATGAAGCCGGAAGAGGTCCTTTAGCTGGCCCAGTATTTGCTGCAGCAGTTATATTGGATGACGCAATAGATATAAAAGGATTGGACGATTCAAAAAAGATTTCAGCAATAAAAAGAGAGCTCATAGCAAGAAAAATACAAGAAACTGCTCTTTCTTGGTCTATAGGCTTAAGTACTGCTCAAGAAATTGACGAAATAAACATTTTAAAGGCCTCTTTGTTGGCGATGAAAAGAGCCATAGAAGGTTTGGATATTTTTCCTGATATTGCTCTTATTGATGGTCAGTATGCACCTAAAACAAAGTGTAAAGTTCAAACAATAATTAGAGGCGATCAATCAAAAAAAAATATTATGGCAGCATCAATTCTTGCTAAGGTAGGGAGAGATAACTATATGAAGGAAGTTGATATCAGGTACCCAGAATATGGTTTTAAACAACATAAAGGTTATCCTACAAAGATGCATCTAGAAGCATTAAAATTGTACGGTGTTACCGATGAACATAGATTAAGCTTTAAACCAGTTAAGATGATAAATGAGCCAAACTGAAAATCTAGATTTTGTGCATTTGCATGTGCATTCTGAGTACTCTCTAGTGGATGGCATAATAAGAGTTAATGAGCTTGTGGATCACACTTTAAAGCTTGGATATCACTCAATAGCATTAACAGATTTAACCAATCTTTTTGGGCTGATTGAATTTTACAGATCTGCCAGGAAGCAAGGCATTAAACCTATAGTTGGGTCTGAGGTTTATGTTGCAAAGGATAAAGACTCCGTTGCAGCTCCATTGGTTCTTTTAGCACAGAACAAGCAAGGCTATATAAACTTAACTAAGTTAGTCTCTAGGGCCTATGTTGACGGCCAAGTTAACGGAGATCCTGTCGTTCTTTTTAGTTGGTTAGAAGAATTCTCTGAAGGAATAATAGCTCTCTCAGGTGGGTTAGACGGTCATATAGGGAACTCAGTTTTGGCAGGTAATCATCAACTTTCAGAATCAAGAATAGACTTCTTCCAGAATATTTTTGGAGATAATTTTTTTATTGAGATCCAAAGAACAGGAAAAGCTAATGAGAAAGAATACAATGATTCAGTTCTAAAGCTAGCTTCAAAGAAAGGAATACCTGTAGTCGCTACCAATAATGTTAGATTTTTGAATGCCGTAGATCCAGATATATCTCCTTCAGATTTTGAAGCTCATGAAGCAAGAGTTTGTATACAAAGAGGTGAGACTTTAGACGACCCAAGAAGATCAAGGAATTACTCTGAAGAGCAATTCTTAAGAAGTAAAGAAGAGATGATTGAACTATTCTCTGATATACCTGAAGCCCTTATCAATACTGTAAAGATTGCTTCTAAATGCAATATAGATTTGGAATTAGGAAAGTTCTACTTACCTGACTTTGAAGTACCAGAAGAGCATTCCAGAGAAGAATTCTTAAGAATAATTTCTAGAGAAGGTTTGTCTAAGCGAATAGATGATATTAAAGAATCAGTTGATTCGTATGACCTGGATGAATCTGCTTATAGCGAAAGATTAGATTATGAGTTAGACATGATTTGTAAGCTAGATTTTGCAGGATATTTTTTAATAGTTGCAGATTTTGTTAATTGGGCTCAAAAGAATGAAATTCCTGTTGGACCTGGAAGAGGTTCTGGTGCTGGTTCTATTGTAGCTTACGCATTAGGCATAACGGCTATAGATCCTATTAGGTATGACTTATTATTTGAACGGTTCCTAAACCCTGAAAGAGTAAGTAATCCTGACTTTGATATCGATTTTTGTATCGAAGGTCGAGACAAGGTTCTTGAATATGTTACAAACAAATATGGGAAGGACTCTGTGGCTCAAATTAGCACAAGAGGTACCATGGCAGCTAGAGCTGTTTTGCGCGATGTAGTAAGAGTTTTAGGAAAACCATATGGTTTCGGAGATCGATTAGCAAAAGCTATTCCGGATGTTTTGGGCATAAGTCTTAACGAAGCATATAAAGAGAAACAATTTAAAGAAACAATTGATGAATCTGATGAGTCTAGAGAAGTTTTTGATATGGCGCTTAAGCTAGAGGGTTTATCGAGAAGTGTTGGAACCCATGCCGCTGGCGTTGTTATCGCTCCAACTGCATTAACTGACTTTACTCCACTTTTCTTGGATTCAGACAAAGGAACAGTGGCATCACAATTTGATATGGGCGATGTAGAGTCAGCAGGTTTAGTTAAATTTGATTTTCTTGGTTTAAAAACACTTACTATAATCGATCAATCTGTTAGAAGAATAAATGCCAAGGCAAAAAATAAAGAAGATGAGATTGATATTGAGAATCTATCTTTAAAGGACGCTGCAACTTTTGAGCTGTTACAAAGGGGAGAAACAACTGGCATATTTCAACTTGAATCAAGAGGAATGAGAGATTATTTAAAGCAACTTATTCCAAATGATTTTGAAGACATTGTCAGTATGAATGCCTTATACCGTCCTGGTGCATTGGGAATGAACATGGTTGATTCTTATATCAACAGAAAGCATGGAAAAGAAGAGGTGACCTATGGTCATGAGGCAGTAAAAAAGATTCTTAGTACCACCTATGGAGTTATTGTATATCAGGAACAAGTTATGCAAATAGCCCAAGAATTGTCTGGCTTTTCACTGGGACAGGCTGATATTTTAAGAAGGGCTATGGGAAAAAAGAAGAAAGAAGAGATGGAAAGTCTACGTTCAACGTTTGTTGAAGGAGCAATAAAAAAGGACGTAAATGAGCGTTATGCTGCCAATCTTTTTGATCAGATAGAGCAATTTGCTGGATATGGATTTAATAGGTCTCATTCAGTTGGCTATGCCTTAATTGCTTATCAAACTGCATGGCTTAAAGCACATTTTCCAGCTGAATTTATGGCATCAGTCTTGTCTTGTGATTTAGGTAATACTGATAATATTCAACTTTTTGTAGATGATTGTAAAAACATAGGTTTAACAGTACTTAGCCCTGATATTAATGAAAGCTCATATAGATTTGAAGATCTTGATTCTTCAACGATTTTATATGGGCTAGGTGCCATTAAAGGTATAGGGGAGTCATTGGTTGATCAGATAGTATCTGAACGAAAAAGTAAGAAGTTTGTCGATATGTATGACTTCTGTATGAGAGTTGGATTTAACAGGATAAATAAGCGTATCCTCACGACTCTCATTGGCTCAGGGGCCATGGACTCGCTTGGCTCTAGAGAGGATTTATTCCGAAGAATCGATTCCTGCCTAAAAAATGCAGAACAAGCCTCTGAACGAAATAAAAGTAATATAAAAGATTTATTTGGTGAAGAAACTGTCTCTCCCTCAGAGGAGAAAATTGATGAAAATATAGAATTCGATGAAGTGTCTGCTGAATGGAGTGCCTTGGGCTTTTATTTGGATTCTCATCCCTTAGAGAATAAGAAGAAAGAAGTGAGAAACATGTGTGGGTTCTTTATATCTGAGCTGCAATCAGAAGCTCATAAGCAGAGAATTGCAGGTTGTTTAATGCAATTTAATGTGCGACAAGGAAAAAGAGGTAGATTTGCATTTGCTACTCTGGATGATGGTTCAGCAAAGATTGAGGTCTCAATTTGGGCAGATGTGTTTGAAAAATATAGAAATCTATTGAAGAAAGGGCAGGTCTTGGTTGTAGAGGGAATAATAGAAAAGGATGACTACTCAGACTCTGTTAAGCATAAAATGATAGCTGAGAGGATTCTAACTTTTGATGAGGCCCGACGTGAGTACATAAAAAATATCAAAATAGATATTGAAAATAACAATGGAGATACTCAATCAGTAGTTAATTCTCTTAAAGAAATAGCTACTAGCTCTGAAGGAAATTCTGTTTTGATTTCTTATAAAGGTAGCTCTGCTAAGGCGGACATAGCTCTCCCAAATCATTTTTCAGTGAAACTTGATGATGCTTCCGTTAAGGCTTTAGGTAAACGTTTTGGAGCAGAAAATGTAGAGTTCGTTTATCATACTCAAACTCACATAAACTAAATTTTAAAATGTTGAAGAGCTATTTAGATTTTGAACAACCCATAGCCGATCTAGAACAACAGGTATTGGACCTTAAAGATTCCGAACTTGACGATGAATCCATCCAAAAGGAAGTCATACGACTGAATGAATCAATAATGAAAACAACAGAAAAGATTTATTCAAATCTTTCTCCTTGGCAGAACGTACAAGTGGCTCGACATCCTGAGAGACCACATTTTCTAGATTATATTGACAGGATATCTGACGAATTTGATGAACTACATGGTGACAGGCATTTTTCAGACGATAGAGCAGTTATTGGAGGTATAGGGTCAATAGGTGAATATAAAGTTATGTTCATTGGTCATGAAAAAGGCAGATCTACGGAAGAGAAAATCCTACATAATTTTGGTATGTCTCAACCAGAAGGCTATAGAAAGGCATGTCGGTTAATGCAACTTGCAGAAAGATTTTCTTTACCAGTTGTTACATTGGTAGATACCCCCGGGGCTTATCCTGGAATAGATAGTGAAGAAAGAGGTCAAAGTGAAGCTATTGCTTATAATTTAAGAGTAATGTCATCGTTAAAGACACCCATAATTGTTAACGTAGTTGGAGAAGGGGGGTCAGGAGGAGCATTAGCACTAGGTGTTGGAGACCACATAACAATGCTCGAACATTCCACTTACTCCGTTGCATCACCGGAAGCTTGCGCTAGTATCGTTTGGAGAGACTCAACAAAAGCTGATTTAGCAGCTGAGGCAATGAAATTAAATGCTCAGAGTATTCTGGATTTAGGTTTAATCGATGAGGTAATACCTGAACCACTTGGTGGAGCTCATCGAAGTTTTGATCAAGCATCATCTAATTTATCTAAAGTATTAATCAGAAGTTTAGACAAACTTACAAATACTCCTATAAATACGCTTTTAGAAAAGAGATATGAGAGGTTGATGAGTTATGGTTCCATTTAATGTCTCAATTTAGTCTAGACAAAGGATATTTAGAGAATTTCGCAAGGATTGGAGTTGCTTTTTCAGGGGGTCTGGACTCCTCCGTTTTGTTAACATTTTTATCTGATAATCCAGAATATAAAAATAAAATTACAGCTCTTCACGTTAATCATAAGGTTAATAAAGAATCAGATAGTTGGGAAGATTTTTGTAAAGAAAGAGCTTCTGAATTGAATGTTAAGTTCAAGTCTTGGAGATTAGAAAAATTTGAAAAAGTATCGGAACAATCTTTACGAGAAAAAAGGTACCAAGCCTTTGAGGAATGGGCTAATTCAGGTGACTTAATTATTACTGGTCATCATTTAGATGACCAAACAGAAACTATATTATTTAGATTATTCAGAGGAACGGGCCTAAAAGGATTACGAGGAATAAATATAACTTCAACAGTAGGTCCTTTAAATTTTTATAGACCTTTTTTAGAAAATAATAAAGAAGAATTACTTAACTATGCTTTAAAACACAATATAAACTGGATAGAGGACGATTCAAATAAAGAATCATACTATTCAAGAAATTTGATAAGGAACAATATAATTCCAGAAATACAAAAAAAGTGGCCTTTCATTGATAAATCCCTAAAAAAAATATCTATCAAGGCAACAAAAGCCGCTCAAGTTCTTGAAGAAGTTGCTATGGAGGATTTAAATAAAATCCAATTTTCTAAAAATGTTTTAGACATGGATAAATTAAAGTCTTTTTCAACACAGAGACAGCAGAATCTCGTAGTCTTTTGGTTGAATCATTTCAATAATATAAGGCTTTCTCCAGGTCAGGAAGATCAAATCTTTTCATTAATGAATGAGTCTTCTGAAGGTTCTTCTATATTTAACTTTGATAAACATGACTATACTTCTGATATCAAAATTATTTTCTCATCAAAAGAAATTAGGATAATTGACAATCACTTATTAGAACCTTTGTCTGAAAATATGAGTTTAGAATGGGATTTAAAAGACCTAATAAAAATACCCACCGGAGAACTTTCTGTTGAAGAATCATTTGGTAAAGGGCTTGATAAGAAATTTATAGGAAGCGATATAAAAATTAAAGCTAGAGTAGGAGGCGAGAGGTGTAAGCCTTTTGGAAGATCTAAAAGTCAAAAAATAAAAAATCTTTTCCAAGAATTCGAGGTTCCCGATTGGAAGAGAGACTATATTCCTATAATCTATATTGATGAAAAAATAGCCGCTGTTGGTGATTTGTGGGTTTGTGATGAGTTTCATACCAATATCAACGAGCATGGCATATCTATAAAATGGAATCATAATTTTTAAAAGGAGAAAGGGATGAACTTAGAAACCGTAAAATATGAAAAAAAAGGTTCTGTAGCGCTCATAACATTCAATAGGCCTGAAGTAAGAAATGCATTTAATGCAAAGATGACAGAAGATATTCTAGATGCCTTAGTTGAGGCAAAAAATGATTCAAGCGTTAGGGCTATTGTTTTAACTGGTGAGGGACTTAGCTTTTCTGCGGGTGCTGATTTATCAGCCAGAGATAGTAAATGGTCAGATACTGAAATGGCATTAGTTGAGGGTTACTTACCCAGTCTCAGGGAAATAATGGAAATGCCTAAACCGGTTATTTCTGCTGTAAATGGAGCAGCTGCAGGAATAGGCAGCGCTTATGCTATGGCATGTGATCTAACCGTTATGTCTAAGGAGGCTTATATTCTTCAGGCTTTTAGCAATATAGGCCTTATACCTGACGGAGGGGCTAATTGGTTTCTGACTAACACTGTGGGATATAAATTAGCTTACCAGATTGCAATAGAGGGAGAGAGGATTAACTCTGAAAGATGTCTTGAATTAGGATTGGTCAATAAAGTTGTTGAAGCAGAAAATTTACTTGATGAAGCATTGTCATGGGCTGAAAAATTAAGCCTTCGTTCCTCTCAATCATTAAGTCTTACCAAGAAGATAATGAGGCAATCTTTGGATAGTTCTTACCAAGATATTTATAATTTAGAAGCTAAAACTCAAAATACATTAACCGGTTCAGAAGATAATATCGAAGGTATAACCGCCTTTATGGAAAAGAGGCAGCCAAACTTTAAGTAAACTAGTCTCCTTTTTGGCCTTCTAGCTCTAGCCTCAACTCTTGATGCTTTTCTTTTGTAAGCGGATAGAACCAGGTTAAAAATAAAGCGGGTAAAAAGAAAGCAGCACATCCTAGACAATAATATATTCTGAGGGCTAGCATTGCTTCATCAGAATTATTAGTTCCTGGCATGAATCCAGAGAAATCTACCAATATTGCAGCAGCCCAGACCGCAACCATTGCAGATACTTTTGCAATCATTCCATTTAGGGCAAAGAAAGTTCCTGCTCGTCTTCCGCCTGTTTTAAGCGAGTCTAAATCTACAACATCGGCAAGCATTGAGGCTGGTAGAAATTGAAGACCCCCGAAACAAAAACCTTTTAAAAGAAATAGTATATGGAATGCGGTAAAATCTCCTCTCTCAAGAAAAAAACACAGAAAGCTGACTGAACCTGTTCCTACAAGAGTAATACAGAATGCTTTGTGTTTTCCTAGGGTTTTTCCTAGCCAAAGCCAAAATGGTACCCCTATAAGACCTGCTATGAAGTATCTTGCGTATGAGGCTCCAACTGTCTCTATTCCAATGACATCCCTTACAAACCAAAGTGATAATGTATTTCTAAATGACTCTCCTGCGATTACCAAGAATATTATCAATAGGATTCTAACCAAAAGAGGATTTTCTGCTGCATATTTTAATCCTTCAAATAATGGAATTTTCTTTTCAACTTCGGGCATAGGGTCTGGAACTTTCCATAATGCCCAAGCGGCGAATATAGGTAACAGAAATATAATTCCTATTCCCATGCTTGCAAGAATATCGGACATCTTTCCTGAAGTCGCAAAATCTTGAAATACGAAAATTGCAGCCAACATTCTTTTAATAGAGTCAAAAATACTTATACCTTGCCCAGAAACTTCTATAGCCAAAGGTATGAGGGCTGAAATCAATAAACCAATTAGTGTCCATCCTTCTCTTCCGCCTACTACTCTAGATCTTTGATGATAGTCTGGAGAAATCTCTGCTCCCCAAGCGCCATAAGGTATGCTGATAATTGTCGATCCTAAATACATAAGCATCATCCAAATGACGAAATAAGTAATTGAGACCTCAGTACCAGGGATGAATAATTTATAAATTGCTAGCATCATCAGAGGAACACCTAAAATTATCCACGGCTTCCTCCTTCCAATAGATGTTCTGGTTGAGTCACCCAATTGTCCAAGAATAGGATCAGTAATGACATCTGTAAATCTGGCAATTAAAAGTAGATTCGCAATTATGTAGAGCGGTATTCCAACAACTTCAGAGTAGAAAGGAATTAACCAAATAGCTATTGGATAGCCAATCATAGCTAAAGGAGTTGCTAATCCTCCATAAGCAAAAATTGTATTGCGCCCTACAGTCGATGTGCTCATATAACTCCCCTAGAAATATCCTATTTCGGAGTTATATTATAGTTTTGATTTATTTAGACAATCTATTTAGGCCGCTAATTACAGATAACAAACCAGCGATTACAGTATTCTGATGCATGCCAACTCCCCATACAGATTCGCCTTCTAATAACAACTCAGAGTAGGCGACTGCCTGTGCATCTGAACCTGAACTTATTGCATGTTGATGATAATCAGATATCTTAATATCAAGATTAAAACTTTTCTTAATGGCATCTATCATCGCATCGATCGGACCATTACCTGAACCTTCTATGGTAATTTCCTTAGAGTCACAGTTAAGAACAATGCTAATCTTATCTGATTGAGAACCATCTTTATTTGAACTTGAATTTATGTGGTGCTCTACAAATTGATAATAGCCAGTATCTTTGAGGTAGGTTCTTTGGAAATTATCCCAAATATCCGAAGGAGAAATCTCTTTTCCAGTTTCGTCTGTAATTTTTTGAATAACTTGACTGAATTCAATTTGCAGCCTCCTAGGCATACTTAGACCATGATCTTTTTCTAGAAGATAAGCTACTCCCCCTTTACCTGATTGACTATTTATGCGAATGACAGCCTCATATGATCTTCCTACATCTTTAGGATCAATGGGAAGGTAGGGCACTTCCCATGTTTCATTATTGGTATTTCTCAGTTCAGCAAGACCTTTTTTGATGGCGTCTTGATGAGATCCAGAGAAAGCTGTGAATACTAGATCACCAGCATATGGATGTCTGGGATGAACAGGTAATTGATTGCAATATTCTGCTTCTCTCATAATTGGATTAATATTGGAGAAATCTAAATGGGGATCAATTCCTTGTGTCAGCATATTTAAAGCTAATGTAACGAGATCTACATTGCCCGTTCTTTCACCATTTCCAAATAAGGTACCCTCTATCCTATCTGCCCCTGCCATGACTCCAAGCTCTGTAGCAGCAACAGCAGTACCTCTATCATTATGAGGATGCAAACTAACGATTATATTTTCTCTATTATCTAAATTCCTACACATCCATTCTATTTGATCTGCGTAGATATTGGGTGAAGACATCTCAACTGTAGCAGGAAGATTTATAATAGTTTTGTTGTCTTTAGTGGGATTCCAAACTTCATTGACAGCATTACAAACTTCAACAGCATAAGGCAATTCAGTACCTGTGAAACTTTCAGGACTATACTCAAAAGTCCAGTCAGTTTCATTATACTTTTCAGCATGTTCTTTAACCCACTTTGCACCATCAGTGGCTATTTTTTTTATACCATCTTCATCACTTCTGAATACAACTTTTCTTTGCAGAGTAGATGTTGAATTATAGACATGGACTACGGCTTTATTGGCGCCTTTGAGTGCTTCAAAGGTTCTCTGGATAAGTTCTGGTCTTGCCTGAGTCAAGGCCTGAATAGTGACGTCAGTTGGAATCAGATTGTCTTCAATAATTTTTCTTACAAAATCAAAATCAGTTTGCGATGCAGATGGAAATCCAACTTCTATCTCTTTAAAGCCTATATCTAATAGAAGTTTGAACATTCTAAGCTTTCTTTCTTCTCCCATAGGCTCTATAAGAGCTTGATTGCCATCCCTTAGGTCAACACTGCACCAGATAGGTGATTTTTCGATAGTTTTGGTAGGCCAGCTTCTATCGGATAAATCTATTGGCTTGAAGCCACGATATTTAGAAGCAGAGTCATTAATTATTTTAGTCAATTTTTATCTCCAGAAAATTTTGTTGTAATCAGATTGGAGCTATAAGCCCAAAGTTTTGCCCGGTAAACCCTCATAAAGAGAGACCGGGTAAGTCAGTCGGAGCTGCTTCAATTCTTTGGCGACTAAAATCATCGGCGCTAGCATATATATGCCTTTCATGGAGGTCAAGTTGAGTCTTTTTTTTCTAACTGTAAAATCAACATTTATGGCTTTATCTCAGGAAGAAAAACTAATTAATCTCGGAATAGATATTTGGAAAAAACGTCCCGGTAAAGAAATCTCACTTTCTCATAATGAAATATTCCTTATCGATAAAGATTTAGTTTTTGTCATAGGAGATAAAGACAAAAAGTTAAAAAAAGAAGATAAAAGATCCTTTTTATTAACATTAACTAAAAGTATTGGAAGACATAACTTGCAACAACTTGAAAAGCTAATTCAAGTTGAAAACATTTCTCATGTTTTTTTGTTAAACGTTGATTTGCCCACAGAAATCGACTTGTTTGAGTCTCTTAATGTTATTAATCTACCTTCGATAACAGAAATATGTAGCTCTAGAGATAATAAAGAAAATTTTTTGATTTCGTTGTTTGAATTAGATTTATAAGGAATTTAATGGACTATTCTTACTTAGATTTAAACCACCTAGACTCCATTCTCGCAATAGAGAAAGAGTCTAATCCTTATCCTTGGACGGTGGTAAATTTTAAAGATTGCCTTGATAAAGGTTACTACTCTTTAGCTTTGGAAGAGGAAAAAAATCTTATAGGGTTTGCCATAATGGCTATTTCTACAGAGGAATCTCATTTACTCAATATTGGCATAACAAAAGATGCAAGAGGAAAGGGTTATGGAGAAAAATTGCTTAAAAAGATGATAGTTGCTGCAGAAGTAATGGGAAGCAAAAAAATTATCTTAGAGGTGAGGGTGTCTAATACTACAGCTTATAACTTATATAAAAAACTTGGATTCGAGGATATAGGACTGAGGAAGAAATACTATAGGTTACCAGAAGGAAGAGAAGACGCTTACGTTATGTCCAAATCACTCAAAAAGGACATTATGAGTAAATTCTTCTTTTCTAAGAGTTGAGCAGATTTTCTATATCTGATTGAATCTTATCTGGAGTTGTTGAAGGAGCATATCTTGATACAGGTTCACCTTCTTTATTTACTAAGAACTTAGTGAAATTCCATTTAATATTCTCAGTACCCATAAGACCTTTCTTTTCTTTAGTTAGGAAGCTGAATAAAGGATGTGCATCGTTGCCTTTTACATCTACTTTGCTAAATATTGGAAAGTTATTATTGTAATTTAATTTACAAAACTCGGTTATCTCTTCATTGGTGCCTGGCTCTTGCCCTCCAAATTGATTGCAAGGAAAAGCTAACACTGAAAAATTTTCATCAGCAAATGTCTGTTGTAATTTCTCTAAGCCCTCGTATTGGGGCGTGAAACCACATTGACTTGCAGTATTAACAATTAGCAGGACCTTGCCCTGATATGAACTTAATTCTATTTTTTGACCTGAAGAGTCTTCACATGTGAATTCGTAAATGTTTTTAGTCATTTTTTTGTATTAATTTTTTATAATGTGCAATTATAACAATATTGTAAGGAGAGAAGGGTGGAGTATAGAAAATTAGGTAATACAGATCTGGACGTAAGTGTAATTTGTTTGGGTACGATGACTTGGGGAGAACAAAATACTTTTGAAGAAGGATATGAGCAAATGGATTATGCTGTTGAGCAAGGTGTTAACTTCTTTGATACTGCAGAACTTTACCCAATCCCACCTAAGCCAGATACACAAGGTAAGACAGAAGAGTGCATTGGTAATTGGTTTAAAAAGTCTGGTAAGAGAGATCAAATAATCCTTGCTTCAAAGGTCGCAGGCAGAGCTCCTATGAACTGGTTTAGAGGAGAATCTACCCTCCTAGACAGAGAGAATATAGAAGCTGCAATTGATGCTAGTTTAGTAAGATTACAAACTGATTATATCGACCTTTATCAGCTTCATTGGCCTGATAGGAGAATGAGTATGTTTGGATCAGATGGCCTTGGTTACAAACACTACGAAGCTGAAACTATACCAATTCTAGAAACATTAAGAGTTTTATCGGATTTGGTAGAAGCTGGAAAAATAAGATATGTTGGACTGTCAAATGAAACTCCTTGGGGCTTATCAGAGTTTATTAAATTCTCTGAGATGTTTGATTTGCCAAGGGTAGTGTCTGTACAAAACGCTTACAATTTTTTGAATCGTACTTATGAGCTTGGCATGTCAGAGTTTCATCATAGATCTCAAGTTGGTTTATTAGCTTATTCTCCGCTTGCTCAAGGATACTTATCAGGAAAATATATTGATGGAGCTCGCCCCGAAGGCGCTAGAACAACTTTATTCGAGAGAGGTGACAGATATGAAGTTCCAGGTGCAAACGAAGCGGTGAAATCTTATGTGAATTATGCAAATTCAATAGGCATGGATCCATCCGTCATGGCTAATGCTTTTGTGAATTCTAGAGACTTTGTCACATCAAACATTATTGGTGCTACTACTATGGAGCAATTAAAGCTTGCAGTAGGAAGCATAGATGTAAAACTCACAGAGGAAGATTTAAAACAAATTTCTATTATCCATAGAAACAATCCTAATCTTTGCCCTTAAGCTTGAAAACTGAAGAGTTAAACTGGTCTTGGAAGAGTTTTGGAGAGCTTAATACATCAGAGCTTTATGAGGTATTGAGCTTTAGACAATCAATTTTTGTAGTTGAGCAGAAATCTTGGTACCAAGATGCTGACGGACTGGATGAATGCGGGGAACACTTGCTTGTGAAAGACAAGAACAAATTGATAGGTTACCTTCGCTTGATACCACCTGGAATGAAATATGATTCACCATCTATCGGAAGAATTGCAATATCAAAGGAATACAGAAGAAATAGTATCGGATCAAAGATAGTAGAAGAAGGCTTAAGAAAAAGTGCCACTATCTACTCGTCAAATTCATCAACAATATCAGCTCAAGAATATCTCATAAGCTTTTATGAAGATCATGGCTTTAAAACCCAAGGAGAGGTCTATGATGAAGACGGTATACCGCATGTGCAGATGGTAAAAAAGTGAATAAAAAAAATCTTCATAACATAATCTTGCTTACGGGACTAATTGTAGGCGCTCTTATGGCCGGATTTTCAATTATTGAAAAATCTAATCTCTCGAATTTTCAATGGGCAGCAAAAATTGAAGATACTTCAATCCCAATGGAGAAATATTTAACGCAATTAGATGGACTGGCAAAGGATAAAAGATCTCCCATCACTCAAAAAGATAAAGAGTATGTTCTTGAGAGAATGATTGAAGAAGAGCTTTTAATAAAAAGAGCATTAGATTTAGGGATGCTCGATAACAATCCTATGGCAAGAGGTACTATAGTTCAGCAGATGATCAAAACTATAATTTCTGAGAATGCCAGACTAGAAGTCTCGGAAGAGAACCTAGAAGAGTTCTTTAAAAACAATAAAGGCTTCTTTACAAAATCATCCAGACTTAGATTACAACAGATTTATTTTTCTGATTTGCAATTCAATGAAGATTCTTATCTAGAAGCTAACAATGCTTATCAAAAGCTATTGAAAGGAGAGTCTTTCGATACTGTTGCTGCAAAGGGTAGTAAATCTGCTTTAAAAATTCCTAATAGTTTAATGACTCTATCAAAAATAAGAGAATATATAGGTCCGAGTCTCATGAACGCAGCAAACCAATTGGAAGAGGGAGCATTTACGGGACCTATTAAAGTTTCAGGTGGATACAAAATCATTTATTTATTCGAGAAAGAGGTTGCGAAGGAACCTGACCTAAAGCAGATAAGAAATTCCGTTTTAGCAGAATATCAAAAGAGAAGAGATGATAAGTCTTTGAGAGATTACCTAGAAAATCTAAAAAATTGGTATGACGTCTCAAGAAATCTACCTGATTAAATGAATAAACCGTTTTTTTTCAGCTTAATTATCATCTTGCTGAGTACTTCACTGATGTCTCATCAGCGAAGTGAATCATATTCAAAAGTTAAGATAGATTCCCAGGATGATGTAAGGCATGTTCAAGTCGAATTCAGTATTCAGACCTTTGTCCTGCAAAGATTGAACTTAGGCCTAACACGTAATTGGGAACAAGAAATAACCAATGAAATAATTCAAAATTTTAATTTCAATCAAAGTTGTAAGTTTATAGACACTCCTTTTCTAAAAAATTCTTTTTCGACTGGTTACATAAGTTTATCTTGGAAAATGCTATGCGAATCAGAGGAATTAGGAATTGATCTCAATGTTTTTTTTGATGTTGATCCTTCTCATACCCATATAACAACTTTCTTGATTAATTCAGAAGCTTTTCCCGAAAAAGTGTTTACCAGTTCAGAACGACAATGGAAGGAAAAAGCTCAAGAGGTGAAAGATACATCAAGATTTGATTCTTTCACAGACTACCTGAGCTTAGGTTTCAAACATATCTTGTCTGGATTTGATCATCTGGCTTTTTTACTGGCACTACTGATTTTGAAACTTCCAATCAAAAGATTAATATTCATTATTACTGGATTCACCATAGGGCACAGTCTGACTTTAGCTTTAGGGGCTCTAGACCTCATCACTCCCTCATCTCAGTTAGTAGAAGCTCTAATAGGTTACTCTATAGTGATCATTGCTATAGAGTCTGCTGCAACTATCACTAATAACCATAATTTATACTCTAAATTATTGTTTCTCTTATCTTTTATTCTTATCTTAATTTTATCCTTCTTAGGCAATATAAAATTTCTTTACGGATTGATAGGTATAAGTATTTTTTCATATAGTTATTTGAAGTTAGCTTCAAAATATAAAGAATTTACTCTTACGATACTGGTTACTTGTTTATTTGGATTGATCCATGGATTCGGATTCGCTGGTAATTTATCCTCAATCGGTTTGATGGAAGGAAGATTACTGCCTGCGATTTTTGGGTTTAATATTGGTGTTGAGCTTGGACAAATACTAGTTATATTTGCTCTAACTCTAGTCTTTCATTTAGTTGGAAAGATTCTTCAGGGAAACACCGATTCGTTAAGAATATATATAGCTTCGGGTTTGACTTGTTTAGGTACTTTTTGGTTCTTAGAAAGACTATTTTAAATTATCCTGATATTTTCTGCTTGTGGTCCTTTTTCAGTATTTTCTACAGAGTACCTAACTCTAGTATTTTCCTTTAACTTCCTTCTGTCTTGAGTTTGAACAGACCTTAAGTGAACAAATAAATCGCCACCTTTATCTCTTATGAGAAAACCATAGCCTTTACTAGGATCAAACCATTTGATGGTTCCAGTTTCACCTCTAAAATTTCTTTTAATTTTTCTACCATATATGAATCCAATTATCGATAGAAATCCTATGCTCCAGAAAGTAGCCAGGGCTTGGTACATTAGGCTATTTCCGAAAGCTAAATCACCTAATGAAAATATAAGTGCCGTATATATACCTGCTATAAGACCACTTGTTATGAAGGCTCTAAAAAACATAATCTGTACAAATTATAACTAAAAATTATGCAATAACCTTAAATCAATTTTTTTAATTCACTCATTTGATGATTCAAGTTTTCTAGTTCACTAGAGAGAGTGGAAAGTCTTTCTTTCTGTGAATCAACCAAATCTTTCGGAGCGTTTTCCGTAAAATTTTTATTTGCAAGTTTTGAAGCTAGCATTTCTTTTTCTTTGGTAAGTTTGTTTATTTTCTTATCTAGCCTCTCGGTCTCTTCATGTACATCAATTAAACCTTCTAAAGGTATCATAACTTTCAGCTTACCAAGGGTGAAGATAGAAGAGGGTGGATCTTCAGAGTCATTTTCAGCCCAATTAATATCTTTTAGACTAGAGAGTTTTTTTATGTAAGAAATAACTTTCTCAAGATTTATTTGATCTATCATTTCACCACCTTTAAAAGTGGCAGAAATCTCTATCGACGGTTTAATTAATAGTTCTCCCCTAATATTCCGGATACCTGATACTACCTCTTTTAACCATTCAATGGTTTGGAAGTCCTCTTCCGACAAGTTTTCAGACTCATTAGGATAGTCGGAGACCATTAAACTTTTGCTTGTTGAATTATGGTAATTTGAAAATTGCGTCCAAATTTCTTCAGTAATAAAGGGCATAATTGGATGCGCCAATCTCAAGGTCCTTTCAAGCACATAGACCATCGATCTAATTATTTCTGATGGATTTGCATCTTTTTCTGAAAGACTAATCTTATGCATTTCGATAAACCAATCACAAAATTCATACCAAATGAACTCGTAGATTGCTTTTGTAGCTAAATCAAATCTGTATTCATCGAATGATTTATTTACCTTATTTAAAGTCTCATTGAATTTATAATCAATCCAGGCATCTATTGTTGTTTGGCTTCGTTTTTCGGCAATACCAAAGGTGTCAATATTTAAATCTATAAACCGGGCTGCATTCCATAATTTATTACAAAAATTTCTATAGCCTTCAACACGCTTAATATCGAAATTTATATCTCTTCCTCCAGTTGCCAGAGAACAAAACGTGAGTCTCAAGGCATCAGTTCCATAAGATTTTATACCTTCAGGAAACTCTTTTTTTGTTTGCTTTATAATTCGGTCTTTCATCTTTGGCTGCATTAGACCATCTGTTCTTTTTGTTAGTAATTCTTCTAAATTAATCCCATCTATTATGTCTAACGGGTCTAAGGTATTACCTTTCGATTTAGACATTTTTTGGCCTTCTGAGTCTTTTATAAGGCCATGTATAAGAATTTTTTTGAAAGGTACCTCGCCTATGAAATGAGTGGTCATCATTATCATTCTTGCTACCCAGAAGAAAATAATATCAAATCCAGTTACTAATACATTTGTTGGGTGATATCGAGAGAGTAGATTTTCTTCTTTTGGCCATCCAAGAGTTGAGAAAGTCCATAAAGCTGAAGAAAACCAAGTATCCAGAACATCTTCCTCTTGTCGAAGATCTCTATCATCTAAATTATATTTTTTACGAACATCTTCTTCAGACTCACCTACATATATGCTTCCTTTTGAATCAAACCACGCTGGAATTCTATGCCCCCACCACAATTGCCTACTGATACACCAATCTTGTATATCATTCATCCAATTAAAATAAAGGTTTTCCCAATTTTTGGGAACAAATTGAGTTTCATTATCTTTTACAACTCGAATAGCTTCTTCAGATAAGTTTTTTACACTTACAAACCACTGATTAGTCACTAGCGGCTGAAGAATAGAGTTGCTTCTTTCACTTCTAGGTATTTGAACCTTATAAGGTTCAGTTTTATTGAGTTGACCAAGTTGTTCCAATTCTTTCAGTATAAGATGCCTGGCTTTATCTACAGTCAGTCCATGATATTGATCTGGTGTTGATTCATTTAATGTACCGTCAAAATTTAAAATATTGATAATAGGAAGGGTGTGTCTTTTTCCCATGTCAAAATCATTAAAGTCATGAGCTGGAGTTATTTTTACACATCCTGTACCGAAATCTGAATCTACATATTCATCTCCAATAATTGCTATTTCTCGATTTACAATAGGGACTATTGCTTTTTTCCCTATCAATTTTTTAAATCTGTCATCATTAGGATTGACTGCTATGGCAGTATCTCCCAAAAGTGTTTCAGGTCTGGTTGTGGCAACGGTTATCTTGTCATTATCTTCGGTCAGGTAATCAATATGCCATAGAAATCCATTTTCCTCTTCAGAGGAAACTTCTAAATCTGAAAGAGCAGTACCTAAGACAGTATCCCAATTTACTAATCTTTCTCCTCTGTAAATTAAGCCTTCGTCATAGAGTTTTATAAAAACCTCTTTGACAGCCAAGCTTAAGTCGTCGCTCATAGTAAATGCTTCTCTAGACCAATCTACTGAAGCACCTAATCGTCTTAATTGTTGAGTTATTTTATTGCCTGATTTTTCTTTCCAATCCCATACTTTCTTTTCAAATCCTTCTCTTCCTATTTCTTCTCTAGAAGTTCCCTCAGTTTCTAATTGCCTTTCAACAACCATTTGAGTAGCTATTCCAGCATGATCAACTCCAACTTGCCAAAGAGTATCGTATCCAGACATTCTTTTATGACGAATCAAAGCGTCCATTAAGGTATTTTGAAAACCATGACCCATATGCAGCGTCCCCGTTACATTTGGGGGTGGGATCATAATACAGAAGGCCTCTTTAGAATTATCAGGCCTTGCTTTAAAAAAACCAGATTTCTCCCATTTTTCATAAATTTCTACTTCTGTAGATTTTGGCTCGTAGTTTTTCTTCATATTGATTCTATGAATTGAGTACTGAGGCCCATTTTATTGCACTTTGTCCATGTACTTGCTGCTCTCTCTCGTAATTTGCCTCCATCCATAACCACAAGTTGAAGATAATTTTTGTAGCTATCAAGATTTTTCGGAATCTCAGGAGAAAGATTCATTATTATTTCTGATCCTAAAGAAAATTTAGTTCCTGGATACCCAATCTTAACAAGATCATTTTCTGCACTATTCGCTAGGTTATGAGTAATGACAGAGAATGTTGGTTTTTCCCATAGGATATCATTTAAATGGTTTGCATCTTCTATACTGGAACAAAAAATATCCAGTGAATCAGCTTGTAAAAAACCATTATCACCTACAATCATCTTATGAGTTAAAGATGCAGCAAACTCTATAGCTTCTTCCATACTATTGCCGGAAGCTATAAAAGTGGCTTCAACCATCTTCAAGCCTTGTCTATGAGATACTGACTCAAAAGTGGGACAGGTCTTCCAGAGCCACCTTTAGCAGCACCTTTGTAGCTTGCAGTGCCAGCAACATCTAGATGGGCCCAAGGGTATTTCTCTGCAAATCTTGATAGAAAGCACGCAGCTGTGATAGTTCCTGCTCGTCCACCTATATTTGCCATATCGGCGAAATTACTGTCTAAATCCTTTTGGTAACTATCCCATATTGGCAATTGCCAGGCCCTATCTGATGCTTTTTCACCTGCTTCCAGCAACTCTTTAGCTAGGCTTTCATTATTACTCATCAATCCTGAAGTAGAGTATCCCAAGGCCATTATTACTGCTCCAGTTAAAGTAGCTATGTCAACAACAGATCTAGGATTAAATCTTTCAACATATGTTAGAGCATCAGCTAAAACTAATCTTCCTTCGGCATCTGTATTAAGAATTTCAACGGTCTTTCCAGACATTGTTCTCACCACATCACCAGGTTTTGTAGCTTTGCTTCCAGGCATATTTTCAGCACTTGCAACTACACCAATTAAATTTATTGGTAAATTTAATTCTGCAACTACTTGCATTGTGCCTATAACGCTTGCCGCACCACACATATCAAATTTCATTTCATCCATCGTTGCTGGTGGTTTTAAACTAATTCCACCAGTATCGAATGTAATGCCCTTACCAACTATGGCATAAGGTTTATCGCCTTTTTTTCCACCCTGATAATTCATAGAAATGAGTTTAGACTCTTGAGCGCTTCCATTTCCTACAGAAAGAAGACAGTCCATACCCATTTTTTTCATTTCTTTTTCGCCAAAAACTCTACAACTCAGTTTTTTATATTTATTCGCAGCAGATCTAGAGCTTGTTGCCAAATAGGACGGAGTACAGACATTACCCGGCAGATTTGCTAAGTCTTTAGCAACATTCATTCCTTGTCCAATGACCTGTCCTGTTTTGAGGCCTTTTCTTAATTTAGTTGTACTTTCTTTCGAGTCGATATAGATAGTAACTCGTTTTAAATAATTAATACTTTTGTTCTTTTTATTTAATTTAGCATCGTATGTATAAGACTTACTTTCTACAGCTGTTCCAAATTTTTGAAGAAGAGAAGAATCATTATGTTCTTTTGAGCTGAATTTCATCGAAGGTAACACCACTAATCCAGTTGCAGATTTTTTTGAAGATAGTGCAGAAGTTATGGAAGAAGAAATTTTATCCATATCCTCATTATTGAGAGCCGTATTAGATTTTCCTGTTCCAATCAAGAATATTCTATCCGCCTTCGTGCCTTCATTAGTTGCGATATAAGCCGTTTGTCCAACTTTTGCTTCAAATTCTCCTCTTTTGATGAGTTTTTTTATACTACCATTCGTTGCCGAGTCAATTTTATCGGCTATAGGATTTAAGTTTCTTCCTTCATTTACCCCTACAACTAAAACATCAGCTTTTGATTTCAAAACATTTTTTGATAGCTCTTGGTTTAAAGTTAGCGCGAGTCTTTTTTTCATTTTGTCTCCTTAAGAAAAGATTATTTAAAACGTATTTTATCAATAAATAGAAAAGTTAACTTCAATAGAGAATATTATTCCAATAAAGAGTAGGATTAACCTTTTAGATTATTAATTACCAGTTTTATGATTTTATATCGTTATTTTCTAAATTCTATTTTCTCATATACTGCGACTATAAGCTTAATCTTTATTCTTATTATTGTTTCTTCAAGATCAATACAATATTTAGAGCAAGCTGCAAGAGGAGAAATTAACGCCGAAATTG
>Ga0208277_1000234_pt1 | contig 34059 bp, 23 predicted proteins | sample ETNtaG_5_FD_185782 | JGI IMG/M metagenome (GOLD analysis project Ga0208277, IMG submission 185782) | Marine microbial and viral communities from oxygen minimum zone, Eastern Pacific Ocean - ETNP201406SV205 (SPAdes) (version 2) | ecosystem: Environmental > Aquatic > Marine > Oceanic ...
TAACGTCTTTTGGAACATCATCTCTCTTTCTTGTTAGCTATGTAGTATATCATTGGTTCAAGAGTGGACCAAAATCCTATTTGGGAGATTACCAGACAGTATATTATATCATACTGATAAGTCATATCATTCTAGCTGCGCTCATCATACCTCTTGCATTATTTACGCTCTATAGGGGCTGGACCTCACAGATAGATAAACATAGAAAAATTGCAAGGGTAACACTTCCAATATGGTTATATGTTTCAGTTACTGGGGTTGTCATATACCTAATGCTCTATTAGATATTTGGAAATCACATTTAAGATAGGCGTTTTACCATGCCGCCGTGTTGCTTTTCAATTTTGAATCCGTGCTTTGAAAAGAATTCCTGAGCATAGAAACCTACTGTGATAAAATTTATTTTTTCATGTGTCATTCGTTTGAAAAAATCGTCCATCATCCGTTTACTAAGTTCAATCTTTTGATATTTCTTTCTTATGGTGACCCATTCCAGATGTACTCTACCTTTTTCCATATTTTTCCAATACAATCCCCCCACGAGTCTGTTTCGACTATTAAATGCAAGCAGAAATTCATGTGTTGATGTAAATGTAACAGTTAAGGCTGATTCTGTTAGGAGATTGTGGAACCTTGCAATTTCCTTGGGTACAAAGGGGGGACGTATTCTATATATTTTCCCATCCTTACATTCTGTTTGTGAAACTAGGTTGAGTCGTGCTTCTTGACCATGGGTCGTCGCAACTAATTCAATGTAATCTGCTGAATCAACATTTGGGAATAACATTCTTGCTAGAAAGAATTTTTCCTCGTCATTTAGATCTAAACCTAGTTGAATATTTGATATCCTTTCTTGCAAACCCCACGGACTAATAATTTTCTTTCTCATATCTTTGATTATAGACTTGAATTCATTGAATAGAGGTTCATCACTTTCTTTAAAACATGTCATCATGAAAAACCTTACTCTAGTTTCTGGATATTCATCAAGTAGGCTATCAAGATCATAATCCTTGTAGAGATCTTGTAATATGGATGATTTTGCCTGTATGGTTGCTTCTGGATTAAGATCTAACCATCGTTCATATCTCAAAGATGCAAAGACCACAGGCTTTGTTAATACTCCCAAATTATGAATTTCATCTAAGAATTGATCAATTCTTACTACTGTAAGTCCAGTAAGCTGACATTTCTTCCTTATGTCTCTAACTTTAAATTCTGATTTTAATTTTTCTAGGACCTTTCTTCCTCCATCTATTTTTAAGGCTTGGATTGTTGCAGTGAAAATCACTTCCCAATCAGACATATGATTGAGGCCAGGATATTTCTTTTCTGTTAAAACAATGAAATCTGTATAAAGCGACAAAAAATGTTCAGCTAATGATTCGACTGGTCCTCTATTTGAAATTGAGATTATTCTGGTACCAGTCTTGTAATCATGCTGAGGTATTATAAGGTTCTTTGGAGAAGGAGGTTGTATGGAATATTCTAGATTACTTCTACCCCAAAATTCTTGATAGGCTTGCATTCCATTCCAAATAAAATGAAGCCATCTCATCTGCCATCTATCGATTCTTACTTTATCATTTATATCTTTTTCATTTCGTTTTAGATAGTTGTCAAGTGTTTCACCTTGAATATATTCTTCCGTATATAACTCGTATTCAGGCCAGTAACCTCCAAAGTTTTCAGAAAGTGCATTTTCCTTGAAACCAGAGCCCATTTTAATGAGCCATATTGTCTCATCATTAATGAAATCTTTTTCTAAGCCTTCATTAAGATTTATGACAAGATTATGGTTACCAAAGTTTCTTGTCTTAATGATTAATCTAAAAACATTCTTTTTATTGCGACTTCCTAGATGAGTAATCCAAATACCTTCTTTTGGTATTTCATTGAGGTCTATTAATGAGCTCTTTGAGAAAATAAAGATTGATTCTTTTACCAAAGATGTTTCACTAATGGCTTTTAGAAGACGATCTCTATGCTTTTGACGAACATTATCATCGAAAATTATGACATCTTTCCATCGATATTCTTCACCGGTTTCACGATCGACACCTATATTTGGCGATTGGCCGATCCAAGATCGAAATCCTTTGATAAGACTATAGTAGGCCTTTTGTCCAGTAGAATGAAGTGGTTTTGGGACTTTATTCAATTGCCAATTCACCAATTCTGATCTAGCCCAAATGAAACGTGTGGGATGTAGTATTCCAAAGTCTGCTATAAGCAGCAAAAGAGTTTTGATAAATTCTTGTTCAATGGGATCTACATTGTTGATTTCTTTTTTTATATTCTTTAAATATTGAATTAGTGAATGATAGTGGTCATCATTCGTTCTTTCAATTGAAAAGGTAAAGCCTTTTGTTGCATCTTTTTTTCTATGAAACGTATATGCATTTTTTAGAAGCTCCATAAACAATTCACCTGATATTAGAGGTGCAATGGTCTCTATTAATTTAATTCTAAAAAGAGCATCTGGATGATTACGAAAATGCATCAGAGTATCGACTATGACAGTTGACCAATTCCCCAATCTCTCATCAATAATCTCTTGGAGAATATTAAATGAGGATTGGTTACCTTCGATGAATAATCTTATTGCATTATGAATGTCAAATAGAGTACTACCTGCATTATGTTGTTGATTAGGTCCATTATCTATTTTATTAGGTATCATTTGGTCTATGCTTAATTCATTAAATCCTTTTGTCTCTTTTAATCTGAAGACCTTTGGACCTGTAAAGGCTGTAAAACCAAAATTGCCAAGCCAGAGATTTGGTGCCTGAATAAGGGAATCTATATCAAGAATATCATTCTCATATAAGTAGGTGTAGTTTCCAAGATGGATTCGATTTTTTTCCCAATTTAACAGCAATGATCTTGAGCTATCATTAATGGATAAGATTTGGCCATCCCAATTGATATTACTATCTAGTATACCTATCTCTCTTATAATCCAGTTTGGGATTCTTACCTCTTTATTGCCATAGTGTAGAGATGAATAATTTTTTTCATAGAGTGGTGCTATGATATTTTCGAAATTTTCTAATATCTTTTTCCTTATAAAGGTTCCCTTGGGAGTTAATTCGCCTTTTTCTTCAGAAAAATCTCTGTTTATTATTACATAATTGACGATTCTTTCAAAAGGAGATAAGAAACTATTTACAGACAAGATCATCGAGCTATACAGATCTCTAACTTCATCTATTTTCCCATAATGAAGATTAGTATTTTCATTCTCATGGTCAGGATATATTAATACAGTATTGAATTCCTTTCCGTCTCCAACTAAGAATACTGATTTGATAGATTCAAAATCTTGAAAAAGATTTTCAATCTTTTGCGGAGCAATGGTCTGCCCTCTACTATTTTTGTAGATATCCTTTTTTCTATCTACTATGTAATAGTGCTCGTTCTTTTCTTTGAATATATCTTGTGTATGGAACCATCCATCAATAAAAGCCTCTGGGTTCTCTTCTTTGAAATATCCTTTGGTGACATAGGGACCTTTTAGGCAAAGCTCTCCATCTTCTGCCAGTTTAAGTTTCATTCCTGGAAGAGCTGTACCTACTGAATCGGGTTTGTAGTCATTTGGAGGTGTCATTGTTATACCGCCCGTTGCCTCGGTCATTCCGTAGCCACTTAGCATATTAATTCCATTATCTTGGAAAAAAACAAATATATCTGGATCAAGATATCCAGCTGCAGATAATCCCCATTTTAATGATCCACCTGTAATGTCATTTAACTTTATTTTTATGATAGAACTATCATCTGAGTCAAGTTCTAGATTACTATCTAGCATCTCATATAATTGTACCCATCTTTTAGGAATGCTGATAAATATAGTTGGTTTTATGATTTTAAAATCATTTAGTAGAGAGTTAAATGCCGGTGATTCAGCAAATGAATATGTCGCTCCCCAGAAGATACTTCCCATTAGTTCAAAGTATCTTCCAAAGGTATGATAAAGTGGGAGATAACATAAAAATACATCATTGGATCCAATATTCGGAAGTGCTAGGGCCCTGCCAAATCTTTTACTTATCATATTGATTTGGTTAAATGTTATACCCTTTGGATTGTCTGTGGTTCCAGAAGTATACATTATGGATTGAGTGTTTTTTATATCGACAGTGGTTAATTGTTTATTTATGTTAAAATCCGTTGCCTGATCACCTAGTTCAAGAAAAAGATCCCAATTCATACTTTCTATTGATTTTTCAACATTGTCCAAGGATATCGTTTTGATTTTTGTATCTTTATGGAGCTCATTCCAGATCTTATTACCAATCTCCCCGCCTAAGAAAAGATGTGTTATTTCACTATGTTCGACTATATAACTTATGTGATGTGGACTAGCATTAAGTGGCAATGGTATTATGCGATATCCAAAAGAGAGGCAAGCCAGATCGACTAAGACTCCATTTAATTGGTTATGTGATAAAATACCAATGGTAGGTGTTTTTTGATTTATATCTAGTTGGGATAATGAGCGACCAACTTCTATAATCAATGACCAAAGTGCATCATATGTTAATACCTTCAGGTTTCCCTTGTCTAAGAGTTTAAATGCAACCTTACTGGCGTATCTCTTTGATCTCTGTTTTAAAATATAGCCTAAATTATAATTTGATCTTTCTATCATTTGTACTAAAAGGTCGAACCATGGCTCAATCAGACCTTGGTCAGACATATGACGAGAGACATTGCTAAGGTGACCCAGTTCTAAAATATCATGTATGTCATCTACATCAGCACCGGTAGATAGACAATCCTTAGAAACTTTTATGAGTTCTGTACCATCAACCTTATTTTTTTCAATGGATAGAGCAATTCGCTTAATTCTTTGTTTTATATCTAAGTTCACATCCGAAATTAATTCCATCAAACAAATCAATACCTATTCTAATTGTTAACAAACCTCTCAAAGATGTACATTTCAATCTGTCATTAACTAATTTATAATTCATCAATAATATGGATGCACTAAATAGAATAAAATTCCTTGAAGATCGACTTCATCGCCTGAGCGAAATAGGCATGGCTCTGTCAACTGAGAAAGACACAGATCGTTTATTTGAGATGATACTTGAGGAAGCGAAGAACATAACTAGGGCTGATGGTCGGACCCTTTATTCCGTGAATGATGATGGGGATCTTGCATTTGAGATACTCAGAAATGATTCTATGGATACAGTGATGGGAGGTACATCTGGTGTCGAGATACCTTTTTATCCAGTGCATCTTTGGTTAGATGATAATACCCCTAACCAAAAGAATGTATCTGCATATGTTGCACTTACGGGTAAGACAGTAAACATTAAAGACGCTTATGAAGAGGAGGGCTATGATTTTGAAGGTACAATCAATTTTGATAAAAAAAATGGTTATCGATCAAAATCATTTTTAACAGTTCCCTTGAAAAATCATGAAAATGAAATTATCGGGGTCATGCAACTTATCAATGCGCAAAACGAAAATGGTGAGGTCATTAGTTTCAATGAGGAGATGCAGGAACAGATTGAGTCACTTGCCTCTCAAGGTGCCGTTGCATTGACCAATAAGAGATTGGTTGAAGAGTTAAAAAAATTATTTGAATCATTTATCAAATTAATTGCAACTGCGATTGATAAGAAATCAGAATATACAGGAGGGCACTGCGAGCGAGTTCCAGTCATTACCATGATGCTAGCGGATGCTGTTGCAAAGATGGAAGAAGGTAGGTTCAAGGACTTTAAAATGAACGATGATGAAAGATATGAACTTTATCTTGCTGCTTGGCTTCATGATTGTGGAAAAGTTGCGACTCCTCCACATGTTGTAGATAAAGGAACAAAGCTTGAAACAATATTTGATAGAATTGAATTAATCAGGACAAGGACGGAACTTTTAAAAAAAGATCAAGAGATTGCCTTTCTCAAGCGTCAACTAAATGGTAGATCTGATGTCCCTTTTGATAAAGAGTATAATGATTCTTTGGAAGAGATTGAATCAAATATGAAATTTCTGGAGGAGTGTAATGTAGGTGGTGAGTTTATGAATCCCGAATTACAAGACCGAGTTAGATCAATAGGTAAAAAGAAAATCAACATTTTTGATCGCGAGCAGTCATTTCTTTCGGATGAAGAGATTCAAAATCTCAATATACCGAAGGGTACATTATTACCTGAAGAACGTGAAATAATCAATGATCATATTGTGATCACGATTGAGATGCTTGAGCAATTACCTTATCCAAAGAATCTAAGGAATGTACCTGAGTTTGCAGGTGGGCATCACGAAAAGATGGATGGGACAGGTTATCCAAAAGGATTAAATGAAGCCCAGATGTCTACCCAGGCAAAGATCATGGCAATAGCAGATATATATGAGGCACTTACCGCAGCAGACCGTCCTTATAAAGAAGGTAAAAAATTATCGCAGGCAATGCGTATCATGGGTTTTATGAAAAATGATTATCATATTGATGAAGATCTATTTGAGATATTTGTAACCTCAGGTGTTTACAAGCAGTATGCGGCCGAGCATGTTGCAGAAACACAAATCGACGAGGTCAATGAAATGTCAGTTTTAGGAAAAGAATGAGCCTTAAAGACCTGAAAAAGAATGACCTGAAGCTTAGACTCATTGGATTGATGGATGATGTTAGACTTCATTTAGACAAAGAACCTGATGTTGATAAATTTTTGGATGAGACAGATATTTTTGATGAATGGGAAATGGCATTGCCCCAGCATGAATATCCAATACTCGTTATGGCAGTGTTGAATAATATTAGAAAAGATAGTATCATTGATTCGATTATTGATTCAATTATGAATCAGGATATTCCTTCCCGACAAATAAAAGGATCGAAGGTAAAATCAAAACAAAAAAGATCCTATGTTGGTGAACATCCATTTAGTTGATCAAATTGGATAACTTTTTTTAAAAAAAACAATTATGACTCCTGACATAATACTAGTACTTGGTTTATTATTCTTTGGTTTTATCATGTTTGTTACTGAGATGTTTTCGATAGATGTAACGGCAATGATATTGCTTACAATTCTTTTCACATTAGGATACTTGACGCCTGCAGAGGCTTTGTCAGGGTTTTCCAATCCTGCAGTAATAACAATTGCATTTTTATTTATTATAAGTAGAGCTCTGCAAAAAACACGTATTCTAGAGTACCTGATTATTAGAGTAAGGCGTTTGGCAGATAAATCGATTCTACTTGGCAGGGGCGTATATCTTTTCACAATTGGAGTTGCATCTGCAGTTGTAAACAACACGGCCATTGTTGCGATTTTCATGCCGGTGTCCATTCGCCTAGCTCAAAAGTACAAAATGAGTCCATCGAAGATGCTGATTCCTCTAAGTTATTCCGCAATATTAGGAGGAACCTTGACCCTTGTTGGTACGTCGACGAATCTTTTAGTGAATTCCATTTACATTGAGACTCCAGGAGTAGAGCCAATGGGGATGTTTGAATTCATGAGATATGGATTGATATTAATGTTTGTTGGGTTGTTGTATATCCTTTTCATTGCACCAATGATCCTGCCATCAAGGACTTCAACATCAAGTCTGACTAAAAGCTATCGATTGGGTGGCTATCTTACTGAAATGAAGATCACATCTGAATCCCCTTTAAACGGAAAGACATGTCTTGAAAGAGGAATAAATAAAAATTATGATGTCATGGTCCTTGATATTTTGAGAGATGGGAAAATGATAACAAATATGATAAGGCTTACAAGATTACGTGAGGGTGATATCCTATTTGTTAGAGGTACGCTGGAAAATTTTCTCAGGATGAAAGAAGTTGAGAAAGTTGCGTTGCTTACTGACGAGAAATTAACCCAAGAGGAATTGGAGCAGGAGGATAATGTAGTTGTTGAATGTCTAATTACAGATAAATCTGATATGGTTGGTAAAAGTTTGATGACCGGTAATTTTCGAAGAAGGTTTGGTGCCTTTATTCTTGCAATAAGAAGAGAGGGTACGATAGTTAGAGAAAAAATTGCTCATGTCATTTTAAGTGCTTATGATACGTTATTGGTATATGGACCTGAGAATAAGATCAATGAATTATCGAAGACAAGTGATTTTGTTGTTCTTGGCGAGGTGGATGCAGAATTAAGGAAACAAAGATTTTGGTGGATGACAATTGTTGTGATCATAGGTACAATAACCCTTGCTGCATTAGGATACATGCCTATAGTTAAAAGTGCCATGCTGGGTGTTGTAATATTATTGGCTCTAAGAATACTTACACCTCAGGAAAGCTATCAATCCATTAACTGGCAGGTCATCATTCTAATTTCTGCATTGATTCCTGTTGGAATCGTGATTCAAAAAACAGGTACTGCAGACTGGATCGCGGGTTTTATTTCTTCTGCAACTAAATCAGTTGATGTTGAGTGGCAACCCAGAGTGCTCCTAGCGCTAATATATTTTATTACCATCTTTTTAACAGAGATATCCTCTAATGCAGCGACAGCAATAATCATGACACCTATTTCTCTAGCTGTCGCACAACAGATGGGTTTTGACCCTAGGGCCTTTGTTTTTGCAGTTGCATTTGCAGCTTCTGCTTCATTTATTACTCCAGTAGGATATCAAACGAATCTAATGGTCTATGGTCCAGGTGGATATAAGTTCAGTGATTATATTCGGGTTGGTTTTCCTTTAGCCCTTATCTTTTGGGTAATGGCTATTTTTATTTTACCCATTCTATGGCCTATCTAAGATAGATTGGTTCTGCAACTTAGATTATAAGGTAACTTTAGATTAGTGGACAATAGCTCAAATACAGAGTCAAGGCTATCATCATTCCTTCAAAACCCTTCAAGGGCTTTATGGAGACTCGCAATCCCAATTATGTTTGGTATGGGTATACATACTCTCTATAATGTAATTGATATGATATTTATTGGTCGCTTGGGTGGAGATGCAATTGCAGGCATTGCTTTCAACATGCCTATCTTTTTTTTAATGCTTGGTTTAACCATGGGATTGGGATCTGGAGTTACGGCTTCAATTGCACGGTTTATAGGCGATGAAGACAAAGCAAGCGCCGATAATAGTGCAGAACATGCGCTAGCAATGGCAGCATGTATTGCAGTGGTTTTTACGATCGCAGGTCTATACTTTGGTGAAAAAATCTTGATTGTTCTTGGTGCAGAAGGAAATATTTTAGTACTTGCCTGGGAGTATCTCTCTATGATAGTTCTTGGTCTGCCCTTTATGGTGTTTTCTGGATTTTTTAGGTCTATTTTGGCGGGCGAAGGGGATATGAAATTTCCGATGATGGTTGCAGGGCTGGGTACAATACTCAATATCATCCTCGATCCCATATTTATTTTTACATTAGAAGACTATGGGAATTTTGGATTTGGCATGGGTGTAAAAGGTGCTGCGATGGCAACAGTTCTTTCACAGTTTATAGTCTTTATTATTTTTATATATATGCTTTTTGTGAAGGAGCATGCATATATTACGTTTAATCTAAAAGATTTTTTACCATCCAAGTCAATACTATGGGATATTGTAAAAGTAGGAGTTCCTGCATCTTTGTCTATGATCATAATGGCATTAGGGCAGGGTGTTTTTAATAAAATTTTAATCCATTATTCATCACAGGCTGTCTCGGCATATCAAGTTGCAGGTAGGCTAGACATGCTAATTTTTTTACCAATATTTGCAATAGCTGGGGGAATGACAACTCTAGTTGGAATGTTTTATGGTGCCAAAGAGCTCAATGCTTTAAATCATATTGTAAAATATGGAATCATTAGTGCATTCATCATAACTTTGATTTCATCTTCATTTGTATATGTATTTGCTGAAACATTTTCATCCTGGTTTACAAATGATCAAGAGATTATAGATGGCTCGGTTGGCTTTTTGAGAATGCTTTGTCTTATTTATCCTCTAGTGGCAATTGCCATAACGTCTGGGAGAGTGATGCAAGGTCTAGGCAAAGGGCTACCAGTTTTATTGATTACAATTATCCGTGTTATTGGTGTTAGTGCTCCATTAGGATTATATTTTAGTTTTGTTTTAGAAAAGCCTGTTGAATGGAATTGGTATGCAATGATGATTGCGGCATTTATTTCATTTGCAATAGCGATTTCATGGGTTCGAATTGAGCTTGTTCGAATAAATAATGAAGAGAAAATAGTAGTATGAGTTTAGTTAATGATAAAGATATTCATCATTCATTGGGAAAAATAAATGGATGGACCTATATCAATAGTTCTATAAAGAAAGTCTATAAATTTGATTCTTATATGGATAGTATAAAATTCATCAATCTTTTAGCTACTGAATCTGAGAAGGCCAATCATCACCCTGATATGGTTGTAGGATGGTGCAGGATAGAGATAGTTTATACATCACATGACGAAGGTGGTGTCACTGCCACTTGTTTAGAAATGGCAAAAAAAGCAGATGCCATTTATTTAAAAAATTAGAATCGTTTGAAAGAAGAAAGTAATATGGCACATATTGATGACTTTACAACATCACCCACAAGAAATGGGTAGAAACCCATTATTAATGCATCATTGAGACCTTTGAAGATTGCCAAATAGAGCATACCAGTAATTAGAATTATTGTAGTTGCGGCAAAGCATGACACAAAACTACCTAATGGTTTTTTTGTGAAGCCTCTTTCAGTTAAAAATCCAATGAGGAAAGCAGCGATTACAAATCCCCAAAGATAGCCAGCAGTTGGACCAATGAGGACATGCATACCAGACTTCATTTGTGCAAAAACGGGCATGCCCATTGCACCTTCAAAAATATAGCATAAGATTGATAGAGCTCCACGTTTTGCTCCCAAGAGACCTCCAACCAATACGACTCCTATCGTTTGTCCTGTTATTGGGATAGGACTAAATGGTACTGGAATTGAGACTTGTGCTAAAAGAGCAATTAGCAGTGAGCCAAGAAGAATCACGAAAAAATTTGCGATTCTATCATCTATTATCAGTATACCTTCATTATCAAAAGAAATTGTTCTTGTTTTCATATTATAAGTTTATTGATTTTTAATTAATTGGTCTATGAAACATTTTCCTAATTATAATATTAAAAATTGGTTCAGGAACAATACGAACTAATAATATCAGTAATTTGTAATACCAGGGGTATATATAGGTCTTTTTTCCTTTTTTAATAATATTCATAAACTTTAATGCTGCTACATCAGCTGACCTCATTGGAAAATTTCTTGCAGGACCTTTGACAATAGGAGTATCAATGAAGCCAGGGCATATTGAAACGGTCTTTATATTATGTCTTTGTAGAGTGGGCCTCCATGAGTCAAATATCATTCTTATAGCGATTTTTGAACTAGCATAACCACCATGAAAGGGCAATGGCACATAACTAGCAACAGAACTAATACATACTAGTGTACCACTTTTTTGATCTTTCATAGTTGGGATAAATGGCATTAATGAATTTGTAACCCCTAGAATATTTGTATTTAAAATGTTATTGATATCTTTGCTTGAACCAGAATAAAGACCATCATCTCCTCCAACACCAGCATTTGCTATTACGCAATCAATACCCTGAGCATCTTTTATGAATTGGTCTGCTACAGATTTACATTTTTCTGAATCTTGAACATCTAGATCATAAGTAAATATTTTTCCACCTAGATTTTTACAATTATCAGATATTTCTTCAAGCATCTCCAGCCTCCTTGCCGACATGCCTACACACCAATTATGCTTTGCATAAACAATGGCCAGTGCTTTACCAATACCAGAAGAGGCACCTGTTATAAATATTTTTTTCATAGATTGAATCTATCACCCTCTCTAGAAACATTAAATCTTTTTGATCTAATGAAGTGGTATGCAGGGCTATTGTCTTTTATGGCAGGGTTTGAATGATTGAAGTGTATAAAATGAACCTTACTTCTATTTATTGAATTCAGTTCAAATAAAGTTTCAATGGATTCAGTAATAAAAGGATGTGGAATTTCACTCATGTCCCTATTTGGTATTTCATTTTGAGAGTAAAATGTGCCATCTAGAAGTGCTATGTCTATATTTAATACCAATTGAAATATATCTTGGTGCCATTTGTCCCATTTATCAATATCCGGAAGGAATAAAATAGATTTCTCCTTACCATGAATCTTATAGCCTACAGTCTCAGAATATTCATCTCTGTGAGGGACGAGGAATGGTTCAATGAATAGTTTGTCACCAATTTTTATTTCTTTACTATCGCTGATTGTTTTTATATCAATGTTATTCAGAGAGACCAATTGACTCCATGGGCCATTGTTTTTTAGAAAACTTTTCATCCTTGGTAGTGTGTACACAGGCATTCCTTGATGGCCCATTACTTCTCTACCCAAATGAAGAAGACCTGTATAATGTCCTACATGCGCATGTGTGAGAAATATTCCCATTAACTTTGTATCATGATCCTCAGTCAGGATTCTGTATTGGCTTGGAAAATCAGGAGTGGCATCGATCATCCAACTTTGTTTTGTTATTGGATCAACAATCCCAAGACAGGAAATTTTCTCTTTCTCACCTGAATCCAATAAACTCATACAACAGTATTTTTTGCATCCGGCCTGAGGGGCACCACCATCCTGAGCTATCCCAAGAACAACAACATATGGACGATTACCTAATAGTAAACTGGATAGAATTGAAACTAAGATAATCTTTAGAGTTGAGATCATATCTTTATTTTTATATCTTTATTGTACATCCAATAGAGTATCAACCAAAAGCCTATTACGTGAGATATTGCAAATAAAAATGAACCATTCAATTCACCTCCAATTGGCACAAATACAGTTTTGTACAAGTAGTGATAGGCATTTACAGAAACGCCATCAAGGTCACGATAAATATTTATAATTGTTTTTGTCCAAAGGCCTGATAGTATAAAAAGGAAAATTGAATTAGTACCAAAAACCTCAAACATCCAGAATGCGCGTTTCCAATGTTTGATGTCTATTGCATACGTTAATACAGATAGGACAATGCTTGCAATTCCACCAGTAAATAGGACATATGAACTGGTCCAAAGTGCCTTATTTATCGGGAAGAAAAATCCCCACAAAAATCCTATAAATGCAATACAAACTCCAAATATTGCCATTCTCTTGGAACAATCTGTATAATTTTTTGTTGTGTGTAACATTCCACCCATTAGGTAACCAATGATAACAGTACCAACAGAAGGGATAGTACTTAAAAGACCCTCAGGATCAAAATAAATACCAAAGCCTGAATAAAGATGTTTTTCACCGAGTAGGAGAATATCAATTTTGCGCACTAAATTTGAATCTAAGCCATAGGGGTCTCCTGAACTGCCTAACCACAATATGCCCCAATACGATAATAATAGTCCTGTGAGTATCTTGACCATTTGTTTGAAATCATATTTTATGATCAGGCATGCACTTATACCATAAGCTAGGGCGATACGTTGCAATACTCCTAGGATACGGAAGGTTGACCAGTCCCAATCTTGTTTTATAAAGGGATACGCATTCAATAGAATGCCCGCCATGAAGATTGAAAAAGTTCTCCAAAAAATATGTTTATAAAATTTAATTGAAGGAAAATAATGCCATTTGACAAAAGCAAATCTCATTGATGCTCCAACAAGAAATAGAAAGAATGGAAATACAAGATCAGTCAATGTACATCCATGCCATTTTGCATGAAGAAGAGGTGGATAAACATTAGCCCAGCTTCCAGGATTATTAACAACAATCATAAGTGCAATTGTCATACCCCTAAAAATGTCAATTGAGTATATACGTCGAGGTTCTGACATATTTAATTGAGTTTAGAGATACTTCTATTCCAGATAAGGTATAGTCCAATCAAAGCGCAGCCAAAAAGCAGAATGGAATTACTATATTGATTGAAAATAAAATTCCCAATACCAAATGTGAAACCATAGATCATTAATATTCCAGCAAACCATTGTATTAAAATTCCTTTACTTACAGGTTGAACGGTATGCTTGAATCCTTCCGTGACGGGTGACCACCAACCGCCTGGTTGAACACGTTCATAGAATACTTCTAAGTGATCTAACGGTTCTGGTTTAGTGAGAAATGTTACCGTAACCCAAGCTGTTATTGCAATTGGAACAATAATCATTAATTTATGGTGCACCTGTAATGTAATTCCAAATAATATAGGTGCAGAACCAAAGAGAGTATATTCATTTCCAGATGAGATAGTCTGATTCCAGGCAATGATTTCCAGCGATAGTGTGATTAATATTGAAGTCGCAAGTGCGGTAATCTCACTCCAAGCATTTATTCGCCACCAAAACCATCTAAGGATTAGTACCAGTCCAATACCAGCTCCCATCGAGAAAATAAATTCCCAAGCTTTCTCAATGCTTTGCATTTTTAGTGCTGTAAATGCTGCAAGGATCATAAGAACTACAGTTATGAGCTTTCCGACCAAAACATAGTGTTTCTCTGAAGCATCTGGTTTATAAAATCTTTTATATACATCATTTATCAAATAAGATGCACCCCAGTTAAGGTGGGTGTCAATGGTTGACATGAATGCTGCTAGGAATGAAACGATAAGTATCCCTTTTAATCCAGGTCCTAGGAGGGCATTCATTACCAAAGGGTACCCTGCCTTGATACCAAGTTCTGAGTAGGATGAGGGTATGATGGGAAACATTACAATAGAAACCGTAGCAACTATGATCCAAGGCCAAACTCTCAATGCATAGTGAGCAAGATTGAACCATAAAGTGGCTAACATTGCATGTCTTTCATTTTTTGCAGAAGACATTCTTTGGATTATATAGCCTCCACCATCAGTACCATGATGACTCCACCACATAACGGTTATGAAAATAAGAAACTTAGAAAAAGGAGATTCCCAGAATGTAGTAGTGGTAAAGTCAGCATCGGGTACAGGAGGTATAAATTTCAATGTATTCTCATGGATTATACCACTTCCCAACATGCTCGATAGTTTCTCAAGTAATTGTTCCATTCCTCCTACATGTCCAAGTGCAATTATTGCAAGAGCAATCGAACCAAACATTGCAATGCAGAATTGAACTAGATCGGTTATTACCACACCCCAGAACCCTGATAGAATCGCATAAACCAGTGCTATGATAACACATAGCCATACAGCGCTCCATTTGTCAATATTTAGCATGACTGAAACAACTGCGGCCATTGCATTAATCACCCATCCCATTACAATAAAATTATAGAGTATGGAAAAATATCCAGCTTTGAATGCTCTAAGGAATGCAGCGGGTTTACCACTATATCTAATCTCTAAAAGCTCATTATCTGTTAGAACCTCAGCTCGGCGCCATAATCTTGAGAAAAGGAAAACACTCAATAATGAACCCATGAGCAAGTTCCACCAGAACCAATTTTTCCAAATACCTTGCCCTCTAACAAATTCAGTAATAGCTAGTGGTGTATCTGCAGCAAATGTTGTAGCTACCATAGAGGTTCCAACTATCCACCATGGGAGTGTTCTACCAGAAAGAAAATATTCTTCAGTGTTTGATGCGGCTCTTTTTGAGAAATAGATACCTACACCTAGAGAGAAAACAATATAGGCAATGATGATAGACCAGTCTATCCAGTGGAGTGATATGGATTCAGTCATAAAACTTTTTAATTGTTATTACAGAAAAATAATGTTTCAAAATTTCCTCTGAGGATTTACCAATTAGAGCCATGCCCAAAGCTCCGATCTGGCATAGGCCAACTCCGTGTCCCCATCCGGCTCCAGATAAGGTTAATTTTTCTCCAGCACTTTGTGCATTGGAATTTGCATTAATGATAAAGGCCGAGCTATATAAAAATTTAGGATGCAACGCATCTCTTATATCATACTCATTGTCTATAATTACTTTATAGGTCGAATCGTTTTTTTTACCACATATTTCTAGCTTAGTGATCCTTCCAGAAACTCCTCTTTTAAGTGGAATAAGTTCGTCAATTGAATCAAAGGATTCACTCAAATTAGTATTTATTATATTTATTAATTCATGGGGAGAATAGCTGACTTTCCATCTGAAATATTCTCCCTCTTCATCAACCGACCCGAGATATTTTTTCAGTTCATTTTCATTGACGTGGTGATTATTGCAAAAACAATCCTGAGGTTTTAAAAACCAATCTTGGAGTTCATTTTCTTTTGAAAAATTTGGTTGTTTTATTTTCTTACCATCAAATACACCACGTAAATAATTTTTGGGAACATCATTCCAAACATTTTCATTGTTCTCTGATATTCCGCCACATGATTTTGAGTACCTTGTATCGCAGATCTCATTATCATAGGTCACAAATACGCCACGTGTCTTTCTAACGGCTAATTGAGCCAGTTCTGATATATTTTGAGTACCCTGATATCGCTGGCAACAATCGTCATTACATGCATCTATGTCAAGATCTTTGTGCTTTTGTTCTTCAGATGCGATAATCCATGATCTAGCGGCTATGGTCTGGGCCTCGAGGAGCGCTATGGGGCATTCACCACTCATTTCAGAGGTAGCAACAGACATTAGATAGGATTCTAATCCAATTTCATTTACTATAAAAAGATTATCTTCAATAATCATGACTTTTAAAGAGCCATTGATAGATATATTTATCTTTTTTTGCCAATGGAACCCTCTTCCAGCGGTTATTGGTTCTAGGTTGAATATGGACTCATTAGATTCTTTCTCTAATAATAATTGGGATTTTTTTTCCCCGTTTACCATTAGGCTGCCTTTCACAATTTTTATTTTATATTCCTTCTCATCAATATTAGAACTGATATATATTGATTTTTGTTTATCAATTGGCAACACAAGACCAACTGAAATCGTAGGTTCAGTATCAGGCATAATTCCTTTTACTAACATGCGATTGCCAATGCAGCACCTAGGGCAGCGGTTCTTCTATCACTTGAAATTTTCAAAGGTATTTCTATAGTACTTTTAAATTTATTTTTGTATTCAACATTGCTTTCATTTAAAAATTGCCCAAGTCTTTGTCCAATCACAACCCGTTGGATCTCTTTACCCTGGCTATTGAAAAATCGGATACGATTTTCTACCAACAGTGAAAATGCATCTAATGCATTTTCTAGTATTGCATTGAATGACTTTTGATTTGAAAGAGTGGCAAGATTTGTGATTTTATTTTTATGATTTTTATTATAATTATTTATCATACCTGCAGGAGAGAGTAGAGACTCCACTGTATTACTAGGATCAATGTGTATTTCCCACGAGCGTTGAACTCCTTTCAGATCATTTAGTTTTAAAAGGTCACCATTGAAGATTATTCCATCAGCAATTCCAGTGCCACCGCCAATGTAGATGCCATTATCAATGTTTTGCATCTGACCTATTGTAGATTTCCATTCACCCATGACACAGCAATCAGAATCATTTAAAATAGATTTAATTTGTTTTAAATGATTTTTCAGATCAGGTATTCTCGGTCCATTAGCCATTACCACGATTCCATTTTGATCTTTTAACCCTGGAAAGCAAAGCCCTATCCTATGGTCTTGACCTTCTTCTATTGCCTTGATTATGGTTTCAGTTATGACCCTGCCTTGCTTGACCTCACTTTGTGTGAGAGAAATATTGTGGGATGAATATTCAATTTTCTGAGTGGCAATTGGGACAGGGTCAAATTGAGGATTCCAATCTGGATGATCAGAGTAAAGATATTCTTTATGGAATGAGCCAGGTGAAATTTTATTGGTCTTAGAACATAAAATTCCTGATTGTGCCATAACTTTTGTAGCACCACAGTCTATCCCTAAAACAAGGTCATCGCTCACTAATGTTAAATCTCTTTTTAATATTATTTATTCTTTTGATAGATTCTAAAATCCTTCCCTCAGTAATCTTATTTGTATTGATCAAGTCAATTATGGCCTTAATGGATTTGGGTATGTAATCTGGGTCATAGATTAAATTATTGCCTAAACAAAATAGATCAACACCAGCATTCAACATCAGCTCAAATGTATCATGTAGGCTGTAATGGTCAGAAATGGCTCTCATGCTAGGGTCATCACAAATTACTGGACCATCAAAACCAAGGTCCTTTCTTAACATATCACTTATTATTATTCTTGAAAGTGATGATGGATATATTGGGTCTAATTTTTTATCAAAGGAATGAGATATCATAACCATATCCAGATCACCATCTCTTATCATCTCATCAAATGGAAGTAGATCTTTTACTGTCCAAGTTTCAGAAATGTCTGTAAAGCCCTCATGTGTATCTCCAGAAGCTGATCCTAGACCTGGAAAGTGTTTACCGCAGGTAATCACTCCTGCTAATCTGTGTTGGTCAATGAATATCTTTGAATTTTTCTTTACTACTCTGGGGTCTGATGAGAAAGCACGCTTGGAGTCACTAATAACTGTACCTGATCCGTGGTCAAGGTCAAGTACAGGTGCAAAATTAAGGTTTATTCCCAGATCAGAGAGAGTGTTTGCCATTGATCTTGAAAATTGCTCTGTTATTAATTCATTGTTTAAAAGACCGATATGATTCCATGATGGTGTTTCATCAAAGCCATAGACAGTCCTTAGTCTATGGACTTCACCACCTTCCTGGTCTATTGATATGAGGAGATTATTTCTTGCATTATTTTGTAATTGTCCAATGAGTTCTTTGACCTGAGATGGAGACTCAATATTTCTGGTCCCATGCCCTCCAATGGCAAGGTCTTCATCATATAGAATTACACCACCAATATTATATTTTTTGATATAATGCTGAATATCGCTTCCAGTTTCAACTGTCATTCCACGGAAACCTGCAATAATAAGTTGCCCAACTTGTTGTTCTATAGTATTTAACATCCTTTAAAAATAAATTGAATAAATTTAATCGCGAATGAAAACATTATTAACATCAATTAAAAGTTTAGTTGTCATTTATGTAGTCCTGCTCATTCAATCAAATTGCGCATTGAGTGTTAGCTCAACTCATAGTGGCTCTCAAAAAGCATTAACGTTTATGACAGGTTTGGATGCACTTTTAGATGATGATTGTGAACCGTTAAAGGGTAAGAGAGTAGGGCTTATCACAAATCAAACGGGCGTCAGCAGCGGAATAATACAAAATATAGAACTTTTCATTGAATCAGAAAATGTTGACCTTAGGGCAATATTTAGTCCAGAGCACGGTCTTTTTGGATCAATCTCAGCAGGCAAGAAAATTATCGATCGTAATGAATCAAAATATGGTGTACCCATATTTTCACTTTACGGGGATACTAGGAAACCAAGTAAGGATATGCTAAAGGATTTAGATATTTTGGTTTTTGATATCCAAGATATTGGTATCAGGTCCTATACGTATATTTCAACCATGGGTCTTGCAATGGATGCAGCTGCAAACGAAGGAATAGAGTTTATGGTTTTGGATAGACCTAACCCAATGGGTCTTAATAAGATAGAGGGCAATGTATTAGACCCGCGATTGAGTTCATTCATTGGCATGTATCCCATACCCTATGTTTATGGACTAACAGCTGGAGAATTGGCAACTATGATAAATGATCAAGACTGGCTTGGTGGAAGCAAATGCAACCTCACTATCGTAAAAATGAGAAATTATGGTAGAGAAACTTCATACAATGACCTAGGCTCTATTTGGATTCCCACTTCCCCACATGTCCCCAGTTTCGAGACTCCAATGTATATGGTTTCGACTGGAATACTTGGTGAGCTAGGCATGTTTTCAATTGGGGTTGGCTATACTACGCCCTTTATGACAATGGCAGCGCCATGGATTAATTCAGATCTAATGGCAGAGAGAATGAACATGCTCGGTCTAGAAGGTGTTGTTTTTAGGCCTGTGAATTATAGACCATATTATTCTTTTTATAAAGAGGATGAAGTAGGCGGTGTTCAAATTCATATAATAGACCAGGATAAGGTCGATTTGATCGCAATTCAATTTTATTTTTTACAGGAGCATAATATTCTATATCCAAATAAGAATCCTTTTGAAGAGGCGACGATTGGACATTTGAGAATGTTTGATAAGGCACTTGGGACGGATAAAATAAGAGAAAAATTTGGGAAAAATTTTAAGGTCTCTGATATCAAACAAGATCTAAGAATTGGATTGAATGATTATGGATTAATAAAAACTAAATACCATCTATATGATTAAGAAGATTATACCATTCATTTTTCTTTTAGTATGTTGCACAAATGCAAATGACTCATTCGAATGGGTTGGCAAGATACCTGAATCTTGGACACTTGAGGAAAAAGATTTCGAATATTATTTAGGTGAATTTCATACAAGATACCCAGAGTTTCATTCTAGACTCAAGGCAATCAATCTTTGGAGAATTGGAACACCTTATGGATTATACTGTTTAGGAGAAGAGAATGAAAAGGATGGTGACCCCATAATTCGTTATGACTCTTCTGATTGTACGGTGCATATGCTAACGACCTTGGCCTATGCAAAGAGTCATACGATGGCTGAGGCACGAAAAAATATGATTGACATCCACTATAAGCCAGATCTAAAGAGTAAAAAAATTCCAAGTTATGATTCTCGTTGGCACTTTACATCAGATAGGATATTGAACCACCCTATGACAGTTGATATGACTTACTCATTGATAGATTCATCGAATATAGAAAAAGTTGAGATCGAGTTAAATAAGAAAAAAAGTGGTGATTTATTTTTAGATATTGATTGGTCATCAAAAGAAAATATTGGATACATACCTTCTAGATCAATTGATAAAAATGTTCTCTCCAAATTACCTTCGGTGTGTGGAGTTGCTTTTGTAAAGAAAGAGTATTTCAAATTAGGTATTGTAATAGCACACGAAGGATACCTCATTGATCGCTCAGATTTAATTCATGCATCAAGTGAGTTTGGTGAGACGGTCAATGTGACTCTTATAGATTATCTCAAGAAGGATGAAAAATATAGATTTGATGGTGTTATGTTTTTTAAGATCCTATCTGGTAATTAAAAAAGAGTCTTGTCTTTAATATCATGTTAAATTATATCTAGCCCCTAATCCATTAATTATAATATTTGAGGTGTCATGTATGTCTAATTGGGATAAAGAACTGTTCATTGATCATATGAGAGAAGAGTGTACTAGAGAAGTTGCGAAGGTAGGTGTAATGGTCATAGAGTTTTCAGAGAAGTATGCCGATGATATTTCATGGGGACGAGGTTCTGATCATGGAACCTTAACATACAGATGTGATACCGATGTTGGGCCGGTGCCTCTTTTCCATATGACCTCAACAGGGCAATTAAATCTTCAGATCAATTTTATGCGGAGCAAAGATATCCCACCAATGGTGCTTCGTGATGTTGTCCTTAAATTAGAAGCCAATTTTCTTCGTGACTATGATGAAATAGAATACCCAAGTGATGTATTTGTCCCTATGGATGAACTTTTCCATACTTCTAACCAAATCGAGAAATTTCTTAAGACCATAGAAGGAGCCACATATCGCCTTCGGCAATAGGAACGATTACTTATTGCACTAAAAATAAATCTTCATGATTTGGTATTACAGGTAATTTATAAATTGATTGCCAAAGTTTGATTTCATGAAAACAATTTTCTCGCTATTATTTATTTATGGATTAGTACTTGCTGCTGATAGCAATTCTGAATTACCTATTGGTCTGACTGAGAATGAGATATCTAGATTAGATGAGATTCATTCAATGGCCAGGGAGACCATTCCTCCACCATCTCCAGTTAGAAATATCGCAGAATATGAGAGTATGCAAGGAGCTTTGATTAGGTATCCTTTTGGTCTTTCTATTGATATTATTGCAGAGTTATCAGAGGGAGTTAAGGTTTATTGTCTGGTATCATCGAACCAACAGAATTCTGCGGTTTCTACAATGGAAAATGGTGGTGTCAATATGGATAATGTAGAGCTCGTTATTGGTCCAACAGATAGTTACTGGACCAGAGACTATGGACCTTGGTGGGTCGTTGATGGTGATAATAAGGTTTCAATTGTAGATTTTACGTACAACCGTCCTCGACTAAATGATAATGATGCGCCATTAAAAATATCTAATCATTTGGATGTATCGTATTATGCAAGTGAAATAGTTCATGCAGGTGGCAATTATATGACAGATGGCTTGGGGACGGCTGCATCTTCTGATCTTGTATATGAAGAGAATACAATTACAGAAGATGAAATTAATATGCTTATGCAGGACTACTATGGAATTGATACCTATCATGTGGTCGATGATCCAAATAATACTTACATAGACCATATCGATTGCTGGGGAAAGTATCTGAGTCCGACAAAGATCCTGATCAGGCAAGTACCTAACAATCATCCGCAGTATGATGAGATCGAAGAAGCTGCAGAATACTTTTCAAGTTCGTTGAATGAATGGGGAGAGCCATGGGAGCTCTACAGGGTATGGACCCCGAATGATCAGCCATACACTAATTCATTTATTATTAACCAGAAGATATTGGTACCAATGACTGGAGGAGATTGGGATGATGAGGCTCTTGGAGTATACGAAAATGCCTTACCAGGTTACGAAGTCCTTGGTTTCTCTGGCAGCTGGGAGTCAACAGACGCACTTCACTGCCGCGTTAAGGGTATTCCTGATATGGAAATGTTACAAGTCTTCCATAATCCGTTGGACAATGGTTCTTTACCTGTAGAAGCTGAGTACCCAATCCAGGCATTGGTCGATGATCTAAGTGGGGACGGCTTGATCGTAGATTCCATGAAAGTCTTTTGGAGATTATTAGGCTCTGAAGATTGGTCTAATCAACAAATATATAAGGCAGATTCATCTGAAAATATAGATCTATGGATGGGAGGAATTCCTGCACTAATAGATACTGGAACCATTCAATATTTCATTCAAGCTGCAGACTCATCAGGTCGGGTTGAGACCAGTCCGCCTGCAGGGTGGCACTCATTTGCTGCTATGCCAACAAATGCATGTACAAATTGGATACTGGGTGATTTGGATAATACTGGGAATCTTAGTGTAATTGATGTCTTACTACTTACTGATTTCGTGAATTATTCTATTTCAGGGTTATGTCCAGGATCGATCTCTGATATAAATAATGATGGAGAGCTATCCATTGTAGATGTAGAGTTTTTAGTCAGCATTCTTATGAATCAATAAAGTTATTGTATTATGGATAATCAGAATCTGAGGATAAGTAAAAAAAGTGAATTCTTATTTAGTCAAGACTGAAACCTAAACTAAATTCGCCAGCTATTTTTAGGATAAAAAGTGAAGATAAAAACAAAAAAAATTAATGATTACACAAGAGAAATTGATATAGATGTTCAATGGTCTGAAATAGAATCAGATTTTGAGAATTCGCTAAAAAAGTTTAGTAAGAACATTAAGATGCCAGGCTTTCGTTCAGGAAGGATTCCAAGAGAAAGGTTGCTCGGTCAGTTTCAACAAAATATTGAGGCTGAATTCTTAGATTCTAATTTCCAAAAATATTACCTAATGGCTATTCAACAAGAAGGATTGGTTCCTGTTAATAAAGCTGAGATAAAAGATGTTCAATTTAAAATGAATGATCATTTGTCTTTTATTGCAGAATTTGAGATTGAGCCTGAAGTTTCTCTTCCTCGCTTGAAAAAAAATATGCTCTCTGTTCAGCGCACTACCTATGTTCATGATGACCAAGACATTGAAGACGCCATAATTCAGCTAAGGAAGGCCAATGCAACCATGACTACCATTGATGATGGTGCACAAGAGGGTGATTATTTGATATGTACTTTGCAAAAGTTAGATGAGTCGGGTGTCCCAATCATTGGTAAAAAATTTGAAAAACAATATCTTCGTGTAGGGAAAGGCTCTTTTACCGATGATCAAAAAGATAAGATGATTGGTTTAAAACCAGGAGAATCAACAAGATTAAAATTACCTGTTAATGAGGATGGCGAAGATGCTGACTATGAATTAACTGTTGACAAAGTTGAGCGTGAGGTTCTTCCTGAGATTGATGATAATCTTCTTAAGAAGATAAATCCTGGACTAGATTCTATTGATTCCTTGAAAAGTGATGTTGAGAAAAAGATAAAAGAAAATTTTATGGAGCGCTCCAGGACATCTTATGAAAGAGATCTTTCAGATGCCTTGATAGATAAGGTCAATCCATCTTTCGCTCCATCTATGGTTGAGCATTACCTTACCAATCTCGTTGAAGATGTAAAAAAGCAAAATAATGGAGAGCCTTTAGATGATGAAAAGGTTAGAGAACACTATATGCCCTTGGCTGAGAGGAATGTAAAGTGGTATTCATTGAGGAATAAGCTTATAGACTACGGTAAGCTGGAGGTATCTAAAACGGATGTTGAGAATGAGATTCAAAGGCTGATAGACAGTACTCCATCTTCTCAGAATGAAATCAGAAAATTCTATAAGAAACCAAGTAATCAGAAACGATTGGAGGATGGATTAATGGAAAAGATAATCTTGGAATACTTAGAGCAATTTGCTAAAGTTAAAGAGGTAGAGGTACAAACTAAAGATCTTCGAGGGCAAGAGCATGAACATTGATGAAAAAATATTAAATCAACTTGTTCCAATAGTTGTAGAACAAACAGGTCGTTCAGAGCGCGCCTTTGATATATTTTCAAGACTCCTAAAGGAGAGAATTGTCTTTCTTGGAACACCAATTCATGATTCGATGGCATCGCTAATCATTGCTCAGTTACTTTTCCTAGAGGCAGAAGATTCAGAAAAAGATATTAATCTATACATAAACTCGCCTGGTGGTGTCATAACCTCAGGAATGGGGATATACGATACCATGCAATATATCAAGCCTGATGTTGCAACCATATGCCTCGGACAGGCGGCTAGCATGGGTGCCTTTTTATTATCAGGTGGAGCTAAAGGTAAGCGATCTGCATTACCAAATTCTAGAATCATGATTCACCAACCCATGGGTGGCGCTGAAGGACAGGCCACTGATATTGAGATACAGGCTGAGGAAATATTGAGGATGAAAAAACAATTGAATTCAATTCTTGCTAAGAATACAGGTCAGACACTTAAAAAGATAGAGGTTGATACAGACCGTGATAACTATATGACATCTAGGGAAGCGAAAAATTATGGCCTTATAGATACAATTCTTACTAAGAGAAAATGAATAAGATACAAAAAGGGAAGGATCCTGAGCTTAAGCTGGATTCTGATAGTGATCATCCACATTCAGGGTTCAAAATAACTCTTCAAAAACCATCCAAGATAAAGTCATACCTTGATGGCCATGTCATAGGCCAAGACAAAGCAAAAAGATCAATATCTGTTGCTGTCTATAATCATTACAAGCGTATTATTCATCAATCATATTCTTCTGACGTCGAATTAGATAAAAGTAATATTTTAATTATTGGGCCTACTGGTACTGGCAAGACATTGATCGCTCAAAGATTGGCAAAATTTCTTTCTGTTCCATTTGCCATAGCAGATGCAACAACCCTAACTGAAGCCGGTTACGTCGGTGAAGATGTTGAGAATATTCTTGTTCGCTTACTTCAAGTCTCAAATTATAATATAGCTGCTGCAGAAAAAGGTATCATATATATTGATGAAATAGATAAGGTTGGAAGAAAAAGTGCTAGCACATCAATTACGCGTGATGTAAGTGGTGAAGGAGTCCAACAGGCTCTGCTAAAGATCATTGAGGGTACAATTGCAAGCATACCTCCAAAGGGTGGGCGAAAACATCCTGAGCAAAGTTTAATTCAAATTGACACTTCTAATATTCTATTTATATGTGGAGGGTCTTTTTCTGGACTAGATGATATTATTTCAAGGCGAGTTGGCATGGGAGAACTTGGTTTTGGAACAAAACATAAAGAATCTAAAAAGAATGAGGATTCTGTTTTTGAGGATGTAAGGCAAGAAGATCTCATTACTTTTGGTATGATACCTGAGCTAGTAGGTCGTTTACCAATTATAAGCACGTTAGATATTCTAGATGAGAATGATCTACTACGTGTGTTGACTGAGCCAAAAAATTCAATTGTCAAACAATATCAAAAATTATTCTTGCTAGAAGGAATACTCCTAGAATTCCAGACTGGTGCCCTGAAAGAAATGGTCAAACTAGCTTTAAAAAAGAAAGCAGGTGCCAGAGCACTGCGTTCAGTAATGGAAGAGAACTTGATGGAGCTTATGTATCAAATTCCTGATATGAATGGGATTGAAAGAGTCGTTATAACAAAGGATATGATTATCAATGGGAAAGATCCTATTTTTAAAACTGCAAGAAAGAGGAAAACTGCCTAGGGTTACTTTATTAAGGTTACCTTTTTCACTTGTCTCTTCATACCGGCTTTAAATTCTACAAAATAAATTCCCGTTCCAAAGTTACTAGCCCCCCAATCTACTTCATGCCTTCCTGGGTCGAAGGTTTTTTTATCTATGAGTTTTGTTGCCAATTTGCCTGATATGTCAAATATGTTTATGGAAATAGGTTTTATATTTTCATAAGGGACAGAAAATGAAATCGATGTTACTGGATTAAATGGATTGGGATAGATTCTATCAAGTGAAAAATTCTTTGGAAGATATTCAGAGTCATCCCCTGACGACAATACTTCGTTAATGGTAACTGTTCCATCAACGTTAATATTGGGAACTCCATTATTACCCCATGCATCGAGGATCAATGATACACTTGTTGATATCGTGGTTACACCACCTAGTTCTGCCTGGTCATTGACAAGGCAATTCACTTTGAATAATTCGTTTGCGGCCGGCTCAAGTGGGGCATCCCAATTAGATATTCCAACCATAAGGTTGTTCCCTGCTACTGATATATCAATGTCCCAATCCTCCGAAAGGTCAATAGGCTCTATGATTGGGGACCACTGGTCATTTTGATTCCAGTCAGTAAATGGTTCACCAGCATCGTATTCACCATTATTATTGATATCATCAAATGGTTCGGCACTTGGTGTTAGTATCGCAGGTGTATTGGATATTTGGAACATGGTAAGAGCTATGGGGACTGTATTGATGATTGAGACAGAAAAGGAAGCGCCTCCGCCAATTGTTCCGGTACCACTTTGTACCATATAGTATTGGTCAACAGCTTGAATCTGATAATTCGCATTGTCTTGGATGGTTATACCTACTTCGCTACCATCATTAGTATATCCGATACACATATTATAGTTAACTATGACCTCAGTCTCAATCCCAACATTATTAAATAAGTGAAGATTGATTATATTGCCTGTTCCTGGCGAAATGACAGGATTGACCAAAGTCACTAGGTTATTATCAATTATAACTGAGTCAAATGTTGTTCTTGCTAAGGCTGTTACACCTGTGATTTGAACAAATGATGGTGAAAAATTTAACTCGAATTGCAATTCGCTTAGTTCGAAATCATTTGCCATTCCCATTGACAAAACACCTTCGCCATATGCAATGCCTCCTCCATCATCTAATGTCGCAGTTGCTAAAATTATCTCATTATACTCGACATCGAATGTCATGAATTCACTGGGGTCAGATATGTTGTCAATTCGGAGCATGGAGGCTTCGCCATAGAGACTAGTTGTATTGGGGCTTGATGAATTACTGAATTCTCTATTGTTAGTGTCACCTGGGTACACATCACCTCCATTGCTGGGGCCGCCATTCTCAAGGGCGAACATTCCATCGGCTTGCTCAAGACCTACTCCATAATAAGGTTCATCATTATTAGGAGCCCAACCCTCGGCCATATCATCATTAATGTGCCATATGGTTAGCCCAGCAGTTGGCATTAAAGTGTCTGATCCTATCTTTTGTCTATTTTCTATATACCAATATTCTTCCTCAATCTGAGAGTGGTTGACGCGATAAACGGTATTGTTTGAATATGTCTGTTCGATAGAAATCGCATCTTGGTCATCTGGAATCTCTACTACATCTATCCACCCTAATTGATTTTTACACCATCCTATCATTGTTGCCGGATACCATGGAGAGTTATTATTAGTGCCCCATGACCCACTTGCCATTAAAGCTAGCTTACCGGAGCCACTCGAGCTGTAGTCAGTGTCATATAGGTCTGGTAGCCCGAGCGCATGACCAAACTCATGTGCCAAGACACCGATGGCAACCAAATTACCATTTTGTATCTCTGGACTGATATTGTAACTATTTATTATGACTCCATCATAGCTAACAGCTAAGTTTCCTAGACTTGACTTATGCGACCAAATATTTGAATAGTCACCTTCTTCTGCGCCAGCACCTTGGTGAATCAGGTTGAGGGCATCTACATAACCATCATTGTCATTGTCAAAGGTTGACCAGTCAAAGCCAGAGGCTTCTAATTGATCGACTACTTCTCGAACCAACTCTTTAACTCTGGTATAGCCATTGTTATAAGAGTAATAGTCATGCCCATTTGGGGCCATAAACCATTCTGACACCTCAGCGATAGGGAGGAAACTACCATATGATATCTCCTGATAGAAATCTCTAAAACTGCCAGTATTGTCATAGTCCAAATGAGTATAGCCTTCTTGATTCATGACCATATCGACATCTTCAGGGTCATACGTTGCTATGGCATCTGGATACTCAACTAGTATCAATGGGACATGAAAGGTGTCAGTTCGTGTGGCGTTAAGATCGGGAATAGGAGCGTCATCAATGAGTACACGTGGTTCAGGCCTAATGCCTCGTTGGATGATTATTGTGCTTTCTTCGGGCTGGTCGATTCCTACTTTTAAATTTGATGGAATAAGATTATATAGGTCGTTTCCTAAAGCATATACCCACCAGTCACTTTCATTCTTCAAAACGGTCCAGCCTTCATGCTCTTGCCAGCCTTGTAGGTGGTTCCCTCGGTTTTGGATGATTAATTCCAGGCCATTTGGTTGCTTGACCTTGAATGGGGTAGGAGAGGCGAGGTCAGCATAAATAGTTGAAATTAAAATGGTTAGAATTAGATTGATGAGTTTAATATTTTTCATAATAAAATTGTGTTTTTAAAATTTGCAAAGATATTTTAAGATCAAAGGGTTATATTCATTGCTTCTATCTAGGGCTGAACTTGTAATTAAATTGATGAAAAAACAAATTCTACATATTTTAGCTATTTTGAGTATGGCATTATTTGTTGGTGCATGCGACTTTCTCAAGGATGAGGAGTCTGAGGAAGTGCAGAAGGTTAGTTACGCCAATACTCTTGGCCAGAATCTTGGTGGTAGTCAAGGTGCGGTTTCAGATTACTTCTATGATTTTGAGAATGATGTAAATGCCTCCTATTTTCGCTACAATCCGAATCTAATGGCCAATTATGCAACTTACCTTGATTATTATAACCTCTTTGGATACGATCCAACTAGGATGAGTTTTAGAACATTCCCAGACCATTTGGTCTCTATGACCTCCGCTGATGAAGCAGAGTTCACTCAGCGTAATTACATTGACACATTATCTGTTGCAGATTCAGTCGTATATGACTCAGTTCTGATGACATCTACCCCATTCAAGAACCTTGAAAGACTTGAGTGGAATCTAGAGGCGGAGCCATCTCTCCAAAGATATAAATTGGTCAATTCAGACTGGGTAGTGTCGGATACGATGCTATTCTACAATGATACTTTTGATGTAAGTGCTTATTGGGCGATTGTAGATACTCCATTCATAGATACTGGCTTATTATTTGTAGACTCATCCGAGTGGAATGATACTGATTATGTGTTCATATCGGAAGACCCGATTCGATTCTTAAATACCTTTGAATTCATCAAACAGCAGTTAAGCGATGATTCCCTTGTCTTTAGAATGAATACCGACTGCAATGATAATGGCAGGTGGGATGATTCAGAGACCACAGGTCTGGATTATAATGGCGACGGGGTTTACGAGGTTCTCTATGAATATAGCGATAATAATAATAATGGTGAGTATGATGCTGGCGATGATGTGATCCAAGATTTTGATGGCAATGATACTATTTCTATTGCATATGAGTTCGTTGATAGAGGGAATGGTATTTGGGACCCTCATGAGCCTTTTTATGACATCGATTCCTCTGGTACATATGATCTAAATGAGCCCTACCAGGATCGTAACTGCAATAATAAATGGGATGACGCGGAATCCTATGAAGATGCTGATGGTTCCGGCGATTACACTGCTGGTGAATCTTTTGTTGATCGTGGTAATAATGCTTATGATGAGTCGGAAGAGTATTCACTCAAAGATCTTAATTCAGATGGTTCAATGGATACTTTGCTTTATCTGACTGGTGATAAGCCAAATAATTTAATGGTCGACTGGACAGACCCTGCTAACCCAATGGTGATGCTTGATATTCAGCTTGGTGATGATGTGACAGATAGGTGGGGTACTACCTATCTAGATGTTATTGAAGAGATAGACTTCTATGACCTCAAACAGCAATATGCTGATGATGTTGATTCTTTGGTGACTCTCTTTACCAGGGAAGAGGTTGGGCACGTAAATAACGTAGGCGCATCACTTTCACCAGATGATTATTACATAACCAAGTCAGAATGGGCCAGGACAGCAGGTGGTCAGACAGAGAGGTTCTACAATTATCATATATTTCACGAGCCAGGTCATTTAAATCAGATCGCCTACCCTTCTTATTTTCTACCAGTTGGATTTTATTTTAGTCCAAATGATATTGAGGATGGGTTTTGGCATAAGAGGAATTTGGAAAGTGAGGTCCTTTATTATACGTCTAATGGATACCTCAGAGATGGAGAAATGGTAGATACTGCCTACTATGATACAACAGAGATTGCTGTTTATTTCATTGAGAAATCATATAGGGTAGAATCGGCAAGCGTTGTGGTCCCCGCTGGCCATAGACCAAGTATGGATCAGCCGGCTCCAGATACTACATTCTCTGATTGCTTCAAGGTAACACAAGAAATGACTATGACCATGGTGGGGAGTGGCGTTGACTTTGGACAGAGAACAATTTCTTGGTTGGCTAAGAACAAAGGGCTTGTAAAGAGTGAGGTCTACATACGCTGGACCGAGCACCCATACGACTCTGACTATACACAAAATAATAGTTATCTGGACACTACCAATCAGGCATGGGTCGGCCTGAACCGTATTGAATTGACCTCCGTAGAGATGAGTGCAGAGAATAATGTCTTTAAAAAACTTACAAATCCTGTAAAGACTGTGACCCTAAAAGATATTGGTGATCAATCTGAATTCGATTTTGACCCATTCTACATCAGCACACAAAGTGGGATTCATACCTTGGATTTGAGGGAGTTGTCCGAATGATACGTAAATTTATTTTTGCTATTTTCTTTTCCATCGGTATAGTTATAGCAGGCACGGATGGTACAATAAGGGGGAAGGTCACGGATGCTGATGGTGCCCCACTCCCAGGTGCGAATATATATGTCCCTACTGTTGGAGTAGGTGCAGCTGCTGATATGGAAGGCAATTATATTATTTTGAATATTCCAGTAGGGGAATATGAAGTAGTGGTTCAAATGATGGGATATCAGAAGCAGACCATTACAAATGTTGATGTCATAATGGATCAGACCGTGTGGCTAAATTTTAAATTACCTGTTGCTGCAGTAGAGGGTGATGAGGTCCAAGTGGTTGGGACTCGTCCGCTTGTGGAAAAAGGCACCACTTCAAAAAAAATCACAGTTGATAAAGAGGCCATACAGTCCCTCCCCATTAGAGACCTCAGTGAATTATATACCCTGCAATCTGGTGTGGTTAAGGTAGAAAGCCGGACCAAGTCAGTGCCTGATCATGAAGAACGCGGTATTGAAGAGATACATGTTAAAGGAGGCAGGTCGGGTGAAATTGCATATATGATGGATGGTATGTATCTAAGAAATCCTATTTTTGGTTCTATAGGCTCTGGTACAAGGCTTAATCTTTTTGCAGTTAGGCAGTTTGACTGGCAGCCTGGTGGTTTCAATGCTGAATATGGAGATGCGCAGTCAGCGGTCTCTAACTGGCACACGGCAGCTGGTGCAAGTGAGATCGAGTATCATTTCAGGTATGAGACCAGTAACGTTGGCGCAGCAATCAATTCTGCTCTTGGGAATGATCTTGAAACAAATAATTATGACCTAAATCGTGGATACAATGACTATAACTTTGGCATTGGTGGGCCGATAATTGGAATTCCAAAACTGACCTTCTGGGTCTCTGGCCAATATACGACCCAAGATAAGTATAGTGTATATGAGTTTGATGACAAGACCTATTCGGGTCCAAAATATTTCTTGAATGAGTCAGACCTTGATCTTGATGTCTTGCAGCAGAACAAGAAAAATGTAGTATATCCTTGGGATGATGTTGCGGGCTTTCGTGGTTTTGGTTTTGACAATACCTGGGATGTCTTTGCGAAACTAAGTTATAAATTCTCAAGCAAGCTTCGTTTTCATAGTTCATATTGGCAGGTTGCAAATCATCGACAAGCATTCAATCCAAGGTATCTATATTGGGATGAGGGAAGAAATGAACTCTTCCGGGATACATACAGATATAATGTTGAGCTAAATCATTCTCTGACTCAAAGTACCTTTTATACTCTTCGGTGGTCAAGATTTACCCAGGACCAGTTTCAAGGAGTAAGGTGGAGAGACAATGATAAGGATGGATATCCAAACTGGTTTGAGTGGAGGCATCCTGCAGGTTACAAGCAAATATCAGATCCTGAGAATCCAAATGTGGTTCCTTATTCAATTGGTGAGGACGGTGATACGATTCGTTACACGAATGTTGATGAAAGAAGTGGCTGGTTTCATGGGGCTGAGCCAGGGCTTTGGAATTGGGAATTAGCAGAAGATTTTGATGATGATAACGGAAATGGGGTATGGGACCCGGGCGAGTATTTCACGGATTCAGATGGTGATAGTCAGTGGGATGGACCAGAATTAATCAAGAAATTAATGAAAAAGGATGGAGACTATTGGTTAGAGCCGGAAATGTATGAAGATTTTGAACCATTTTATGACTATGAAAGTATCAGACTTAATTGGCAGAATGTTCCTGGTTATTTCGGTACTCCTTTCAACACTAGTTTCATACCTGGGCTACCTAATCCGTATTATTATATGCCCGATGTTACGGGTGTGGCGTGGGATGAAGGCAGGACATTTGGTGGGCATGATACTTTTTATGCAAGCTCAACATCGATAACGGATGAAGTGAGGTTCGACATAACGAGTCAATTGACGGATAAGTGGAAGGTTAGGCTAGGTGTAGATTACAAATCTCATAAATTAAATTTCTATGAAGTGAAATTCCCTTGGCTTGGTGCTGGAGCAAAGATTCAAACTTTTGCTGAGTACTGGCAAGACACTGGTCCGGATGGACTTATCCTTGGAGATGAGGGATATGAAGAAGCAGACGCTGGTGAGAATAATGGAAGGTGGGATGAGGGTGAAAAATACACAGATGCAAATGACAATGGTAAGTGGGATGACTTTCGTGAGCCTGAAGAATTCTCCGCTTATATCCAGAATACATTTGAAGTACCGTGGATGGTCATAAACTATGGTATAAGAATTGATATGGTCGACTATAATTCACAGGTCTGGTCTGATACTCTAGGAAAATTTAGCCCTGGTCGTCCTTGGTTTTATTCTGATCTGAACGATAATGACATATGGGATAGAGCCACTGAGGAGGCGTCAGATATTGCTGGCCTTGCAAGGCAAAAGATCATGCTTAAAAATTCAAATTGGGCCTACAAAATTAGTCCCCGAATAGGTTTCAGCCATGTTATTACTGATAAATCAACCTTTACCTTTAATTATGGACTTTACTTTCAAAATCCGATCTACCAGAATGTTTATCTGAATACAAATAGTCTAGAAGATCCAGAAGAATTATTTGAAGAAGGAGAGGGTGCTGTTGGAAATGCGACCATGAATGCTCAAAGGACACAGCAATATGGAGCTAGTTTTAATGTGCAGGTTGGAGAGAATTGGGCCTACTCAGTTGGTGCATGGGTAAGGGATATGGAT
>Ga0208277_1000235_pt1 | contig 33832 bp, 34 predicted proteins | sample ETNtaG_5_FD_185782 | JGI IMG/M metagenome (GOLD analysis project Ga0208277, IMG submission 185782) | Marine microbial and viral communities from oxygen minimum zone, Eastern Pacific Ocean - ETNP201406SV205 (SPAdes) (version 2) | ecosystem: Environmental > Aquatic > Marine > Oceanic ...
ACCCTGCCTATGGTACGAATATTTTCTACAGGAATCCGTATCAATTTCCCCAATTGCGTAATCAGAAAAAGCTGGAAGTGTTCTTCAACTTCTAGCACGTTCATAACCGGTCCATTTGTTTCAGTAATCCTGATAGTACGCATACCGTAGTTACCCCTGTTTTTCGCCAGAGTATAATCTTCGATCGGTGTCTTTTTGCCAAATCCGCCTTCCGTGACTGTCAGTAACTCACCTTTACCTGTTAGTGCCAGCGCGGAAACCACCCTGTCACCCTCACGAAGTCTTACGCCTCTCACACCACGCGCCTGACGACCCATAGGTCTTAAAGTAGACTCGTTAACACGAAGCCCCATTCCGGCACGCGTTGCAAAGAATAACTCTTGATCACCCTCTGTCAATTGTACCGAAATGACAGAATCTCCTTCATCAATAGTAATAACTCGCAAACCTGTCACGCGAATCTTTGCGCAATCGAGCATAGGCGTTTTTTTAGCAACACCACGTTCTGTACATAGGAAAATATATTTGTTTTCGGCTTCCTTCGGAACATTCAAACATGAACAGATCGTTTCATCCTCACGTAAAGGCAACAGATTGATAGCGGCTTTTCCCCGCCCAGTCGGACCTGCTTGTGGCAGTTCAAAAACTTTCTTGCGGAAAACCTGACCTTTGTTAGTGAAAAAGAGTAGGTAATCATGCGTCGATGCTACAAATAACTGTTCAACAAAATCTTCATCCTTTGTACCCATCCCCAGGCGCCCCTTTCCTCCACGTCGCTGCAATCTATATTCGCTGACCGAACTGCGTTTGATATAACCTTCCCGGGAAAGTGTTACCACCATGTCTTCTTCATTAATCAGTTCCTCGATGAGAATTGAACTGTCACCTTCAATAATTTCAGTTCGACGTTCGTCACCATATTTATCTCTAATTTCGATACTCTCGTTTCGGATAATATCGATGACACGTTCGTCTTTATCCAGAATATCCTTGTAATCCGCAATCGCTTTACCGACTTCCTCATGTTCACTACGAATTTTCTCCTGCTCCATACCTGTCAAACGCTGCAGTTTCATGTCTAATATTCCATGTGCCTGACGCTTTGACAGCCCATAATTTTCCATCAAAATTCCTTCTGCTACAGACCCACTTTCTGCTTTCTTAATATAATCAAGCACCGCATCCAGATTTTCTAGCGCAATCATCAGCCCTTCCAACAGGTGCATCCTGTTTTCGGCCTGTTTCAATTCGTACCTTGTCCGACGGGTTACTACTTCTATACGATGCTGAAGAAAGAACTCCAACATCTGCGGCAATGCCAGAATTTTCGGTTGCTTGTCCACAATAGAAAGCATAATTATTCCAAAACTTGACTGCAGAGAAGTATGTTTGTAAAGATTGCTCAAAACCACTTCCGGATTTTCTCCTCGTTTTAGCTGAATGTAGATTCGCATACCCTTGCGATCAGATTCATCGCGCAAATCAGAAATCCCATCCATCTTTTTTTGACGTACCAGATCGGCTATTTTTTCCAGCAGAACTGCCTTATTGACCATGAATGGTAATTCAGTCACAATAATCAGATCTCGGCCGTCTTTGGTTTGCTCAAAATGACTTTTTGCACGTATTCGGATTATTCCACGGCCTGTACTATAAGCTTCAAAAATCCCACTTTTACCTATGATCGTTCCCCCGGTTGGAAAGTCCGGCCCAGGGATAAACTCCATCAAATCCTGTATTGTAGAATTTTCACGATGGTCCAAATAATAAAGGAAAGCATTCATTACCTCAGTTAAATTGTGCGGAGGAATATTGCTTGCCATACCCACTGCAATTCCGGTCGAACCATTAGTGAGTAAATTCGGAATTCTAGAAGGTAAAACCGAAGGTTCAGTGAGCGAATCGTCATAGGTAGGGACAAAATTAACGGTATCTTTTTCCAAATCTGCCAGCAATTCATGAGCGATTTTCCTCATCCTAACCTCTGTATAACGCATCGCGGCGGGAGAATCTCCGTCTACTGAACCAAAATTTCCCTGGCCATCAATCAATTGATAACGCATCGAAAAATGCTGGGTTAAGCGAACCACAGTGTCATAAATTGCCTGATCGCCATGGGGATGATATTTCCCCATCACATCACCTACCACACTTGCTGATTTGCGGTAAGGTTTATTGAAATCATTCCCCTGCTCGCTCATCGAAAACAATACTCGACGATGTACAGGTTTCAAACCATCCCGGACATCCGGCAAAGCACGACCGACAATAACGCTCATAGCATATTCCATATAGGAATCTCGCATTTCGTGGACAATATCCGCTTCAAGAATAGTTTCGCTCATGACTCAAGAATAGTTAAATATTAGTTTTGATTTTATGGACTTTGTCCAAAATTCAAGAAAAATAGAATAATTATGAGGTTCTGGTATTGATCTTCATAAGGGAATTAAATAGTTTCAACTTCATAGACATGATCACGTTTTTGAAGTACGACAACTTTTTCCATCACATCACCTTGTTTAATTTCATGGACAACATCCAAGCCTTCAGTGACTTTTCCGAAAACAGTGTGTTTTCCGTCCAAATGAGGTGTAGGGCCATGCGTAATAAAAAACTGACTGCCGTTTGTTCGCGGTCCTGCATTTGCCATCGAGAGTATTCCCGCACTATCATGCCGACATTCTGACGTACATTCATCATCAAATTTATAACCTGGACCACCTGTGCCTGTGCCTTGAGGGCATCCACCCTGAATCATGAAATCCGAAATTACACGATGAAAGTTCAGACCGTCATAATATCCTTTCTCAATTAGGGAAATCATATTGGCCACAGTGTTGGGCGCATGGTCTTCAAACATTTCGATTGTCATATCTCCGCGATCGGTCTGTATTTGAATTTGTGGAAGTTCTTCTGAAATTTTTGTGTCACTCATGATCTTTTATTATTTGTATTTAAGTTTTTAAGGTTATTTTTTAGATTCTGGAGCATCAGTTTGATCACCATCCGATAAAGATGAAAGATCACCCAGTCCTAGGGATGATAAATCAAAATTAGAAACCGCTGAAGAGGTTTCTGCATCAACCCATTGATCATTTTCAAACATCAGCAGTTTAGCTACTCCGCGAAAAGGATTAAAAATTTTAAGATATGATTCTTCATCTTCACCTTCTATGGTTATATGTGTATCAGTCTCTTCAACAATTTTCCCCGCATATTTTACCGATAAGCTTTTAGGAAAAGTTACTTTTTTTTCTGCAATTTTCATAATTAACCAATAAAATTTTGGGATTCATAAACGATTAATTCTAACCGAAATAAAACTCTGAGATTTATGCACATGAACATAATTTTTAAAATTTAACCGCTAACATTTTGTTAAACAGGTGTAAGCGTTTCTAAACGTGCAATAGCATGAACAGGTGCATTACTTCCGGCCATCAAGTCACCAAGAGCAGCATAGACCAAGCGTTGTTTTTCAAGTGTACGTTTACCCTCAAACACAGGAGACACTACCTGAATTTCGAAATGCCTTCCATCACCACCTACTTCTGCAGTTGAATTCGGAACTGAAGTTTCAATGGCCTGCTTGATTTGTTCTTCGATAGTTAGTTGAGAATCTGTTTCATTCATAATTTTCCTTTATTCCAATTACATCCAACTTGGTTGAAAATTTTCTTCCTGTTCCGGCGGTTCAAACATAAAAGATGTTTTACAACCACATGAGCCTTTTGCAGATGGATTGTTGAATTTAAGCCCACGATCCATCAAACCATAACTCCAATCTATTTCTGTATCTTTAATATAGAGATGACTTTTTTTGTCAACCAAAATCTTCAAATTCTGTGATTCAAATTCCAAATCAAATTTAGTTTTTTTAGAATCAAAATCCAAAGTATAAGTAAAACCAGAGCAACCACCACCCTTTATACCTATACGTAAGCAGACATCATCTTTCACTTCGTTTTCCTCCATCGCTTTATGTATCTCCTTAGCGGCATTTTCTGTCAGTGTTATCATGAAGTGTCCTTTTTCAGTGATCCTCGCTGACCAAGTTTCGGTTCCATTCCGGTATTTCAACAATAATGGATTGCGATCCATTCGGGACACACTGGCAAGCCAAACGTGATTGTGGCTCCAACCCTGGGGCCAAATCCAGCATATCCTCTTCATCATCATTAGCCTCGTTACAGCTTCCCAGCCCCTCACGCACAATGATGTGACAGGTGGAACAAGCACAGACACCCCCACAGGAGTGATCCAAATCAATGCCTGCAGCTAAAGCAATATTCAGTATTGAACCTGGAAGACCATCGTTTTCAGTTGTTATTTTTTCAGCTAATATTTCCACCTTTTTATTCATCGGCTGAAAGATTAAATTATAGTTTTGCTGAGGTAACTCGAACTCAGCTTTCTCTATATAAGGATTTGTACCTGCCATAATTTGTTTGAACAATTTTTTAAATATAACTTTAATCCTAAAATTATACTGAATTTAATGCAGAAAATCAATGCAAGAACCAAGCATTTAAGTTTTCGACTCAAGTTCATACCAGTTCATAAAATTAAACTGAAAAACTTCGCTGAAAGTGGCATAAAATATTAAGATCCTGGAGGATTTGAGTAGGTTGATTGATGAGTTATTTTGAATGAATAGAAGGTAATTCAGATTAAGAATTTTAAAGGATTTAAAACCGGATTTAAATTTATTTTAAGCGAGAATCTATAAACGCGAGTAAATCCGGACTTGCCCAATCACGGATACCTAGAGCTCTCCCAAGGACAACACCATCCGGACCAATCATATAGGTAACAGGAATATTTCTGACTCCATAAAGTTTAGTAATTTCCATTTTATTATCTGCCATCAGAGGAAAAGAAAAACCGTATTTATAAGAAAATGCTTTTATTTTTTCGATACTTTCTCCCATGCCGACCGCAAGCACTACGAGTTTATCATGCCCCATTTGCAAGTAGGCTTTTTCAAAGTCTGGCATTTCTTTCAAACAAGGGGAACACCAAGTAGCCCAAAAATTCAATAGCACAAAACGCCCCCGATAGTCCTTTAAATTAACTGTCTTAGCATCCATCAAATCTCCAGCAAAATCATGAGCTTCAATCCATTGTGTCGCGGGTGTGATTCGTAATTTTTTCAGCACTTCTTTTTCGTCTGCAGACAAAGGAACCTCTTTGCTCTGTGCGAAAGGCACTGCAAAAACAAGCAATGCGAAAGACAGTAAAAAGTTCTGCAATATTTTTTTGGAAATAATTGAATTAAAACCATTCATGTTAATCAGTTGTAAAAGTTTTCAGCAGATCGGCATTTATTTTTGAGGAAAAGATTCTCTAGATCTTAAATATTAATTTTACGTCAAAACGGACGGCTTCACAATCAGTAATACAAAATATTCATCTGGAACATCTGCTAGCAGGAGGCCAGTTATAAATCACACGAATGAAATCATGGTTCTCAACAAAACCATTTTTTTTTAGTAATTCCGAAAATGCTCTTTGTCCTGTAGCATCCCCGATAGCCAACAAGATCAAAGAATCCCTGAATTGTTCCAGAAATTCCGTAGGAGGCAAATCAGGGAAACCCCAAGCCGGCCAGTTTTTGATTTTTCGGCCAGGAGGCCCCTGACGATTGTCTACAAAACCTAACAGCTTGACATTCCTTTTTTCAAAACTTTGTGCAGCCTGCCTGCCCGTCGGTCCAGAACCAACTATGAGAACACCCCTACGATTTTTGAGTCTTCCAAACTTCAGCAAAAAATGTGCTTTTGCTTCAAACATCGCCGGACGTTTATACATTGCTTCACGCCTTGAGAGACGCCCAGAAGCATGATATTTACGTACAAGAATTTCCGGATATTTGCCAAATTTAGCACCTTTTCCGAATGCTCTTAAAATCACGTCATAATCCTCCGCCCACGGATTTTCGGAGTAACCATCTATTTTGTCAAATAATTCTTTCGTCGCAAAAAAGCTAGGATGTACAATTGGAGATTCCGCAAACAAATCACGCACTATCTGCTCATGAGAAATCAGGGAGTTGCTCCATGACTGATATTGAACGCCACTTTCCGGAAAAGTTCCAGAATCTGTGAAACCTTCTACCCTGCAACCAATCAAATCGAGTTCCGGATTTTTTTGCATGTACCTCAGTTGTTTTTCCAGACGGGTTTTCTCCATCCTATCGTCGGCATCCATACGTGCGATGTATTCTCCTCTACACTCCGACAATCCCGAGTTTAACGCGGAAACTATTCCATTTGCAGAAGTTTGAATTATCCGGACTCTTGGATCCCGTCTTTTCGCTTTTTTCAACAATTGCGGAGTTCCATCGGAGGATCCGTCATCTACAACCAACAGTTCATAATTTTCAAAACTCTGATTTGCAATGTCATCAAGACATTTGCCTAAGAAAGAGGCATCATTCCGCACAGGCATCAGAATAGAAATTAAAGGTGAGAAGTTCAAAGTATTATCCTGTAAAATCGGTTGCCAAAAGCAATTTTAGAATTTCATTCCGCCGGTTTTTTGGCTGATTGAGTAAAATCACAAAATAGCGTGGTTTACTTCCGGGCAAATAACCTGCTAGCGTTGAAACTCCATGCAAGGTTCCGGTTTTGTATAAAATACCTTTATCTCCATGTAGCAGGTTTTTCTGTTCCGAAAAAGCTTTCAACATTTGCCAGATTGCTTCCGGTGTCAGTCGGTTTTTACGTGAGATTCCGGAGCCTTCCACAACATTGAATTGTTGATCCGGTATACCTAACTCATCACCCAAATATTCTTCCAGCGCACGCTTTCCTTTCTCTAGTGTGGCTGGTGCTCCATAACGTTGTATGCCGACGGTTAAAAAAAGTTGATTTGCCGTAAAATTATTGGAGTAGCGCATCATTCCTGAGATCAGATCGGTTAAACTGGCAGAATTCTTGTGTATGTAAATTAAGCTGTCTTCAGAAATTAACGGACGAAGAGTTATATTTTCTGAATCAAAAGAAAAACCTGCCTGAGCCAAAAAAGCATGAACAAGTTCTCCCGCGTAAGTTATTCCTGAGTTTGCCGGGATACTGATCCGGTGTTTTCCTGCTGACAAATTTTTTGCTAAGTGCTTAACCAAAGGTGTAATCGGAGTTTGTTTTTCTGCAGAGGTAACGAACCCTTTTGAGTCAATTTTCAAAAAAACTGTATTGAAATTAATCACCAGCGCACCATTAAGTGCATCGTATGGATTTGTTGAGAATTTAATTCCAGGTATTTTTATATTTGAACTGAAGACAGATGTGTCAAAAAATACTCCGCCCAGTTGTTTTGGCAGTCCGGATAACTGACCCAGTTTTTGCGCAATTATTTGCCATTCCTCTGATACCAGAAAAGGGTCCCCGTGACCTCTAATTCCGAGAATATGGTTTTCTGCCAAATAAAAATCCGTTCGGTAACGGAATTCTGGTCCGAGATAATGAAGCGCGGCCAATGCAGTGGCTATCTTAAGTACAGAAGCAGGAACCAACATCGGATTAGCCTCGGCAGGATAACGATAGAGAATATCCTTTTTGTCCGCGATCAAAACGCTACCGTGACGTACCAGAGATTTTAGTTTAAAATCCAGTTCGGTTTGAAATGATTTTGTATCTGCAGAAACAGGGGAAAATAGAAACACTAATCCCAACGCAAGCGCCGGAAAACGTATTTTTCCTTGCACAAGACAAGGCTTCTCATTAGGATGGATCATTGATTAAATCAAAAATTATTAATTCTAAAAAAGGCATCATGAGCACAAAAAAGATCCTCGTTACTCCAGGTGACGGAATTGGTCCCGAAGTTTCTGAACAGGCGGTTCAGGTTTTGAAAAATTTAGCCCCACGTTTCGGACTCCAGCTTGAGTTAACCGAAAAACCTGTGGGTGGTGCAGCATACGATTTGACCGGAACACCTATTCCGGATGAAACCCTCGAAGCAGCAAGAAATTCTGACGCGGTTTTACTAGGCGCTGTCGGTGGTCCCAAATGGGAATCTCTGGATTTTTCGGTACGGCCGGAACGCGGATTATTAAAATTACGTTCCGAATTGGAATTGTACGCAAATTTACGGCCTGCTGTAATATACGGTGATCTGGTCAATGCTTCAACACTTAAACCTGAAGTGGTTGACGGTGCGGACCTGATGGTGGTACGTGAACTGACCGGTGGAATTTATTTCGGACAGCCCCGCGGTGTAGAAGTTCGCAATGGAGAGCGTGTTGGATTTAACACACTTGTTTATTCAGAATCCGAAATTCGCCGTATTGCAAAAGTCGGTTTCGAAATTGCCATGAAACGTGGTAAAATACTGACTTCGGTTGATAAAGCAAATGTGCTTGAATCAACCGAACTTTGGCGCGAAATTGTTACTGAAGTAGGCAAAGATTTTCCAAAAGTAGAATTGAGTCACATGTACGCTGACAACGCGGCGATGCAAATTATCCGCAATCCGAAACAATTTGACACAATGGTAACAACGAATATGTTTGGAGACATCCTCAGTGATGCTGCAGCGATGATGACGGGTTCACTGGGCATGCTTCCATCTGCAAGCATCGGAGGAAACATTGGAATGTACGAACCGGTCCACGGATCAGCACCTGACATTTCCGGGCAAGACAAAGCCAATCCGCTAGCCATGATTCTTTCAGTCGGAATGATGCTGCGCTATTCCTTTGACCTCGGTGAGGCCGACGAAATCGTCAAACAAGCTGTAGTAAAAACCCTTGAGACTTACCGTACCGGCGACATTATGGCTGAAGGAAAAACTCTCATCGGTTGCCAGGAGATGGGTGAAAGGGTCCTTCAATTTTTGGAACAAGAATAATCTTGAGTTCTTTTCTCTCAAAAGGAAAAATGTTATTTTTCAGGCTCCGCTTTCAGGTGTTTCGCCTAAAGTTGCGCTGGGACAAAATAATACAAAAAATACTGGAATTATTAGTACAGCGCTGGCTACTGAAAGGCGACTCACTATTTAATTATTTCAATAAGACTCAACCTTATTTACGCCAAAAAAAACAAACCATTCTTGAGCAATCTTCAGGGCGTAAAGTTATATTTTTTACTTTTCGTACCCTTCATTTTCTGGATTTCTTTGCACCAATTGACTTAGCTCTGAATCATTTTTTCCCCGAAAAATATGATGTTTTTTACATTGATTTTTCCACAACAGTGCATCGTATTGGCAAAGGATTTGGATACCTACAATTTCGCCAAGAAGTAGAAGAACGTATGCTGCAGTTGAACATCTCACCATTGCGGCATTTTTCACATGATGAATTAGCAGAATATAAATCTTTTCCCGAAGCTTCAGTTCATGTAACCTGTGAATCAATCAGGCAGGAAACATTTTCTGTTGCAGATCGCATCTACCTACCACATTATGTACTACCTAAAGCAATTGACCTCGATCTGCCGAAAAATATTAAATTCAACCATGTCTTTCTTCCTACTCGACCACCTTACTCATACAGGCAGCTCAACGACAAGTCTAGTGCTGACCTAGAACGACTTAAGGAAGACTTACAAATTCACCACGTGGGCTATCCAAAACTTCAGGCTGCTTCTAGCCCCGTAAGCTGTTTCCCCGATTCAGATCATCCAGTAGTACTTTATGCACCTTCATTGGAAATTAGCTTACTGTTCAATGCACTGGACAGGGGACTCCTTAAAATTTTTAAAAAGATGTCCCAATGTAATTTTGTTATCAAACTACATCCTTCTCTTGCATCACGCAGACATTATGTTACAGCATTTATTCGTCAAGAAATAAAAGGTCTTGAGCACGTTCGCTTTGATGAACTGAGTGGGGTTCAAAATTTAGTGGGAGAATCTTCACTTATGATCACAGATTTTGGCAGTGTGGGAGGAGAATACCGATTGGGATTTGGGAAACCAGTTGTTTTTTTGAAAATCCCAGCTGAATATGAAGGTGGTTCCGATTTGCTTTTCAGGGATGATTTTGCAGATGCAATTTGTGAAGTAGAGGATTTGGAGAATGTAATTATTAGCACCCTTAAAAAAGGTCCCCTTTCTGATTCAAAACTTCAGGATATGCGTCAGCAGGTACTTAGTTTTAGCGGAGCTGCAGATGAAGAGGCCGCCAGGACAATCAACGAAATCTGTTCAGCTTGTTGAATTTTCTTCCCTATTCACTAAATCAATAGAAAATGCTGGAACACACACTGACCAATATTCAGCCTCTTCTTCAAAAGGATTGGAATAGCGTACTCTCGCTCCTTTGCGTACCAACAAAGATTCACCGACTTTAAGCGTTACTATTTCACCATCAATTTCAATTTGTTTACGCCCTCGTACTATCATAGTGTATTCATCGAATTCCGGATTCTGAAAAGGCTCACTCCATCCAGATGGTGCTACCATATGTGCAATGCTGAGCCCTTTCTCATTGCTAATCACTCGGCCAACATGCTCTTCAATGAGTTTACCATCTGTAGTTGGAACTACAAACGGTTCTTGCTGTAAAACGAACGAACTACTCATTTCCCCTCTCTTTTTATGGTTTCTTGTTGAATTATCCTAGGATAGATTTTTTTTATTGCTCTATCATAATGAAATTGATTATCGATTTCTGTCCAAACTAAATCACTCACCCGTAAAAAGGGGACCATCTGTTTTGAACTTACTTCAGAAATACATTCCTCATAGTGATTACTGCATGGAAATGTTAAGTTTTCTTCATGCTGCCCGCACATCAATCGGAATAAATTCATAGATATTTTAGAAATTCCAACTAACTCTCCCTGAATCAGCATATTTGGGCGAGGTTTTTTTGAAATAGCCACAATTTTTCCACTGACAATGTTGTAGGACTCCTCAGATTCTGAACATTCTTCTTGATCCTTTCCATAGATATATACTTCATCATTAGATCCAGTCTTACCAGAAGCTAGCACTACATCAGGGCCGTTATAATTTATGACTAATGATAAGGCACGAGATTCATAGATCAAATCAGACTCCAACAATAAAAAATTTTCGTTAAGATAATTCTTAGCCACAAAGAGTGAATGCATACTGCCTGTTTCAGCAAAACGGGGACTATGAATGAATTCAATCTTCGGTAATTTGTTATTAGGTTGAAGGTATTCGATGTACTTACTTTCCTGAAAACCAGTTACAATTACAACTCGTTTGATTCCTTCTTTTTTCAAACTTTCCAGAGAGCGAACAATAATAGATTTTCCATCGACTTTCAACATCCCTTTTGGACAGAATCCAATCACATTTCGCAAACGAATCCCCATTCCTGCAGCAAGAATAACTGCGGTATTGACTCTTGAAATGGTAGATTTTTTCATTGCAGTTCAGGACACCAACTTATCTTTGGGTTTTTCAGAACCTGAACCATTTGGTTGATCCTTGAACTGCATTTCATAAAGTTGCTGATAACGTCCTTCTTTTAAAAGGAGTTCGTCGTGATTACCCTGTTCAACTATCTCCCCATTCTCCATAACACAAATCCGGTTTGCGTTACGAATTGTCGAAAGGCGATGCGCTATCACAATCGTGGTACGGTTTTCCATTAAATGCTCAATTGCCTGTTGCACTTCAATTTCAGATTCTGAATCAAGTGCAGAAGTGGCTTCATCTAAAATCAAAATTGGAGCGTCTTTAACCAGAGCTCTGGCAATAGAAAGTCGCTGTCTTTGTCCTCCTGAAAGTCGCCCCCCTTTTTCACCTATCACTGTCTCATAACCATCAGGCTGATCAGTAATAAATAAATGTGCATTTGCCGCACGTGCTGCGGCATACATTCTCTCTTTTGAGCAATCCGGCTGCCCATACGTTATATTACTGGCAATGGTATCATTAAACAGGATGGTATCCTGAGTCACAATCGCAATCATTTTACGAAGTGAAATCAAATCCAGATCGCGTAAATCATGTCCATCTATTCTGACCTCTCCTCTTGTGATGTCGTAAAAACGCGGGATCAAATTTGCAACTGTCGTTTTACCTGAACCACTGCTGCCGACCAGAGCCACTGCTTCACCTTTCTGTACACTAAGCTTAAAATCCTTGACAGCCGGATGATCTTGTTCAGGATAATGAAAAGCTTTAATATTGAGAGATATTTCTTGTTTAAAATGGGTTAATTTTTTCGCATTTGGTGAAGAAATAATTTCATCTTCAACATCCAGAACGTCAAAAATCCTTCGTACCGCAGCAAAACCTTCTTGCAACTTTAAATTGAAGCCATTCAGCTTTTTTACCGGCTCATTCAACATAAAAAAACTAATCACAAAAGAAGTGAAATCACCCGGAGTGATTTGACCGTTTATGATCAGATAACCTCCATAAGCCACTATCGTTGCTCCTGCAGCAGCACCGATTATTTCGATGATCGGATAAGAGTAAGAATCTATCATGACAGATCGCATGTGATTATTATAAAGATCATCGTTAGCCGCTTTGAAGCGTTTGCTTTCATATTTTTCCATTCCAAAAGCTTTAACCACACGCACGCCAGAAATAGTTTCCACAAGCAAACTGCTCAATCCGCCAAAACTAATTTGTCTCTTACTAACAGCAATCTTGTTCCTCTGGCCAAAAATCTGGATAAAAAAGACAGCAATTGGAATCAGAATCATGGTCACAAATGCTAACTGCCAACTCCGGTAAAACATAATGCCCAGCAAAAGAAAAAATTGCGGAATGTCACGGAATGGTCCAGTGACTCCAACCTGCAACATGTTTTGAAAAACGTGCAAATCGTTGGTGAAACGGGATATAAGATCTCCGGTTTTGGAGCGTGTGAAAAAAGTGAGAGAAAGATTAACTAGGTGGTCAAAAAGCTGCTGTCTCAGTTTTACAATGAGGCTCTGGACAAGGTGACCTACACTGTAGTTGTGACCAAAAAAAAACAAACCCTTGATCGCAAACACAATAACCAATCCTAGACCAACCAGAAAATATTGTTTGAGTTCGGGATTGTCACCATAGGCAATGGTATCGACTATATCTTTAGCATAATAAGCAGGAGCTGCAGTGAAAATATTGTAACCTGCCATGCAGATAATACTGAAAAAAATCCAACCTTTGAGCGGCACAATAAGGGCAAAAAGGCGCCTTGCAATGTGACTTGATTGTTCTTCCTTCATAGCTAATTAACCTAATTTAGGGTTTTTTAAAACAGACTTTCAACTTATTTTTTGTCTGTCATCTCCCAGGTTGTTCCTTCCGCTGAATCTTTAAAAACAATACCCATACTTTCCAGACGTTCGCGAATCAGATCAGCACTCTCGAAATTTTTATTTTTGCGGAACTCCGCACGCAGTTCAAGTAGAATGTCCATCACATCATTCAGACGGAGATCCGTCTTTACATCATCGAGATCCTTCGGAATTATCCCTAAAACATCACCTCCCAATGTAGCAAACAAATGTTCGGCATCTGCAACTGCTTCAGGATCAGGTCGTTTTTCTGCCAATAAATTATTTGCTTCACGACTTAAATCAAACAGTACCGCAAAAGCCTGCGGAGTTGAAAAGTCATCATCCATTGCTTCACAAAAACGTCTGCGAAATTCTTCAAAATGATTCCCAGAAACTTTCACCCCGGATTTATCAAATTTACGAAGATTGCGGACAGTTTGATGAAGACGTTTCAGTGAAGAACCGGCAGTAAATAAAGTAGATTCGCTGAAATCCACCACAGAACGATAATGACTCGCTGCAATAAAATAACGAAAAATCAACGGATCATTATTTTTAAATAATTCCAGAAGAGTCACAAAATTTCCACTGGACTTACTCATCTTTTGTCCTTCAATGGTCAGCATATTTGAATGCATCCAGTTACGCGCAAATGGTTTTGCAAGTCCTCTAGCCTGTGCGATTTCACATTCATGGTGAGGAAATTTTAAATCCATTCCGCCACCGTGAATGTCAAATTCCTCACCTAGGTAACGGGAACTCATAACCACACATTCGGTGTGCCAACCTGGATATCCCCATCCACTAAAAGGATCCCGCCAGCGCATAAGGTGGCCGCTTTCCGCACGTTTCCAAAGGGCAAAATCTCCAGGATAACGCTTTTCAGACCTTACTTCTATACGTGCTCCGTCCTGCATTTCCTCAACTATCCGGTTCGAAAGCTCACCGTATTTTGGATCTTTACCAATTTCAAAATAGACTGAACCATTGGACTCATAAGCCAGACCCAGTTCAATCAATTTTTCAATTGCTTCCAATTGTTCAGTAATATGACCGGTTGCTCGCGGACTGATATCTGGACGAATCACACCTAGCCGGTCCATAACATCAAAATGCCTACGTGCAAAATTTTCCGCGACAGCCATCGGTTCCTGCTTCAGTTCACGGGCTCGTTTAAGCAATTTATCTTCTCCTTCATCGCCATCACCCAACAAGTGACCCACATCTGTAATATTTTGCACATAAAAGACTTTAAAACCACGATAACGCAGATATCGCAGAATTATATCAAAACTAACATAGGTCTTAGCGTGTCCGAGATGACTGTCGCTGTATACGGTAGGGCCACAAACATAGACTGAGACCTGGCCCTCATGAACCGGTTGGAAAAGTTCTTTTTGACCAGTAAGCGTGTTGTAAATTTGAACAGGCATATTCCCTATTTCATCACTCACCTACATTCCAAACCAGTATTTTTGATAATCCGGAACTTTCTTCTTCATCTTGAGAAAAACGTGGTTCCTGAGATTTTACCAGTTCAATGTAATGGTTAATGCTGACTTCAATTCGTTCAAAGAAAGGCTGAGGATAGACCCCTAGGAAAATACTCCAGAAGACAAGAGGGACAAGGACAACTACTTCGCGAAATGAAAAATCATGTAGACCTTTAACAAGATCTTTGGTCAAAGGACCAAAGAGTACACGCTGAACCATCCAAAGCATATAAATCGCAGCAATAACAACACCTGCCGCAGCAATAATCCCATACCAGATGTTGACTTTGGCTGCCCCGATCATAGCCAATATTTCGCCTACAAAACCGTTCAATCCAGGCAGACCAACAGAAGCCATTGAAAAGAAAACAAGAAACACTGCAAACTTCGGCATAGTATGCGCGACTCCGCCATATTCAGAAATTTCCTGAGTGTGAGTCCGCTCATAAATCATGCCTACTGTTAGAAAGAGCGCACCGGTAACAATCGCATGGTTTATCATTTGAATCCAGCTTCCGGAAAGTCCCTGAATGTTCAGCGCAAATAATCCTAAAACAATGTAACCCATATGAGCCACTGAAGAATAGGCAATCAGGCGCTTAATCTGAGTCTGCACCATTGCTACCAGCCCGCCGTAAATAATGCCGATTAATGCCAGTGCCATGAAGATCGGAACAAGATCATAAACTGCTGCAGGGAAAATCGGCATTGCAAAACGTAAAAATCCATATGGGCCAAATTTCAACATAACCGCGGCCAGTTGTACAGATCCTGCGGTTGGAGCTTCATAGTGCGCGTCCGGCAGCCAGGTGTGGAATGGAAAAAGAGGGATCTTTACCGCAAATGCTGCCGCAAACCCGATGAACAACCAGAACTGAGTTTCTACAGCTATTTCCATACCGTACCAATCTAGGACATTGAAAGACCATGCCCCTTGTAAATCACGGTAAATATTTGCTGTATAAAGTAGCGACACGAGCATCATTAGAGAACCAAACATCGTGTAGATGAAAAATTTGATGGTGGCATAAAGCCTGTTTGTCCCTCCCCAAATTCCAATCAGCAAATACATTGGAACCAGCATCACTTCAAAAAATACGTAAAATAGCACAACGTCCATTGCTGCAAAACAACCTAGCATACCTATTTGAAGAAGCAGCATCTGAATTTGAAACTGCCAGTTACGCTTAGCAACATTCCACGAACCCAAAAGAGTGAGCGGTGTGATGAAGGTGATCAGCAGAAAAAAGAAAAAATTAAGACCATCCAAACCCAGGAAATATTCTATGTTGAATTGTGAAATCCATGGGGAGCGCTCTACCATCTGCAAATCAGCAGTGCCGGAATCAAAATTAAACCAAAGATGCAGACTCAGAAAAAAAGTAATAACACTGCTGACAAGTGCAGCAACTTTAGCCGGTGTCCCGTTCCCTTCTTCCCTGAACATTGCTGCGAAGGCAATACCCAAAATTGGCGAAAAAATAATGAGCGAGAGAATTGGAAGTGCTGAAATGTCCATCAGAATTAGGTGCTAAAGTTTGAAGCGCTGGTGTTAATGAAAGTAAGTGATTTAGTATGCTACGAGGATACATTCTTCCCGAAAAGATTCTGAGCCGATAATAATCAACGGCAACAAAATAAAACTACCTATAAAACTAAGAGAATTAGCGACTTAAAGCAAGATCATTTTGATCCATCGGAACTTTCGTTTAAGCCGTCAGATCAAACTGCAACCCCTAACCTCCCTAATAAAGGTTTCATTAACTCACCCACAGTTATATTTTCAGGGAAACTCCATTCCAGTCCCAACAGCAAATCCAGTGGATGAACTACAGTCTCATTCTCATCAACACAGCGTCCGCTTGTAAGCGCAGTGATATTAACAGTGCGGACAAGTTCCTGCTCCAAAAAACCAATTTTGATCCACCTGCGCTTGAACTCCGCGAGATATTCAACTTGCTCAAAACTGCCAAAACAAGTAAGGCCGTTGATAAAACTCAAGACCGTAAAAACTAAAAAAAGACCCGGACAGAGAAGACCTTTTTCAAGTCCATGAATTATTTTTTCAAGTGAAAGTTCGATCTGATAGTTCTCACTCTTTAGCATTTCATCCTTTATAATTAAAGCTTCCTGTCGTATTTTGTTTTTGCGAATAACCTCAACGGTGAAGAAAGTTGTCTCTCCTGGAAATTCCTCAAGAACTCTTTCCCGAATTTTTCTATCAAACAATAAACGGTGAAGAGGATGTGAGGAATTTTTCAAAACCTTCAACAGATAATTACTTATCACTTCGTTAAGATCAAAATAGAGCAGTGATTTTTCCGGAATTATTTGTCGCAGTTGATTTGTGCAAAACTGTGAAGACCATACTGTAAAATCATCTCCACAGACCGCTGTCGGTGAAATTTTTCGAATTGGTTCTGCAAAATAGGGCTGCAGATTAACGAGTTTTTGCGGAATCCTGCTTTTAAAAACGCCGGCGTCTCTCATTTTCCCCGGAATTAGCGAGATGCGTCTTTCCGCTGAGTCACGGGAACGGTCCGCATCAGAGCGTTTTAATCTTGCAAATTCAGTAGCTTGAGAAGAAATGATTGTTTCCAAATCAAAACGATTACTATAATTCAAACATCCGGACCAGGCGGAATTCGCAAAAGATACTCCGGAATACGCTCCTACGAAATAAGTTTCCCGGTGAGGCAGACCCATCAGTGCCAAATAATGTAATGCCAGAAACGTCGGCCCTTCGGTCGCTGTCGAGTGGGTAGCAGTTTGCAAAATTCGGGTTTTCTGCAAGCTTGAGCAATATTCCTTTGCCTGTTCGCGTGTCAAACCTATTCTGCAAAATTCGCTTTCAAATGATTCCAGAATTTCTTTTTCCATGGGAGGATGGGAACCGGGTTTTTCCCAAATGGCGTCTGCATGTTCAACCAGCGGTAGATCCCACAGCTTTCCCAAAATGTCTGCCAGCACAGGACGTTTTGCGTTTTGGAGCAAAGTTCGTATGGATTTTCTGTCAATAGGCATGCGTCAAAGCTTGAATATTTTTTTTTAAATTCATAAACTGTCCAAGGTTAAATTTAAGCGTAAAAAAGGTGCAATGGCTCTGATAAACAAAGTTCCTGAGTCTCTGAGTTTCACAAAGTAACCCCGCTCTCAGCTGCGGGGGGAGTAAAATAAATATTTTGAATTCTACACCGATTTTAAAAATTTGCTGTCACTATGACGGTATGTCAATTCCTAAACGCGGGCATGAAACAGATGCGGGCATCGACTTGACAGCTATGTTTGTTGAACAAAAAAGACCAGACGTTTTCTTTTTTGACACTGGAATTTCAATACATGTGAGTGACGGTTACTATGTTGAAATAGTTCCGCGTTCAAGCATCACTAAAACTGATTTTCTCCTGGCAAACAGCGTAGGGATCATTGATCCAGACTACCGAGGACATATCTTCCTGCCATTCCGTTACGTTGGTTCGGGTAATGGCATACAGGCTGCGGAAAGACTTTTACAGCAGCGTATTGCGCAAATGTTGATACGAAAACTTGAATCCTGCCAAATTGAAGTTGTTGATGCCCTTGAAAATACCGTTCGCGGAAGTAGTGGTTTCGGCAGTACCGGTAGCTGAGCATCCTCTGTAGCTTTAATCTGCAACTTCTCTGATTGGTTTAGCCTCGAGATCAAGCACTTCCCAGCCAAGAGGATTTTCTCGTAGGATTAATGATACTGTCACTAGCTTTCCCGTTTTCTCGCCACCAACACGTACACGTACCAAAGAAGGGTTTTCAGCATTTACCCGTAAATCCAAATGCATTTCTGGCTCCTCAATTTCCGGAGACTGTTCTAAAAGCAACTGCAAAGATAAATGACTGCGAATCGCCTGTTCCGCAGTCTGATAAGCCGCTGTTTTTTCAATCCCTGAACGCTGAAATAAAATTGCTACTGAAAAAAAACCAAATAAAATGATGTTACCAAGAAAAATGCGCAAAATCGTTCGCATAGCTTTTTGGTCATCAAGTACAACTGTACCCCACCATTTGTCTGCAAGACGTCTCGCGTATCCATCACGTAAAAGGACTACGCCTTCCACAGGAAAAAACAACAGTAGCAGGTTCCTCTTTAAAAGTTCAATAAACAACGGCCGCTGTGAAAAATCATCAATTTTCCGAATCGTCATACCCAGCAGAAGCTTCCCAATACTTCGTCCAAAAACATCTTTAAAAATTAAAACAAAAACGATGCTTCCGTAAAAGGTCAATAGATCAGATAAGTCTCGCGACTGCATTACTAAATCCCAATGCTCTCTGCGGAAAATCTGCACTAAGGTATTTGCGAGCAGCAGAGCAAAAATAAAATCTATCAGCAGGGCAAACAGACGTTTTCCTGCAGACGAAACCTGCGGGCGTGTACCTTTAAGTTTTTCCTGATTTTCTGTTTCAGTATTTGCTACAAAACTCATGGAATCTCAGAAATTTGCTGCAGGAATTCATGAATCACTGCTGCAACTTCTTGCGGTTTATCAAGATGCAGGTGGTGATCACCAGAAACTTTCCGGTGGTGTAAAATTTTTACATGCCGTACACGTTTAAGCAGTAGTTCTTTCCATTGATCCTGCTTGGAGTTTTCAGCTTCAATCAGCAAAACAGGAGCCGTTATTTCCCTCAGGAAAGCACAGGCTTGTTCTTCAGTCAGATAGTGACGTGACTTTATTTTCAGTTTAGGATCACTGCGCCAGGTAAAACCACCTTCTACAGGCTTCAAACCCCGGGCGACCAAAGTCCTGACAGAAGACTCCTCGATTCCACCAACATGATGACGTACTTTGACAGCAGTTTCTATATCAGGATAAAGCGGAAGTTTTTTATCTGCAAGTTGCTGCCATTGTTCAGCAGAATCACGTAAGATTTCAGGCATTTTTTCAGCTTTCTGAGCCAATGATCCTAAGCCTTCAATTAAGATTACTGATTTGATTTTTTCCGGAATTGTACCAGCAAGATAAGATGCAACTCCTGCTCCCATCGAGTGTCCGAGTAGGGAAAAACTCTGCCAACCCAAAACATTGAGCACCTCCAACATTTCCACGATAATGTCACTGAAATGATAAGAGGAACTGGAAGGCTTGTGCTCAGATAAACCATGCCCCGGCAAATCGATTGACACCAGCCGAAAATCCTTTAATAACGGTGCCAAATGATCAAAAGTTGCCGCATTATCCAGCCAGCCGTGAAAAGCGAGCACAGGCATTCCTTCAGGCTCACCCCAACATTTTGCGGATAAACGCATGGTTGAAGTCTGGATTTCCAATTCTTCGGGTTTTTCGGAAGATTTCAGGTAAAAGTTATTGTTCATCTTATTAATATTAAATTATTATAACGCAAAAATTCGTTTACCGTTTTTTGAAAAGCAACGGGCTGCTCAACATGGAGCCAATGTCCGCAATTTTTAAGCATCGTAATTCTGCTTTCCGGAAAATGTTTTCGGATCAGCCCATGATACTTTGACTTAAGATAATCGGAATTTTCCCCACCTATGAATTGTACGGGGCCTTTGAAAACACTTTTCATTTCAGGATAGTTTAATAGTTCCTGCATACCCGCAGCAATCTGTTCTAGACCAATACGCCATTGAAATTGTCCATTTATACAAATTAGATTTGTCATCAAAAAAGAAAGAAGGCGTTTTTCAGGAATTTTAAGTGCCAGCTTTTTTTCAATATCGCTGCGTGACATTTTATCCGGCAAACAAAGTTCACGCATTGCCTCAATGAGTTTGAACTGTTCATGATAATTCTCATAGAAGACCGGCGCGATATCCACCACTATCAATGCAGCAATCATTTCTGGAAATCGCAATGCAATTTGCATTGCGGTTTTCCCGCCCATGCTATGCCCGAGGAGAATAACGTTTTCTAATTCATTTTCAACAAAGAAACGGACAACATCTTCTGCCATTTCCTGATAACTCATTAAATCCGCATGTGGTGAATCACCATGATTACGCGCATCGGGAGTCCAGACCTGAAAGTTCTCCTCAAGAGATCCAGCGAAAGTGCGCCAATTTTTACCAGAACCGAATAATCCATGAAGCACAACAAAGTCTGGGCCGGTTTCTCCAATTTTTCTGGAAAATAGTCCTAAAGCCTTTGCAGAGGACTTAGAATTTTGCCTGCCTAACGAATTCATTTATAAATATCTGCCTAGTTTGGTTGTTTTCTCCCCTCCCCCCCATCAGAGCATAAAATGAAAGATTGCTCAATCCAATCCGTGTGTTTTTAGTGACTACTGATACAAAAGGATTCAATGCTGAAAGGACATTTTGTACAAAACAGTACACGCTTAAAAGTGGCATAGTTTCTCTGTTTCAGTTAAAATGTAGACTAATAACCTCAAATCTAAAACTGATATTGAAGACTGAATATTTTGCAAAACTGATCATAGGTGCCTTGTATTCTGATCAGCAATGGCTTGAGCAAGCCAAGATGGAGATGCAACGCCTGAACTGGGTCATTCAATTACAGTCCGAAGAATTACCGTTTGACAAAACGGATTATTATACCCGGGAAATGGGGCGTGAACTAAAACGCTGTTTTTTGAGTATAGAGGGTCTGCAAAGCCTCGAGTGTTCAGTTGACTGGAAATTCAAGACACTGGAAATTGAAAACCTGTTGAGCTTTGACGGTAAAAGAAGAATTAATCTTGATCCGGGTTATCTTGATTTTCACCGTGTGGTTTTGCTTTCCGGAAAAGAAGGTCCGCAAAAAATATATCTGCGGGACGGAATATGGGCGGATCTAGTTTTGCTCAAAGACAAAGGTGGATTTCGTGAATTAGCATGGACCTTTCCTGATTTAAAGGATGGTTTTTATAATGATTTTTTTATGCAGGTTCGTGCAGAATATAAAGCAGAAATTATGCTCAACAAAAAACTTCGTGAAAGCTAAATCCTATTTTTCAGCAAAATATGGAAATAATGTTCGATTTAATTTGCCCCAATATACATTATTCAATCTTTCCAAGTATAGATCATCAAATTAATTATCAATGAAAATTTCTTCAGGAATTGTAGTAGTGGCCGGACCAACGGCTAGCGGCAAGAGTGATTTGGCTATGCGTCTGGCTGAGGAATTTGACGGAGAATTAATTTGCTCTGATTCTATGCAGGTCTATCGTAAGTTTGATATAGGCACATCGAAACCAACATTGTCAGAACAAAAGCTTATCCCGCACCATCAACTGGATCTGATTGATCCGGACGGAAATTATTCAGCAGGAAAATACGAACGTGATACTTCCATAATTATTCAGCAAATTCAGCAGCGTGGGCACCTGCCAATTTTGGTCGGTGGTTCGGGTTTGTATTACCGTGCGTTGATGTACGGAATCAGTAATATTCCCCATATCCCTAAAAACATTCGCCAGGAACTTATCTGCCTGCAGGAAAAACACGGTACCTCATATTGCTGGGAACAACTGCAAAAACATGATCCGCAAACCGCAAAGCGGCTACATCCAAACGATACCTCGCGGATTATGCGCAGTCTGGAAGTGGTAATAGCTACAGGAACCAGTATAGCCGATTTTCAGAAGCAACAACCGTTTGCCGAAGCACGATATCCTGTTCTTGCAGTCGCATATGAATGGGAACGGAGCGTACTCTATGAACGGATAAATCAACGCACCCTCAAAATGTTGAAATCGGGCTGGATCGAAGAAGTCGAAACGCTGTTGGAATCATACGCTCCTGAGTTGAAATCTCTTCAAGCGATCGGTTATCGGGAAATTATAGAACATCTTCAAAAAAAGCTGAAATGGGAACAGCTCGTAAGAGAAATCCAGCAGCGTACTAGACAATACGCAAAAAGGCAAATGACATGGTTCAGAAGAGAAGCAAAAATAGAATGGCATCAGCCCCACGATGAGGATGCAATCTTAGACAAAGTGAAAGTTTACCTTGAAAAATAGGTATTTTATAGGAGAAAATAAGAGTGATAATTACGCCTTCGAATTCACAAATACACAAAAGGAGACTTCGTGAGACAATATTCGATTGATCGTCAAAATTACCACATCTTCAAAACTGAGAGTGGTGAAAAAAACCCATATGTTCATTTTCAATGGGGTAAATTTGATTTCCGTATGACATTTAAAGCAGGCAGTAAAGAAACTGTCCGTAAAAATCCAAAAAAAGTTTTTTCCGCAGAAAATGGCAAACAATATCTGGCAAAAGTTTTTGAAGTACTTTTCCAGGGTGAGTGGTATGAATTTGTCAAACCCACTGCCCATGGTATGACGTTGGAGGAAACATTGTGGTCAAGAAACGGTCATGATTATTATGTGGAATTTCCGAAAGATATACGGAGTGTAGCCCAGGTAATATGTGCCGAAGAACTTGGGATGTCTCTGCTGGAAACTGCTTCAGCATAATTTAAAAAATACTTTACTCCAAACTAAAGAAACGTTTACTTTAAAAATACACATCCTGTCTGTTGCTTGAGGTGGTACTTGAGAATAGTAGGAAAAGAGTAGAGGCGGAAATTAAAATTAAGTACCGTTTCGACTCTACTTAACCAGCTGGAAGAAACAACCATGGATAATTTCAACCCAGAAATTGAAAAAATATTGGACTAAAATTTTAGGAATTAACATTACAATCAAAAATCAATCAAATCAGACCCGATTACAACCAATAATGAAAGAGCATTCCCAAAAAGCCGAAACTACGAAGAAAGTCCACATTCAGACTTATGGATGTCAGATGAACGAATATGACACCAATAAAATGCTGGAAGTGCTGAGGCATGAAAATTACAGCCAGACAGATTGTCAGACCGAGGCGGATTTAATTATTCTTAACACTTGCTCTATTCGTGAAAAAGCTGAAAACAAGGTATATAGTGAATTGGGACGTCTCAGGGAGCTCAAATCTGTAAAGCCTGATTTAAAAATAGGAGTCGGCGGCTGTGTTGCACAGCAGGAAGGAAAGGACATTTTACGTCGAGCGAATAACGTCGATTTTGTCTTTGGTACAGACAATTTATTTGAGCTTCCAAAGATACTGAGAAGGGTTGCTGAGAGAAAAAAAATTTCGATGACTGAACGTCATGCACGCCAAAAAGTTCGCAACTTTATTCCAGATTATACATTTCTACAATCTAAAACTTTCGGAGTAAAAGCACAAATAGCAATCACAAAGGGCTGCAATAATCACTGCTCTTTTTGTGTGGTACCTTTTACACGGGGAGTGGAGGTCAGCCGAGAACCGGAACACATCATATCTGAAGCTCGGCGACTCGTTGCTGCAGGGACAAGGGAAATATGTTTGCTGGGGCAAAATGTAAATTCATACAAAGCCAACGGCACCGATTTTGTGGAACTTTTAAGGCACCTAGACGAAATTGAGAATCTAGAACGTCTACGTTTTATTTCACCTCATCCAAAAGATTTCCATTCAGAATTGGCTGAAGCCTTCATAACTTTGCCTTCACTTTGTGAGCAAATGCACTTACCGCTACAGTCGGGATCAGATCGGATTCTTCGTAGAATGAGACGCTGGTACACGATGGAGACTTTTTACGAAAAAGTCGCTCTCCTCCGTGATCGAATTCCCCATGCTACACTTTCAACTGATCTGATAGTAGGTTTCCCAGGAGAAACTGAGGAAGAGTTCGAAATGACCATGGAGGCAGTCCGTAACGTGCGTTTTGATTTAATTTACTCCTTCAAATACTCTGCTCGCCCAGGAACACGTGCTGCCGAATATCCCGAACACTTACCAGAAAACGTTAAATCAGAGCGACTGAAGAGACTGCTCGAAACACAGGGAAAAATCATTAAGGAAAAAAATGCAGCTTTGACAGGTTCGTTCCAGGAAGTACTGATTGAAGGAAAACATCATCGAAAAGAAAACACCGCAACTGGACGTACACGCGGCTATCACTCTGTAGCAATTAAAGACTGCAGAATAAAAGCAGGAGAACTTTTACAGGTACATATCACAGGTGCAAATCCAAATTCACTTATAGCAGAACCACTTTACACAAGCACTGTTTCAGGATAATCTCTTTAAATGCATTCCGCATTTTTTCATTAAAGATTAAAAAGGGTGAGAATACTTAGTCATTTTCATTTTTGGCACGTGTTTGTGGATTTGGCGGGATACGCGATGGGAGCTTACGACCGCACAAATCATGATCGGTGTAATTTATCACACGGCGTAAAGGTGGCTTTTCGGAGAGTAGAATGCAGCTGTCCCCACTATTTTGCCAAACAGTTTCAGTGCAACTTACGATGACAAATGTCATTGAGGTTAAAATAATTGCCCGAACTAAAAATACACATCCTGAATTTTTCTTTTCAAAGCCTGAAATACTTATTAAATTTTGCATAATTTTGGGCTTTGCCTGTCGAGCCATCTTGTGATTTTACTTCGCTTAGTGCAGACTTTTTTAAAATTAATTCTAACAGTAATTATCCGTTTTGAACAGATTTCTATTTTTTCGATCAGAGCAATCCGGGTGCCATATTTTTTAACTGATTTTTGTGAGTTGTTTTGAACCGCATAGGAGTAGGTATTTCAAAAGAAACTGATCCGGATATTGCTATTTCAGATGTAATAAATTCGGCAGTCTCAGAGGCGAAACTTCCTGAAGTGAATTGGGTCTTAATCTTTTTTACGGAGCAGCATTTTGTACATGCCGGACGTTTACATGAACTAATCATCGAAAAAACTCAATGTGAATGTATCGCCGGTTGTAGCGGAATGGGGGTAATTTCTCTTGAGGAAGAAATAACAAACGGTCCGGGATTGGTCTTAATGGCGGGATATACTCCAGAAATACGTCCACTCGCATTAGCTAAATATCAAGAACTTGAGTATAGCGCTGGGGTTACTCAACAATTGGGTGAAGCTTTAAATGACTTATCTGGGAATCAACCCCTTTTTTTCTTCTTCGCAGATGTTTTCCAACATCAGCCACACAACTTCATAAACATGTTTAATTTTCTTAATAACAAGACTGCAGTTTTTGGGGGAGGGTCATGTAACAACGGGAGTCATGAAACTTCGATACAATTTGGCCCTGATATTGTCACTCTCAATGGTGCAGGAGGATTGGCTTTTGAAGAAGTTCCGGAGTTTCGTGCAGGTGTAACTCAGTCATGTGCAACTCTGGGAGATCCCATGTTTGTCACTGAGGTTAAAGACGATCTCATCCTTTCCCTTGATGGAATTCCGGCTTTGGAGGTCTTCACTGAAATTGCAAAAGAGTTGGATATTAAGAATATGGAGGAAGCAACTCAGAAGTTACTGCTTAGTTTCCCACTTGATCTAGAACAACCTATTTTCAACGGTGAAGGTACTCTGGCAAGACATGTTACCGGAATTGATTTGGAGACAAAGGGTATCACTACAGCTGAAATTGTTCATCAGGGTGGGGTTCTTTCATTTGCCTATCGTAGTCCCAAAACCGCTGAAGATGATTTAAAGAAAATGCTTCTGCGGTTAAAAAATCAAAATCCCAGTATGCCGACTTTTGGGATGTATTTCAACTGTGCATCCCGTGGTGAGGGACTTTATGGTAGACCAAATGTGGATACTCAGTTAATTCGGGAAACACTTGGAGATTTTCCTCTGATAGGTTTTTTTGGTGCATACGAAATGGCTCAAATGCCGCTGGGTGTCCAATTATATACATACACTGGTATACTCGTTTTGGTTTATCTGTAAATTTTTTTATGAAATGCGCTGAATCTAGCTATAATCACCAAGGAACAACCCATGAAAGATAAAATTTGCTGTTGGTTGTCGAAGAAAAAACAGGATTAATTTTTTTAAGGGTATATTTTGCAAAGAACATCTATATTATCAGCAAAATCTTTTAGTTATACGAGTGTTATTTTTTTGCGTTGTTTTTTAGGAGTTGCGCTCTGGCTTTTGTCGTCCGGATGCGGATATATAATTGAAGGCAGTAATCCGGTTTTACCTAACGAAGCACAAACTCTCTCAGTTCCTCCTATACAAAACCTAACCTTTAAAGCAGGACTGGAAATAGATTTGTCTGATCAACTCAACATCTTATTACGCGCAAACAATTCGGTAGAAATCACTCCTTCAGGGATCGCCGACCTGCAATTAAAAATAACCCTGCTTAGCCTAAAAACAATTTCATCTGGTTTGAGCGAGGAACAAATTTCATCTGGAGTGAAGACAATTATTAAAGGACAAGCAAATTTAAAAGACATGCGTACAGGCATAATAATATGGAAGGAATCTGCTTTAGAAGTCAAACTGACTGAATCCGGAGCAAATGAAAACAGCTCTGTTTCCAGTTTTTCACTTTCAAGAAGTATAAGAGAATCAATCAAGTTGTTTGCTATAAAAATATATGACCATCTATTTAATAATTTTTAATATATAAGAAACAAAGATCTATAGTAAGCGCTTCACTTATCTCTAATAATACTGTATGCTTACTATTTTAATATAATATTTTTCACAAAATATTCTTCAATGAGAAATTTGGAATGCGTGAAGCAGAATTACAACAGATAAAACTACGTTTAGAAGAAATGCAAGCAGAAATTGTTGGTGAGTCTGAAGAAACTGTACACGGCATGCAAGAAGAGAGTACGCTCTATCCAGACCCTAATGATCGCGCATCACTTGAAACCGAGCACATTAATAATTTACGTATACGTGACCGAGAACGAAAACTACTTGGAAAAGTGGAAGAAGCACTGGAACGAGTAGAAAATAATACGTTTGGATACTGTGAAGAGTGCGGGAATGAAATAGGAAAAGAACGATTGTTGATCCGCCCCGTCACCACTTTTTGTGTTGTTTGTAAAGAATACCAAGAAGCTGCCGAAGACAACAAGTAATTCTAAAAAAAGCTCATCTTTATTAATAATCCAAAAACATAATTCACAAAAAAAGACAACAAACAAAAAAGGCGGGCCAGCTTAAAGCTGACTCGCCTTTTTTTATTCAGATAGGATTCTGAACGGAAATTACATCATTCCGCCCATGCCTCCCATTCCGCCCATACCTCCCATATCAGGAGCTCCACCAGGCATTCCACCTCCACCAGCTGCTGCTTTTTCTTCAGGAGCATCATGAATTCCTGCTTCGGTAGTCAATAGCAGTCCAGCGACTGATGCAGCATTTTCCAGTGCTGTTCGGACGACTTTAGTCGGATCAATAATTCCGGCAGAAATCATATCAGTAAAAGTTTCGCTAGCAGCGTCAAAACCTTCGTTTGTGCTACTGGCTTTTACTTTATCAACAATCAAAGCGCCTTCGAGTCCTGCGTTTGTCACAATCTGACGCAGCGGAGCTTCTAATGCCTTAAGTACAATTTCAGCACCTACTTTTTGATCGTGTTGTTTAATGGCTTTAACTGTTTTTTCTACAGTGGCAATTGAACGGACTAAAGCTACACCGCCTCCAGGAACAATACCTTCTTCAACTGCCGCGCGGGTTGCGTGCAGTGCATCTTCAACTCGAGCTTTTTTCTCTTTCATCTCAATTTCGGTTGCTGCACCAACGTTAATTACAGCCACCCCGCCAGCCAATTTTGCCAGACGTTCCTGCAATTTTTCACGATCATAATCGGAAGATGTATCATCAATCTGAGCACGAATTTGATTGATGCGAGCTTTGATACCTGCTTTATCTCCCATGCCGTCAACTACGGTTGTATTGTCTTTATCTATAACAACAGACTTTGCCTGCCCGAGTTTAGCAAGTGTCAGGTCTTCGAGTTTCATTCCCATATCTTCGGAAACGACTGAGCCGCCTGTGAGAATTGCGAGATCTTCCAACATTGCTTTACGACGGTCACCGAAACCTGGAGCTTTAACAGCTGCACACTTCAGGGTACCACGCAATTTATTGACAACGAGAGTTGCTAATGCTTCGCCTTCAATGTCTTCCGCAACTATAACGAAAGGATTCCCTGTTTTGGCAATTTGTTCAATTGCAGGGAGAATATCCTTCATATTGCTGACCTTCTTTTCCACCAGAATAATGTATGGATCTTCTAACGAGACTTCCATACGTTCTGAATCAGTTACGAAGTATGGTGAAAGATAGCCTCGATCGAACTGCATTCCCTCAACAACTTCTAAACTGGTTTCCGCACTCTTTGCTTCTTCAATGGTGATCACACCATCTTTGCCGACTTTCTCCATGGACTCTGCAATGATATCACCAATCGTGGAATCATTGTTTGCTGAAATAGTACCTACCTGAGCAATTTCTTTGGACCCTGAAACTGATTTTGAAATACTGTGCAAATTTGTAGTTGCAGAAGCAACAGCCTGGTCAATCCCACGCTTGAGATCCATTGGGTTTGCACCTGCGGCCAAGTTTCTGTGACCTTCTGTCACAACTGCTTGTGCCAAAACAGTAGCTGTAGTAGTTCCATCACCTGCAACATCAGAGGTTTTGGAAGCAACTTCTTTAACCATCTGTGCGCCCATGTTTTCAAGCTTGTCTTCTAGTTCAATTTCTTTAGCGACTGTCACGCCATCTTTTGTGACAAGTGGTGCACCAAAAGATTTATCTATCAATACATTGCGGCCTTTTGGACCCAATGTAACCTTGACTGCATTTGATAAGGCGTTTACACCTCTAAGCAGTTTTTCGCGGTTTTCTGCGCCAAAAATAACTTGTTTTGCCATAATTTACTTTATTTGTTAAATTGTTATTGTTTAATTTAGGATTTAATTTACATGACACCAAGGATATCATCCTCACGCATTATCATATAATCTTCACCATCGACTTTCACTTCTGTACCGCCATATTTGCTGAACAAAATTTTATCCCCTTTTTTTACGCCCATTTCCTGAATAGAACCATTGTCAAGGCGTTTTCCTGGTCCTACTGCGACCACCTTACCTTCTTGAGGCTTTTCTTTAGCTGTGTCCGGAATAATAATACCGGAAGCTGTCATATCTTCGGCTTCAACGCGTTGCACTAGCACGCGGTCCTGTAAGGGACGAATCATACTTCTCCTTATCTTGAATGTTGTTAAATAAAATTAAATTGAGCTTCAACCACAAAAAGCGTATGCTGAGTTGCTCTGTTGAATCAGAATTTTTTATAAATCTTCTAAATTCATTCGAATTGATAATGTTAGCTTATACTCTGATACAACACAAGCAAAAAATAGCACTCACTAATGAGTAGTGCTAATTATTAAAACATATGATCTTTTTTCGTGATTTGGATCGGGATCAACAAAGAAAAAATTATTAAATGGACATCAACACAGATCAGCAAGAAATCCGGTTAAGTAAGCTGGAAAAGATACGTCAATTAGGCACAGAGCCATATCCATATTCATTTAAACGAAGCCACACTGTTCCAGAGCTCATAGAACAGTCGAAACAACTGCTAGAAAATGATCAAACCGTTACAATTGCTGGACGACTGATTGCCTTACGCGGAAAGGGCAAGGCTAGTTTTGCTAACATACAAGCTCAACACACACGTCTGCAAATCTATGTTCGGCATGACGCGGTAGGAGAAACTGCATTCGAAATGTTTAAGTTGTGTGACATTGGTGATCACCTTGGAATCTCAGGTACTTTGATGCATACCAAAACCGGTGAACTAACTTTACGTGCGAGTGCTGTTGAGCTGCTTTCAAAATCCATTCGCCCTATGCCAATGCCTAAAGTTGAGGAAAAAGACGGTGAGCGTATTGTGCATGATGAAGTTACAGATAAAGAATTACGTTACCGCCAGCGCTATCTTGATTTAATATTGAATCCAAAAGTTGCAGATGTATTCCAGAAACGCACCTTGATTTTCCAAACGATACGTGATTATTTACGCAACGAAGGTTTTCTGGAAGTAGAGACCCCCACACTCCAGACAGTTTATGGAGGCGCGAATGCCACTCCTTTTGTAACCCATCACAAAGCACTCGACCAAAATTTTTATTTGCGTATTTCGAATGAATTATACCTGAAACGTCTCATTGCAGGAGGTTTTGACGCAGTTTTTGAATTTGTCAAAGATTTCCGCAACGAAGGTATTGACCGTACTCACAATCCTGAATTTTCGGCACTTGAATTTTATCAGGCATATGTAGATTACAACGAAATTATGCGGCACACCGAAAACATATGTGAACGCTGTGCGATTGCGGTTAACGGAAGTACAATTACAGAATATGAAGGTCGGACGTTTGACTTGAAGGCACCGTGGCCACGCTTAAGTATGCTCGATGCAATAAATAAATTAGGAGGAATTCCTTTTGAAAATTTGAGTGATACCGAAGTGCAAAATTTGCTCAATGAAAAAGGCTGGGAATTGGACGCTGATTATAATCGGGGACTCGCAACTCAGCTTGTATTTGAAGAAACATGTGAAACTCAGCTAATACAGCCTACTTTTATCACCGACCATCCGAAAGAAACAAGCCCACTTTGTAAACAAAATCGCGAAAATCCAGAATTGCTTGAACGTTTTGAAGCTTATATTAACGGTTGGGAAATAGCTAATGCATATTCAGAACTAAACGATCCTGTGATTCAGCGTCGTCTTATGGAGGAACAGGTCAAACGCGGACGAGGAGGAGAAAAAGAAACTCAACCCTTGGACGAAGATTTTTTACGCGCAATGGAATATGGTATGCCGCCGATGGGCGGAGTTGGTTTTGGAATTGACAGAATTGTCATGCTACTAACAGGACAATCCACTATTCGTGATGTTATCTTATTTCCTACCATGCGACCTGAAGCTTAAAGAAGAGATATTTGATGTTAAAAACAGAAACTGAAGAAACAGTAAAATCTAAAAGTAAACTCTCTGTCGCGGATTTAGATTTTAAAAAACAAAGTGGTCTATTACCAGTGATTGCGCAGGATGAACATACAGGTGCAGTTTTGATGCTGGCTTATGCCAATCTGGAGGCAGTTAAAAAAACTCAAGAGAGTGGATTTGCCCATTACTGGTCACGTTCGCGTAAAGCTCTCTGGAAAAAAGGAGAAAACTCCGGACATTTGCAAAAAATTGTGGAGGTATTGGTGGACTGTGATGGAGACACAGTGCTTTACAAAGTAAAGCAAAGCGGTGCTGCCTGTCATACCGGTGCAACTAGCTGTTTTTTTCGGAAATTACCAAATAACACAAAAGTCAAATAAAATAATGAATTGGGATATTCAACTAAATGAAGACGTAGACATGTTACGGGAAACCGTGAGGCAATTTGCAGAAAAACGCATCGTGCCAATTGCTGAAGATATTGACCGTGAGAATGAATTCCCTCATTATCTGTGGAAAGAATTAGGAAATTTGGGTTTATTGGGAATAACAGTTTCAAAAGAATATGGCGGTTCCGAAATGTCTTATTTAGCCCATCTGGTTGCTGTTGAGGAAATATCAAGAGCTTCTGCTTCGGTTGGATTGTCATACGGTGCACATTCGAACTTGTGCGTTAACCAAATTCAGATAAACGGCACTCCAACTCAAAAAGAAAAGTTTCTGCCAAAACTTTGTTCCGGAGAACACGTCGGGGCATTGGCCATGTCCGAACCAGGAGCGGGCTCAGATGTAGTAGGAGCGATGGCTTGTCATGCGGAAAAACACGGTGATTACTGGATTGCCAATGGTTCCAAAATGTGGATTACAAACGGTCCGGATGCTGACACCTTAGTCGTTTACATGCGCACCGCTTCAAGAGACAACGGTTCCAAAGCCATGACAACTTTCATCGTTGAAAAAGGCATGAAAGGTTTTTCAACATCTCATAAGTTGGACAAACTAGGAATGCGTGGTTCCAATACCTGTGAACTAGTTTTTAAGGATTGCAAAATCCCTGATGAGAATGTATTATTCGAGGCAAACCGTGGAGTAAAAGTCTTGATGAGTGGATTGAATCTGGAAAGGGTTGTACTTTCTGGAGGTCCTCTGGGAATCATGCAGGCTGCAATGGATTTAACACTGCCTTACATCCATGAACGCTGGCAGTTTGACCAGCCGATAGGAAGCTTTGAACTGATGCAGGGCAAAATTGCTGACATGTACACTGCCCTACAGTCTTCACGATCTTTTTGTTACCGCGTCGCCGAGAACTGCGAAAAAGACCAAGTCTCAAGGCGTGACACTGCTGCCTGTCTGCTACTTGCTTCTGAGAACGCAGTGAAAGTTTCTCTTGAAGCAATTCAGTCTCTAGGTGCAAACGGTTACATCAATGATTATCCAACAGGAAGACTACTGCGTGATGCGAAACTTTATGACATCGGCGCTGGCACCAACGAAATCCGGCGTATGCTAATCGGCCGCGAACTTTTTGATGAGTCACATCCTACTGACCAATAGTTATTAAGCTATGGAAATCGTCCAATTATCTAAACTTTCAAATGAGTAAATTTAAATAGCTTATTAACAATAAGTTAACTTTAATAGAGATGGAAATATGTACTCTAAATTAAAATTAAATACTTGCATAATTGTTCAAAAAAATATTGCAAATATAATTATTTTAACATGTTTTTTGTTTACAGGGTGTTCCTTAGCTATTCCTGAGCCCGACGAAACTAATCAAACTCTGCTGATTATTCCTGTAGAAAGTCGTCAAACTCTAGGGAAATTTATATGGACTTTACATATTTCAATTAAGGATTCATCCAGTAAAGATAAACAAAATCATATAATTAAGCCAAATCCTGAAATGCTTTTTTCTTATAGTACGAAACTAAAGCCCGGTAAATATAAAATTACAAAAATGATAAGAAAGGCAAACCCCGGGTTTAAACTAGGCGGTAAGAAAAAACGACGCCCTGAAAAGATCAATAATATCGATGATTTTGAACTTAAAAAGGGCAGTGTAACAATCCTCAATAAAAAGTTCCTGTTTCAGCAGCCTCAATCAAAACTTGGCCCACCTAAAAGAGCTCAAAATCAACAAAAAAAGACAGATGCTGAGAAACATCTAGAGAGAAAAAAAAGGAAGAAGGAAAGAAAAGCCGATCAGGAGGCTATGAAGAAACAAAGAGTTAGGTTCGTTCAGATTGTTGATTTGGATGAAAGCTTTAAAACCTCCTTATTGGAAGAACTAAAAGAAGTAGATAATTTCGACAAATGGAAGTGAGATTAAAATAAGATTTTCCAAATTTT
>Ga0208277_1000240_pt1 | contig 33761 bp, 29 predicted proteins | sample ETNtaG_5_FD_185782 | JGI IMG/M metagenome (GOLD analysis project Ga0208277, IMG submission 185782) | Marine microbial and viral communities from oxygen minimum zone, Eastern Pacific Ocean - ETNP201406SV205 (SPAdes) (version 2) | ecosystem: Environmental > Aquatic > Marine > Oceanic ...
TAGACCAAGAATTGATATGGAATTATTGCAAAAGTATAGCGAAGGCTTGATTTGTTTATCTGGATGTTTAAAGGGAGAGGTTCCTGAAAAAATGTTAAGAGGTGATTATAATGGCGCAAGGAAGACAGCAATTAAATTTTCTGAGATATTTGAAAATAGATATTATTTAGAAATACAAAACCATGGGATTCCCGAGGAAGAAGCAAATATAAAAAACATGAAAAAATTATCCATGGATCTTGAATTGCCTTTAGTATGCACTAATGATGCACATTATTCAAAAAAAGGTCATTGGGAGGCGCATGATATACATATATGCTTAGGAACCGGCAAAGAAAGGAGTGACCCAAAGCGTTTAAGATATGCAACTCCAGAATTTTACTTTAAAACTCAAGATGAAATGTATCATTTGTTTAAAGAGTTTCCTCAAGCATTAGAGAATACAAGAAAAATTGCAGATAGTATAGATATGACACTACCAATAGGTGAGTCTCATTTACCAAACTTTCCAATACCTGAATCTTCATCAACTGAAGATCCAGATGAATACCTTAAATCAATAACATATTCTGGAGCTGAAATTCATTATGGTGAAATACTACCTAAAACTAAAAAGCGTATTGATCATGAACTTGATGTTATTAAAAATATGGGATTTGCAGGATATTTTTTAATTACTGCTGATTTTGTTAAATATGCAAAAGATACAAAAATACCTGTTGGCCCAGGTAGGGGTTCTGCAGCGGGGAGTATAGTCTCATATGCTTTGGGTATTACTAGTATTGACCCACTTAAACATAATCTCTTATTTGAACGTTTTTTAAATCCAGATAGAATCAGCATGCCAGATATTGATATAGACTTTTGTATAGAACGTCGGGGAGAGGTCATAAATTATATAAAGGAACAATATGGCGAACAATCTGTAACACAAATCATAACCTTTGGAAAAATGAAAGCAAAGCAAGTTGTTAGAGACGTTGGTAGAGTAATGGGCTATTCATTTTCTGAAGTTGATAAAATTGCTAAAGCAATTCCAAATGAATTGAATATAACTCTTGAAAAAGCATTGAAAAAAAGTCCAGAATTATCAAATATGGCAAATGGTGATTATAAAGAATTAATGGAGCATTCAAAAATATTAGAAGGCATGAATCGACATGCATCTATTCATGCTGCAGGTGTAGTTATTGCACCGGGAGAATTAACCGATTATGTACCGCTATATAAGTCTAGTACAGATGATATAACTAGTCAATACGATATGAAAGGCCTTGAAGATTTAGGATTGTTGAAAATGGATTTTTTAGGTCTAAGAAACCTTACTGTTATTGATAAAGCTGTAAAGTTAATTGACCAAAAAGGAGAGACGATTAATCTTGAAAAATTATCATTTGAAGATAATAAAGTGTACAAACTTTTCTCTAAAGGTCATACAATTGGTGTTTTTCAGTTTGAATCATCTGGGATGAGAGAATTTTTGAAAAAACTTCAACCTAGTGTTTTAGAAGATTTAATTGCAATGAATGCTTTATATAGACCAGGGCCAATGCAAAACATAGATGATTTTATTTCAAGAAGGCATGGAAATAAGGACATTGTTTATACCCACCCTTTGCTGGAACCTATTCTCAAGGAGACATATGGTATAATTGTTTACCAGGAGCAGGTAATGCAGATAGCTCATGAGATTGCGGGCTTTACGTTAGCAGAGGCAGATATCATGCGGCGTGCCATGGGGAAAAAAATAAAATCCTTAATGGATGAATTAGCAATAAAGTTTGTTAATGGTGCTGAAAAAAAAGGGATAACAAAAAAGAAAGCAAATGAGATATTTGCTTTAATTGAAAAATTTGCGCAATACGGTTTTAATAAAAGTCATTCTACGGCCTATGCTTATGTAGCCTACCAGACAGCATGGTTAAAAGTTCATCATACAGCTGAATTTATGAGTGCAAATTTAACAAGTGAGATGAATAGTATCGATCGGGTAGTTGTTCTTATAAATGAGTGTAAAAAAATGGGTATTGAAGTAAGGCCACCAGATATAAATGTATCATATGAGGATTTTAGGCCCATAAATGGGAAAACAATATCGTATGGGTTAAACGCAATTAAAAATGTAGGTTCTAAGGCACTTGAAAGCATAATTGAAGAAAGAGTAAAAAATGGAAAATATAAAAACATTTTTGATATTTGTTCTAGGGTTGAGCAACAAAAAGTGAATAAGCGAGTTCTAGAAAGTCTTGTTGTTTCTGGTAGTTTAGATAATCTAGAAGGCAATAGAGCTCAAAATTATGATGCAGTTGATATAGCTATCAAATATGGTCAGAAAATGCAACAAGAAATCGATAGAAACCAGGTAGACCTTTTTGGTAATGGGGAAGATAAAGAGCTACTAATAAAGGTTCCGACGTTAGGCAATGTTAATGAATGGCCTGAGAAAGAATCTCTATCAAAAGAAATGGAAGTTTTAGGACTATATGTATCAGGTCACCCATTACTAGAGCATGCGGAAGATTTGGAAGAGTTTACCACGGTATCTTTTGAAGAGGGGCAAGATTTTTCTAAAAATGATACGATTTATGTTGGAGGAATGATAACAAAGATTGTAAGACGATTTGATAAGAGAAACAGAGAAATGGCTTTCTTTGATATGGATTGTCTTGGTGGGCATGCTGAAATAGTAGTTTTTAGTGACTGTTATAAAGCATATGGAACCCTTATTGAAGAAGGGAATGTAGTATTTATTAAAGGCAAACCATCAGAAACGTCTGATTATTCTGATTTAAAAATTCTATCTGATGAAATAATATCTGTTGATAATGTAAGGGACCGACTTTCTCAGCGATTAAATATAAAATTTACATCAGGTAATATTGAACCTGGAGATGTTGATACATTAATGAATATTTCAAAATCAAATCCTGGTGATTGCAAATTAATCTTCCATTTGCCGAACTCTGATTCACCACGACCCTTAAAGGTTTTAGCTCATAATATTAATGTTTCAACTAAGAGTTCTTTTATCAAACAATTACGATTAAAATATGGGAAAGATAACGTTTGGATTGATTGATGGTTGCAATTTTACAAAGATCTACTGGCGCTAATGTAAAAGTAGATAAAAAAATTATTGGTGAAATAGAAATTGGTTTAGTTATCCTTTTGGGAATTAGGAGGGGTGATAAAAAAGAAGATGCTGATAAGCTTGCGGAAAAGATAGCCGGGTTACGAATTTTTAATGATGAGAAAGATAAAATGAATCTTTCAATCAAGGAAATTAATGGCTCTGCTCTTGTTATTAGCCAGTTCACACTTTGCGCTGATACTAAAAAGGGTAGAAGGCCAAGTTTTGTTAATGCTGAGTTGCCAGATGTTAGTAATAAATTATATGAATATTTTAAGTCTTCGTTAATAAATAATGGTGTTCCGGTTCAAGCTGGTAAGTTTGGGTCAATGATGGATGTAGAATTAATTAATAATGGGCCAGCTACATTTATTATTAATACTGGAGATGGTTAAGAGGTAAATCTACAGGATAATCTTTTTTATGAAGTATTATTATCCAATGTTAACTTAGGTTGTATATGGAACGTAAGATAAGAATTGTTATGGCCAAACCTGGTTTAGATGGTCACGACAGAGGAATTAAAGTACTTGCTGCAGCATACCGCGATGCTGGAATGGAAGTTATTTATTTAGGGCTTCGTCAAACACCAGAGATGATTGTTTCTTCAGCGCTTCAAGAAGATGCAGATGCAATTGCTCTTTCAAGCTTAAACAATGCTCATAATACAATATTTAGTAATGTCATTGACCTCATGAAAGAAAAAGGCTTAGATAATGTGCTTCTTGTTGGTGGAGGTATCATTCCTCAGAAGGATATTGACAGTTTAGAAAATAAAGGTGTTGGTAAGCTATTTGGCCCAGGAACACCTGTACAAGAAACTATTGATTATATTACTGATTGGGTAAATCAAAATCGTAGATAAAGTGGATTTTCAAAATCAGATAGAATTAGAATTGTATTTTGCAGATCATTTTGATACTATTCTTTATCCTGTCCTTGCGGATTTATATTTCCAGCAGGGTGATTTGAGGAGGGCTCGTAAAGTATGTGAAATAGGTCTTAAGCATCATGAAAATGATTCTATTGGACTTTATATATTGGCACAAATTGACAAATCAGAAGGTAACTTAAAACAAGCTGAAAAAAACTTAGAAAGGGTTTTATTATATACCTATGAACATCTAGCCGCAGCAGAAATGTTATGTGAAATTCAAACTGTCCTTGGTAGAGCACAAAGTAGACTCTTAAAATCATGGAAACATGTTCTCGAATTAGACCCTAGGCATAAAATAGCACGGGAATACATTAATAAAGTTGATAAAAAGGACAATAAAGTTTCTAAAAAAGAGACCTCATCAAGTATTGGTTCTAAAAAGCAAAAAACAAATAATGTAGTAAATAAGACAAAAAAAGAAACTATTAAAGTCGCGAGTATATCCTCTGGAGATGATATAGGTGAGCCATTAAAAGTGAGTTCTCGTTTAGCAACTTTTACCTTGGTATCGGTTTTGAAAAATCAAGGACTATTTTCTCAAGCGCTTGAAGTTTTAGATGCATTGGAGGAAAAAGGCGAAGATTTAGAGTCAATCTCATTAGAAAGAGATACAATAAAAACACTTATTGAAAAATCACAAAAGGATTAACTGATTATGAGCGATTTAATTTATTCAAATAGACAAAAAAAGCTTAGAGAGGTATTAGACAGTGAGGGACTCGATGGTATGCTTATCACTAACTTGACTAATATTAGGTATATAAGTGGTTTCACTGGTTCAGCAGCATCTTGTCTTATTACGCCAAGCGGACAATATTTTATTACAGATGGTAGATATATTGAACAATCAAAGTCTCAGGTTAAGGGATTTGAACGATACATTTCTATGGATTCTCATTTCACTCAGATTAAAGACAACAGTTTAAATCCAAGTGGTCTTAAGCTTGCATTTGAAGGCGATCACATGAGTTATGCGCAGTATAGTAATATGATAAAAGTATTTTCAGATACCTCATGGGAAAATTCTTCGATGATTCTAGAAAATCTTGCAGCTGTAAAAGACGATTATGAGCTAGATTGTATACGTGTTGCTGTTGAGGTTACTGATAAAGTTTATGAAGAGATTCTGCCAATGTTATCTCCTGGTCATACTGAAAAACAAGTTGCTAATACTATGGTGTCTAAGTATCGTGAATATTCTGAAGGTGAAGCATATTCACCAATAGTTGCGGGAGGTCCTAATGGGGCCTTGCCTCATGCAATACCAACAGATAGAGAATTTCAAAAAGGTGATTTCATTGTTATTGACGCTGCAGCAAAATATGGAGGCTACCATGCAGATATGACTAGAACTCCTGTTGTTGGAGAATCCACTTCAAAACATGAGGAAATATATTCCATAGTGAAAGAGTCACAACAGCGCGGATGTGATGCGGCAAAAGCCGGAGTCCCATGCAAAGATGTTGATGCAGCAACAAGAGATTATATTAAAGAAAGGGGCTATGGAAAATATTATACACATGGCACGGGTCATGGTTTAGGCCTGGAGATACATACTTCACCAAGATTTAGTCCACAGAGTGAACAAATTTTAAAAAAGAATAATGTAATGACCATTGAACCTGGAATTTATCTTGGCGGTTGGGGTGGTGTTCGCATTGAAGATGATGTTATAATTGGCGATGATGGTTGTGAAATTCTAAACAAGACAACAAAGGAATTGCTTGTTCTAAATTAATTTAGTTCTTAATAGATTATCTCTGTTATGAATATATATTCGAATCCTGAATTATATGATTCAATACATAAAGGGTATAATTGGGATAAAAACTTGATACATTCCTATGCAAAAAAGGTGAATGGCTCAGTATTAGAAATTGCATCGGGAACAGGAAGACTAACACAAACTATCCTTGACCTAGGCTTAGATTATACAGGATTAGAGATTAGTAAACCGTTCTTAGATAAGGCTATAGATAAATATAACAATCATGCCAAATTTATATTAGGAGACATGAGGAATTTTCATTTAAATAATAAATTTGACTTTATATTTATTGGTTTTAATTCCTTTTTGCATAATTTAACAAATCTAGATGCAAAAAAATGTCTTGGATGCATCAAAGAACATCTTTCTGATAATGGTCGTTTCTTGTTATCTATCTTTGTTCCTGACCCTTCGTTTTTAAATAGGGAAAGCGGCAACCTATATCCCGCTACTGATTTTTTTAAATTTCAAAATTTCCGTTGCAGGGTAATGGAAAAAAATCAGTTCGATGTAAAAAATCAGATAAATAATTTAACTTGGTATATTGAAAAAAATGGTGAAATAGATTCAAAAGAGTATAGGTTTAGCATGAGAATGTTCTATCCACATGAGATGGATATTTTACTATCTGAAGCTGGATTTTATATAAATGAAAAAATTGGCGACTATGATGGTTCCTCCATGGATAGTGAAAGCGGTATGCAGATATATGTATGTCAATGATAATCAATATAAGGGACTGGAACATTCAGTTGCTCAATTAAAAAGTTTAGATTCTAGTTTAAAAAAATTATTTGAAAATGTTGAGGTAAACCCACTTAAGCCTGAGGATAATTATTTTAAAGCTCTTATACGTTCCATCATATACCAACAATTAAGTGGTAATGTAGCAAAAAAAATATTCAATAGATTTACAGCAATTTATTCTGAAAATTCATTCCCAAAACCAAAAGTAGTATTGGGTACTGATATTGATACTATTCGTTCATCAGGACTTTCGAACAATAAATCGCATTATATAAAAAATATTGCAAAGGCCTTTGTTGAAGATTCAGAAACATATTATAATCTTTCTGAGATGTGTGATGATGACATTATAGATGCATTGACAAAAGTAAAGGGTATTGGTATCTGGACAGCGCAAATGTTTTTGATGTTTACTTTAAATCGTCCAGATATTTTTCCTGTAACTGACCTTGCTATGCAAAAAGGTTATAAAGCTTATTTTAAACTAGCCGATTTACCAAAACCAAAGCATATGCTTTCTAGGTCAGAAATTTGGAAGCCATATAGAACCACTGTTAGTCTCTACTTGTGGGCTATTTTGGAAGGTCCATTTGAATGGTAATATGATAAAAACTATATTTTTTGATATAGGAGGTGTATTGATTAGCATACACCCAGATCGAACTTTCGAGTATTTGAGTGATTGCATAGATGTTGATAAAAGTATAATAAAGAAAAATTTTCCTTGGGATGCACATAATAGCTATGAAAAGGGTCTACTAAGTGATAAAGAATGGTATCTTGCAGTTAAAGATTCTATGCCTCAACCATGCTGTTTGAAAGAATTAGATTTTTGGACAGCATGGAAATTATTATTGGGCCAAGAAAAAAGAACATTAGAGATATTAAGACATTTAAAAAGTCGATATTCTATATGGTTATTATCAAATACAAACCCTAGGCATATACAAGACGAGATTGATATCAGATATAATTTTCCACAACTAGTTGATGGTGCAGTATATTCTTTTGATGTGCATTGCCGTAAACCCGACAAGAATATTTATAATATTGCAATGGAAAATGCTAAAATAAAAAACCCAGAAGAATGTCTCTTTATTGACGATTTAATTGAAAATGTTAAAGCTGCAAAAAATATTGGTATAAACGCAATTCATTTTAAATCATATGAAGAACTGAAAAATGAATTGGTTTCTTTGAAGTTAATTAGATGATATTTTGGTTATGAAAAGATTATTTTTTATTAGTATGGTGATTTCATACCTTGGAGCTACTGGTACTTGGATATGGAATAATAGGACACATGGGGAATTAGATTGGGTTACAATTGAGACTGAAAATTTTAAAATCCATTATCATCAAGGTCTTAGTGAAATTGCGATGCAAGGAGCATCTATAGCTGAACAGGTAAGACCCGTTTTAATGAAACAGATGAATTTAGAGAATCTACCTAAGCTAGATATTGTATTGACTTCTGAAGATGAGGTCTTGAATGGGTTCGCAGTACCCGCAAATTACACGATTATTTGGGTTGATCAAAATGATGCGTCACTATGGACTGGTGATGAAAAGTGGCTGAGAACGGTATTGGCGCATGAACTTCAGCACCTTGTGTATTTCAACACAATAAAAGGTCCTTGGTGGTTACCAGAACCAATGAATACACTCTCTAGTCGCGTTCCAGCATGGTTTGTTGAAGGGGTGGCTGAGTACTATACTGAAAAATGGAGGCCATTTCGTTATGAAATATCTCACCGGGGACATGTAATGAGAAATACTGTTCAGAAAATTCAAGATCCTCACAATGATGGCTTTTCCAAAAGTTTATATCTTGCAGATAGGTTCGGAGACTCTACAATTGCTAAAATATTAAATCACCGAAATAAATATAAACTTTTAGACTTTAAAGAATCCTTTAAACAGAATACAGGAATAACGGTGAAACAATTCAATGAGGATTGGAGGCGCCATATGAATACATTTTATTTTGGGCATAGGTCTCAAAAGGAGGTATTAAATGATGCTGGAATAGTTTCAAAACTACCAATTAAAAGGGTTGCTGCATTTGATTATTTTCCAGATAGCATGAGGCTAGCCATGGTTGGGAAATTATCTAAAGGGCAGTATGATTATTCTCTGATAGTTGCGACTAGAGATACCACAAAGGAAAATAAAATTAAATCAAGAAGATTAAAAAAGGCAAAAAAATCTGGGGAAAATCCCAAAAGGGTAAGGTCTAAATGGAAAACTAAAGAGTTGGATTATGGTAGGTTTGGAGAGATTAATATTAATCTTGATGTCTCTCCTGATGGGAAAACTATTGTTTATCCAAAATATGGATATGCCAAAGAGCAATCACTTGGCTATGATATTTGGAAAGTTGATTTAAAATCTAAGGAAAAAAGTATTCTAACAACTTCAATGAGAGCAAATTATCCCAAATTTTCTCCCGATGGGAAATCAATATGTTTTGTGGCGCATAAAAATTCTACATCCCAGTTATACACAATGGATTTAGATGGTAAAGAAATAAAACAAATCACATCAAATAAGGGTGATGTGCAGATTGTTACCCCTGAATGGAGTCCTGATGGTAGGTCAATTGTCTTTGCTATGTCGGGTACTGACTCTTGGATGGATTTATATATCCTAGAGATTGTTTCTGGAGAGATTAAACGGGTTACTAATTCAATTGAGAGTGATGCCTTCCCAATATGGCATCCCGATGGAAGTAAAATATCATTTACTGGGTTTTATGATTACACACCTAATCTTTATACATATGATATTTCAACGAATAACATAATTCAAAATACGGACCTTTGGAATATGTATAAAGGGATAGCATGGAATAAGAGACTAGGAACTATAAGTTCGATGACTTTGAATACAACAGATTCATCGAGGATTATAGATATTGACCCATCTAGAGTCATCACCCCAACAGAGGTTTCTATGAATCCAGAATTTTCTACCTGGCGAATCAAATCTCCTGATAATCCATTGATAGATATAAATTCTAAAAAACCTGTAAAAATAATCAATAAAGAGGAATATAGATTTTTTAAAAATTTGAGACATTTAGGTACATTTTTATTGCCCGATGACCGGGGGTTAATATATAATGGAGCATTTACAGACGCTTTAGGCAGGCATACTTTTGGAGCAGCAATGTATACTGATTACGACACATTAAATAGCGTTTTTTTTCAGTATCAAAACAGTACGGGGTTCCCTATTGATGGTTTTTGGGGCTTTGATGTATACCATGATGCAAACTTTCAATTACAATTTTTTAATAATAAGAAATCTTATCTTGAGGTCTTTAATGGAGCATCCCTTTGGACTAGGGTCCCATATAACTTTGGCAAGTCCCAATCTATTAATCATATTTTTTCTTCGGCATTAACCTTAGTTAAAAGAGAGTCCTTTTTTAAAGTAAATGCTCCAGAAGAAACAATATTTGATGAGCCGAATGAAGGCAAAGAAGGAACTCTTAATATATCCTATTTGTTTTTAAATAAAAGACCGCATGAGCGAAATATGTTATCTCCAAAACAAGGTTATGGATTGAAAATTTCATTAAAGCATGCGAATAGTTCAATTTGGGGTAATTTTGATTATACTAAAATGGAAGGTGATATATTCATTAATAAAAATATTGGCCCGTTTATATTATTTGGAAGAGGGCGATTAGAAGCAATGAACGGGAATCCACCCAATCAAGAAAAATTAGCGATTGTAGATATCCAAAATTATTATCTTTTAGGAGCTACAACACCAGGGAGAGAGTATATGTCTCCAAGAGGGTTTTCAGGTACTCCAAGGTTCGGAACAAGAGCTTTTATGGGAACCTTTGAATTTCGTTTACCTGTACTACCAGTAAGTATAGTAGAAGTGGTCAAAGTTTTAAAACTAGGATCACCTACCTTTGCATTAATATCCGACTTTGGGAATACATTAGGTGGTACACAAAAAAATCAAGAAATGATAGCCACGTTTGGCTATGAATTTCGTATTGCATTGAGTATTGATAATATTCCAATATTTATTTTGAGTTATGGACATGCGCAAGAAAAGAAACTTTGGCAAGAGGGGAATGCTCCAAATAATTATTTCCAATTGACATTAATCAATCCATTTTAAAATCGAATTTTTCGTAGTGAAATTGAAAAATAGAGGCCCTTGGGATAAAAGTTAGGTTTTTCTCCATCATTCCAAACGGCCCATTCTGTTTCTGTTATATTGTTACCATTTTCATCATCTGAACCAGTATCTCTTTGCCATTGCCAGGGGCCGTGTAGACTTGTAAATACATAGCTTGCGCTCATAATAATATCTCTTTTTTTACTAATTTGAATTGCAAGATTAGCATCGATAGATGGGTCAGAGAACATTGACATTACAGTATGACCAGCATCGTCTCCGCGCCATGCAAATAATAATGGTATGTTTAAAGATATATATCCATTTGTACCAAATGCAGAAAAAAGACCATATTTTAAATCGGTTCCAAGCCCTATATAACCATCCATCTTGTTTTTTGAATCTTTTATAGAACCTAGATGGTAATTAAAGCTCCCTGAAAATTCGTTGAAAGAATTAAGCCACATTTTCCCAGACATTTCATATCTAAGATTATTTTTTATTGTGAAATTTAAATCTGTGGTTAAAGGATTAGATTTTAATTCATATGCTTTGTTCCCGCCTTTTATTTTTCTCCATTTTCTAACAATTTTAGCTTTGCTTCCATCTACTCCAACATCAACTATTTTTACCAAGCCTCTTGATTTTCCTGGTAGAGTTATTGTTTTTCCTTTATAGCTTTTCATTTTATTTTTAGATGTAATCTCAAACATTGCTCCTTCTTTAAGGCCTAGATTTCTTCCATTTAACATATTAATGTATAATCCGTTTACATCGATTACTTCACTGGTTATCATATAAAGTTCTTTTAATTTTATTCTTATTTGAGATGTAATTATCTTTAATACGTTTCCAAGTGAAGCATCTCTATTACCTCCTGTATAATTGGCATTAATATCAAACGATTTCTCGGTAATTCCTGTTTCTATATTTATAATTTTAACTACTGCTCTTAGCTCAGTATGAATATTATTTTTTAGTTCTAACCTAATACGAGAGGTATCTCTTTTTTCAATTGTTTCAGTTATTACTGTTTTAACTATCCAAGTAAATAAAGTCTCATTATCATCATCATCTTTTTCTTTTTTTTCTTTTTTTAGCGGGACTCCTTTTTGTCCAAAGTTTATAATGTCAATTATAAGAGCATTTTCAGCAGATGCAAGTTCCCCAATCTCCATTATTTGACTTTGGTTTACCATACCAGAAAGTTGGAACTTCTGTTCTTTTAAAATTTTTTCAAGGTCGTTTCGGTCAATGATTTTGAAACGGCCAAGAGATGTTGCCTGCGTTGATATTATTGATAATATTTTGCTCATTATTTCTTGGTCAATATTGTTACTGGCAGGAAGTATCATGAGAGTTTCTTTTTCTAAAGTTAAATCATCATCTAATTCTATATTATTTTCATTATGATTTTTAAACCCAACATTATTTTTCCCCTCAAGCGCATTATTATTTATAATAATACATAGTAAGAAATAGATATAAAATTGCATTAAAAATTCCAATCAAGGGGCTTTGTAAATGCCATAGTTAAAAAGAAGGAAGGATTTGATTTGTCTTCGTATATATCTGATGTTATACCAGATAAGATTTCAATGACCTCATTTACTTTCCAACTAAATTCTCCAAGAATTTGAATTCTAGACTCTGATCGGTCCAAAGATTTTTGGTTTAGTTGATGAAAATAATCAATTTCAAACTTTCCAGAAAGTTGTCTTACTTTTTTATCTATTGCCAAACCTGTTCGTAAAAAAGTTGTTTTTTGTTGGTCGTTTAAATAATCAGAATTATCAAAGGCAATGCCTGTTTCAAAGATAATATTTCCCATCTTATTATCATTTAATAGCCAACCAATACCCTGATTCAAATGATAGCGAAGATTAATATCGAGCATTGTATTCTTTTGATATATTAGGGTCGTAAAAGAATAAAATTTATCTAATGACAAAAATCGGCGGCTGTATTTATGTCTTAGTATTATTTCGGTGTCCTTTTTATAAAAATGGCCAAAAAATCTAATATCCCTAAAAGTTTGATTAGTGGTGCGTTTTAATCTTCCATATGTAGCGTAACCTAAATTGGAAAGTTGAGAATGAACAACGCCGATTCGAAAATAATTTTTCCAATTTAAATTTTCTTTGGCAGGGTTGTGTGCATAAGAAATGTTATAAATAGATATTATCAAAAACAGGTATGAAACTTTCACTGTTTGATTTTTTTACCACTTTGCATTAAGAATATTGAAGATGCAGTAAATATAATTGTTAACAATGTTGCCATTACATAACTGATTAATACATTAGAATCACTTACCCCAAGTATGGTATAGCGTATTCCATTTATCATATAATATATAGGATTGATGAAGCTTAAAGTTTGCGCCCAGTTGGGTAGCATTTCAATTGAATAAAAAATACCCCCCAAAAAGCTCAAAGGTGTTAAAAAGAAATTTTGCATCATGGCAAGTTGGTCCCAGCTTTCAGATAATTGACCCAAGAGTAATCCCATACTTGAAAATGCCCAGGAGACTAAAAATATGAATGCAATAGTCCCAATAGGGTCTTTCACAGGCATTTTAATCAATAGGACACCTAGCAATAAAACTAGGATTCCATTGACTAGGCCTCTCACTGCACCTCCTATTATATAGGCTAGGGAAATTTCTAATCCAGATAAGGGAGCTGTTAACAGGTCTGGTAATTGTTGCAATAGTTTCATTTGTAGCATTGATGATGAGGTATTGGCAGTTGCGTTAGTAAGGGTATTCATCATTATTAAACCTGGTAAAATAAACAGAGTATATGGGATACCTTGAATCTCTGATATCCGTTGTTCTAGGGTAAATCCAAATATTGCTATATACAATGCGGATGTTATCAAGCCCGGTACTACTGTCTGACGATAGACGGAAAAAAAACGACCGACTTCTCTAGATATTAAGGTTCCAAAACCAATCCAGTTCATTCGTTAATTCCTTTACCTGTCAGACTTAAGAAAACATCTTCTAATGAAGATCTATTTGATTCAATGCTGTTAATATGAATTTTAGTTTCTGATAAAGTTTTAATTATTTTTGGTAATTCTTTATCGGGGTCTTTAACTGAAAAATGAAGCCTATTATTTTCAAATGTGTATTTATAATTAGATAGTAGGGGTTCTAAGTTTATTTTATTGTCCCCAATGTGTATTGTTATACCGGCATCACCAAATTCTTTAGTTAGCACCTTTGGCTTACCTTCTTTTAATATTTTTCCTTCATCAATAATGGCAACTTTTTCACAAAGCATCTCAGCTTCTTCGATGTAGTGAGTTGTTAAAAGAATAGTTTTCCCATCGCTATGTAGATCTCTTAGATATTGCCATAAATCATGACGAAGTTCGACATCCACTCCTGCTGTTGGTTCATCTAAAATAATAATGTCAGGATTATGTACCAATGCTTTAGCAAGTTGGAACCTTCTTTTCATTCCTCCTGATAATTCGCGTAATCTAGATTTGCGTTTTTTAGTTAATCCTAGCCTTTCAAATAGTTCATCTATCATTGGTTTTGCATCTTTTTTCTTTATACCATAGTACCCAGCTTGATAAATCAACAATTTTTCTATTGGGAAAAACCAATCAACTGAAAACTCTTGCGCGGCTATTCCAATTTTGGACCTTGTAAATCTGTAGTCTTTATTCGTGTCTCTATCAAATACCTTTGTCGAACCCTGATCTCCAAAAACTAAACCTGTAAGTATGTTTATTGTAGTGGTTTTGCCTGCGCCATTTGGGCCTAATAATCCTACAAATTCACCTTTTTCTACACTGAGATCAACACCTCTAAGTGCATGAACATTTCCGTAGGACTTTGTCAGACCCTTTATTGTTATTGCATTAGATGACATAAAAAGCTACTTAAAAACCAATATGTTGTTTAAATGGAGAGGGGAAATCAAATCCATCAGCTCCAGGGAAATGAGCTATAGATACAATGAAGACCCAAGGTATGAGAATAGATGCTTCTAAAGATTTAGTATTTTCACTTTTTTCATTGGTAATGTCAGGAACCTGAAATCCAGGATGGTGAATCCATATTCCATTTTCATCATATCCTTTAACATGAGCAAAAATTTTATCTTGGTCAATTCCTATTTTTTTTAGTGGCTCGTGGTTATCTAATACTATAAGAATTAAATCACCGACCACTTCTTCAATTTTCATCATTTTCATTATCCATAATTATTTAGATATGAATTTATAGATTGCTCCTAAATAATCCACAACATACAATTCACCAGAACTATCTTCTCCAAATGAAGAAATGACTAATGGCATCTCCTTGCTGTTCTTTTTCAAGTCTTGATGTAGGTTTTTAAACGAAGTAGCCTTTTCTCCATCAAACTTTAATGACCATATCCTACCTGTACAATAGTCTCCAAAAACATACACCCCTTGAAGTTGTTTGATTTTTTCTCCCCTATATATATAGCCACCAGTTACAGAGCAACCAGAGGCTTCTTTATTATTCATTCCTATCAACTTTTTTATAAACGCAGCATTGTTTGGATATTCATGTACGGGCATTATTAATCCTGTTGTATCACAAAAATCTTCAGGATTATGACAATGATTCCCTTCCATTATGCGCCACCCATAGTTACCACCTTTTGCTTCTTCCCATGAAGACCAGTGTATTTCTTCCCATATATTTTTTCCAACATCGCCTATGATAATATCATTGTTATGGCGGTCAAAAGAAAAACGCCAGGGATTTCGTAAGCCATAACAAAATATTTCTTCTTTCTTATTATTATGACTAAAAAAAGGATTATCTTTTGGTATACTGTATGGATTACCTATGTCAATATCTATTCTAAGGATTGAGCCTAAAAGGGTATTTAAATCTTGAGAGTTATTGTAAGGGTCACCAGTGCTACCGCCATCACCTAACCCGATATATAGAAATCCATCGGAGGGGCCAAAAGCTAAATGTCCACCATTATTATTATCAAAGGGCTGTAGTATTTCTAAAATAATGACCTCAGAATTTTTATCTGCTATGTTGATATTATCACTAGTAGAGAAACGTGAAATAACCGTAAGGTTGTTTTTATTGATATAATTAACATAGAAATATCCATTGTTTGCATAATTTGGATGGAAGGCAAGTCCCAAGAGGCCCTTTTCACTTTCAGGAGTTAAAGATCCATAAACTCTATCTGAAATATCTAAAAATGGGATATCATTAGTTTTATTGTTTCTAATAATATGTATGGTTCCACTTTGATTTACAACAAAAAGACGATTTTTCTCTTTTTTTGGTTGGGTTATGTAAATGGCTTTTTGAGGGACTTTCGCAATCTTCAATAAGGCAAGGTCATTAATACCGGCATTTAAATTGAATCCGATTATTAAATATCCAATCATTATCTTTTTCATGATTTAATATTTATTTTTCAATCAAAGTTAAAAATTCATCTTCACTAAGAATTGGTATATTTAGTTTCAGAGCTTTTTGTTTTTTTGATCCAGACCCAATTCCAGCTACAACATAGCTTGTATTTTTGCTAACAGTTGAAGAATGCTTTCCTCCATTTTCATAAACTTTTAATTGTGCATCTTTGCGTTTTATTTTTTCAAGAGTACCTGTAAAAACAAATGTTTTATTCAGTAATGAATCATTTAAGTTTTTATTGGAAGTTTTTATTTGAACACCGAGACGTATACATTCTTTTACCATTTCTTTATTTGAATCAATATTCCAAAATTCAACTATCTCTTTGGCAACAATTGGTCCAATTCCTTCAATTTGAATTAACTCTTCAGTTGGGGAATTATAAAATTTTTCAATGCTATCATTGAAATAATCCTCTAATAATTTTGCTATGTGCTCGCCAACATTTCTTATTCCTAGACCATATATAAATTTAGAGAAGGATGTTTCTTTTGATTTTTCAATTGCATTTATAAGATTAGTTGATGATTTATTACCAAATCTGTCTAATTCTAATATTTGCTTAACCGTCAAAGTAAATATTGAACTTATTGAGGTGATTAGTTTCTCGTCTACTAGTTGCATCACAACCTTTTTCCCCAACCCATCAATATCCATTGCGCTCTTTGATGCGAAATGTTCTATTCTCCCCTTTACTTGTTTAGTACATGAAATATTAGGGCATCTTAATATTGCTTCATCCTCTGATTGGTAAACCCTATGACTGCAAACCGGACATATATCTGGCATTACAAATTTAAATGATTTATCTGGTCTTTTTTCCAGTATGACTTTCATTACTTTGGGAATAACATCGCCTGCTCTCTCAATGATAACAGTGTCACCTATTCTAATATCTTTTCGCTTTATTTCATCTTGATTGTGCAACGTAGAGTTACTTACTGTAACACCTGATATGAATATTGGTTCGAGTTTAGCTACTGGAGTAAGTGCTCCAGTACGGCCTACTTGAATTTCAATATCTTTAATTACTGTAGTTGCTTGCTGTGCTTTAAATTTTCCAGCTATTGCCCATCTAGGTGATCGACTTCGTCTGCCTAAGATTTGTCTTGATTCATAATCATTTACTTTAAATACAGTGCCATCGATTTCATAGGGTATTTCATTTCTTTTTTTCTCAAGCTGCTTGTGATATTCGATAATTCCGATATCGTCTTTTGCGCTATTTATTAGAGGAGTTATAGGAAATCCCCAATGTTTTAAGTTCTCTAAAAATGATATATGGTCTTTAAATTGTAATTCTTCGATAAAACCTGCTTCGTAAAAGTAAATTGACAGTTTTCTGGTTGCTGTAATCCTAGGGTCGAGTTGTCTTAAGCTTCCAGCAGCTGCATTGCGTGGGTTTGCAAATGAAGGCTTCCCTTCTGATTCCTGTTCTTTATTTAATTGTGCAAAATCTCTTTTTGACATAAATACTTCACCTCTCACTTCAAGTATTTTAGGGAAGGGCAATTTATGATTTCTTAGAGTAAGAGGTATGGACCTAATAGTTCGTAAATTATGTGTAACATCTTCTCCTTGGAACCCATCGCCTCTTGTTGAGCCATGTGATAGTTTACCATTTTCATAAACTAGTTCGACCCCTAGGCCATCTAACTTCGGTTCTGCAGCGTAGATAATTGAATCTTTGTTGAGTGTCTTTTTTATGCGATTATGAAATGCTCTCAATTCATCATGGTTCATTGCGTTTGCCAATGATAACATGGGAGTTCTATGCTCAATTGTATTAAATCCTGAAATAGGCTTTGCGCCTACTCTCTGCGTGGGTGATTGACTATCAAAGGAATTAGGGTATTTAATCTCTAAAGACTGAAGCGTCCTAAAAAGTTGGTCATATTCCTTGTCTGATATAATTGGGTCATCTAAAACATAATATCTGTAATTATGTTCGTTTATGACATTTCGTAATTTTTCAATCTCTTTTTTAAAGCTCATCTATTTAAACGAGATTGTTGTTTAAAATATTGAACGGGGTCAATGAGTAACTTGTTTACTGGAGTTAATTTTCCATCATCGTTGATGGGTACTCCATGGATTTCATTTTTTGTTTCGATTATAAAATAATATTGTAAATGAGTTCCTTGATAATTTTTAGGCTCATAGGTGAATCTATAAAGCCCTCTTTGTTTTTCTAATTCAAATTCTTGATAGTATTCCATTGTATTTGTTTTGAAGAAAAGTGTTGAGCTCAAAATAGAGTCCTGAGGAATATTTGTTATAAAATCCAAATTATGAGAGCGTGACTTAAATAAAGGGTTTGGTATGCTATGATAAAGACGCTGGTTTTTAAAAAGTCCTAGATTGTCGTCTCTGACTTGTTTTTCAATTTGTGCATAAACTACAATTGGAATGGCAAAGATAATATTTAATAGTAATCTTTTTGAATAATGATTTATAATCATATTGATGTTGCCATTTTAATTATATTATTTTATAAAAATTAAAACATTTCATTAATGATAATTTTTTATAGTTAGGCAGTGTTTTCTCCATTGATTTTCATTATAGGTTTTTTCTATAAAAAACTTTCTTGAGCAATGGATATTTGATTCAGCAACTGCGGGCAATGCATTTTCGCTAAAATGAATAATTATAATAGCGTGAGAGTAATTCACCTTTGAAAGGTTAGCGATTTTATTAATTCCTTCAAAACTGAAAATAATTGCTTCGTTTACCATTTCAATATCTGTTTTTATATCTATTTGGAATACCCTTTCATCTGAATCTTGAAAGAATTGATGGCCAATTAGATTAGGAGCATTTTTTGAAGAACTGAAATATTCATAGAGAATATTTACAATCTGCTTTTCACCATATTTATAATCAGCTCCAAAGATATTTTGAATGACTATAATTTGGATAATTAGCTTTTTTATCATTGTATTAATAGTTAGAAATCATGAGTGATGCTCATATTAAGCCCATGGGGTAGACAAAAGCGAAGCCACCAGGATAATAGCTACAACAGCTGCCCCGCCTAATATTAGAGTAGCGTTCATTAATTGAGTCGAAGCATCTTTTTTCAATACAGAAACCCTATTGTTGCTACTATATTCATTAACAATAGAATTATATTTTGATGAGAATATTTCATGCTCATGTTCAGGAATGCTTGCCAGATAATTTTTCTTTTTTTTGTTAAAATAGGTTTTTTGAATGTATTTGTCATAAAGACGGGGTATTACAAAAGGATATGCTAGTACGGATATTGGTGCGATATTAAATAATATAGGAACCGTAGGCATTGTAACCACATAATTGGTAATATTTCTTCTTAATGGATTCATATGGAATTTATGTCTGGTTATTGAACGGTATGCAGCTAACTCTCCAAGTCTTTCAGCAAAGATAGCCGAACGTTTTGCAAATTCAATGTCAGAATCAAATGTAGCATCTAAAAACATATCTCTTTCATTTTTCATATGAAAATTATCGAATTCTTTATATTTCCAAATTGCCGCTCCTAGGAACCCTGAAAAAATAGTTAGCGCAGCGCCCTCAGGCTTCCAAGACTTTGGTACTATACTTTCAGCCAGAACGAGTGAAGTAGGAAAGCCCGCTAAAGTAATTAAAAATGGAGAGTCAATTATGCCTGGAGAAGCATGGTGATTAGAATTGTTAATGATATTTGATGCAAGTTTTTTAATGTCATTCCCCGTTACTAAATCGGTAGGCAGCCGTGCTTCCCATTTTCCATCATTTATTAATAATTTCCCATCTTGATTTAATTCTTTGATTTCTTTAATACGTGTTTTAAAAATATTAGAAAAATTATTTGCTTTAAAATGAACTCTATCTAATTTTTTTCCTAAAAACTCTCCCTCGTAGCGAGCACCTTTTTTTAGTATTAAAACATCATGAGCACTACTATTTTCAGATATTTTAGCTGTTTGATTATCTGTAACAGTTGTAATACCTTGGCCAAACATTGAACAAGAGATTGATAGTAATATAATTTTTTTATTCATCATTGTTTAGGAAAAGAGAAATTCCCATAGTTAGGCTTGATGAATAAGACCCTTTGAACCTTTCATATGATATATAAGGTTCCCACATTCCTAAGGAAATTAGTTTTGCAGAAAAACCAATACCAATGCTGGAAGTAGTTTTCTTTTTTAACCACCCATAAGTATCTACCGAATAAATCATCGATGAAGAAAAACTCAAATTGTCAAAAGCTTTAATTTTTTCAATTACTTTAATCCCTTGTAATAGGTTTTGAAATCCTAACGATATGTATCTTGAGTGCAGATCGTTGTCATTGTTTTCCTTTTTGCCATTATATAGAAGATTACCATACATTGTTTTTCCACCTAATGAAAATATCAAATTATTATGAGTATAATCTAAAGTTCCGCTCATGAAGCTACCATAATCAATCCAATCAACTTCATCACTAATTCCCACCTCCTTTGGAAGCGTGAATTTTCCTCCAGAGCTAAAACCAATTGTATAGCCAAAGCCAGACCGTGCAAATGGATGCGTAAGAGAAAGGATTAGGATTAAAATTATTTTTATCATTATTAGTTTAATAAAAACTTAAATCGTATTGGATGATAATAAAATTACCTTTATTATTTCATTATACTTTGCATTTTAGGCATTATTTTTGTCTTAATTTAATTACTTAATTTGTTTCTTTGTAGAGTTGCAAAGAGATGAACAAAAGAAGTAGTTTTGAGTATGTTTAATGACAAAACAATAATGAAATATTTAGCAGCACTTTTTTTGTTACCGGCACTGCTTTTCCCTTCTAATTCTTCAGTTATTAGAACTGAGCATGGATTTATTGATTATTCAAATAGGTTAATAGTTTCCAGAGGAACGGCATCAATAGTAGAAAAAACTACGTCCCAGTCTGCTTTAAATACCATAGAAAAAAACTTGAGATTGTCAAAAGGAGAGGCCAAAGCAGAAGCGAGAGAGAACCTTTTAGATCTTGTGATGCTGGTTAATTTTGATGGGCGTACAGTTGGTGAGATAATGATTGAAGACCCTTTGGTTGAAAGTAGAGTCGAAACTCTTGTAGGTAGTGCATATCAACAGGGAGAAATAGAATATCTTGAAAGGAAAGAGGTCGCAATTGCTTTAGCTTTAAAAATGTCAGGATTAGCAGAAATATTAGTTGATGCAAGTGGGCACATGAATGAAAATCTCTCTCAAACAACATTTTTGATGACTCGTAATTCTATTCCAAAAAGTGAGCGGAAGTCTGGAATAGTTATCGATGCAAGAAATATCTATCATGTTCCTGCAATGGTTCCCAAGGTATTCAATGAAAATGATAAACTTATTTATGGCCCTCGTCATTATACTCGCTCAAGGTCTGTCAATAGAGGCCCGATGGGATATGCGCATTCTATGGACGATGGTAATGTACGCAGGAGAGTAGGATTGAATCCTATAGTCATTGAAGCTGTAAGTAGCGAGGATACAGTCAATTTAACTATCTCTAATATCGATGCTGAGCGCATACGTGATGCTGAAAAAAAGTTTGGTTTGTTAACAAATTGTAAAGTTCTTGTTCTCCTAAAGTAGATAACTAGAAATGAGTCAATTCAGATTAAGTACAAATTTTTGTTAATGATACTCTCTTTTATATTTAACGGCTTTCAAGGTCATTCTTTTGAGGATGACCTTTTTTTTAAATATTTTTTAATGTTTCAATAAACTTATTGAAAATGAAAGCTATCTTATTACTTCAAGATGGAAGACTCTTTGAGGGCTCCACCCTAGGATTTAAGGGAGAGTGTGTTGGTGAAGTCTGTTTTAATACAGGGATGACTGGCTATCAAGAGATATTGACAGACCCATCGTATTGTCGCCAAATAGTAACTATGACTTCTCCACATATAGGTAATTATGGAATTAATTCAGACGATGAAGAATCAAATAATATACAAGCAGCGGGACTTGTCATTAAAGAGGACACAATTATCCCATCTAATTGGCGATCTCAAAATTCTTTAAGTAAATATTTAGAAAGCCAACGGATTGTAGGTATACAGAATGTAGATACTCGAGCTCTTACAAAACATATACGTGACAATGGTGCGATGAATGGAATCATTACAACTCATACTAAGAATATGGATTCTTTAAGCGAGAAATTGAAATCTATTCCAAACATGTCAGGTTTGGATTTAGCTAAGGAAGTGACTTGTAAAACTTCATATGAGTTTGAGGGAGCGAATACCCAAGGTCTTAGGGTTGCTGCTATTGATTTTGGAATTAAAAAAAATATATTAAGATTGCTTGCAGAGTTCGGGTGTAGTATAAAAGTATTCCCGGCAACTGTATCTGCCGATGAAATTATTAAATCAAATCCTGATGGTGTTTTTCTTTCAAATGGCCCAGGGGACCCTTCGGCCGTATCTTATGGCATTAAAACCGTGAGTTCTTTGCTTGGCAAAAAACCTATTTTTGGTATATGTTTGGGTCATCAGATTCTTGCAATTGCACTTGGTGCAAAGACGTATAAATTGAAATTTGGGCATCGTGGTATAAATCACCCTGTAAAGCGCTTGAAACATGGCACCATTGAAATAACAAGTCAAAACCATGGTTTTGCTGTAGATATGGAATCCCTTCCAGAAAATGTAACTGCAACGCATTTAAATCTAAATGATAATACATTGGCAGGTCTAAAATGTGATGACATGAATGCTTTTTCTGTACAATATCATCCCGAATCAAGTCCGGGGCCTCACGATAGTCGATATCTTTTTAATAATTTTATTAAAATGATGAAAAATGCCAAAAAGAACTGATATTAAGTCTATACTCATCATTGGTGCAGGTCCAATTGTGATTGGGCAGGCATGTGAATTTGATTATTCAGGTACCCAGGCAACTCGCGCTCTAAAAGAAGAAGGCTACAGGGTTATATTGGTTAATTCAAATCCAGCAACAATAATGACTGATCCGGAGATAGCAGATGCAACATATATTGAGCCACTAACAGTTGATTATTTAGAAGCAATAATAAAAAAGGAAAATCCTGACGCAATATTACCAACTGTTGGTGGTCAAACAGCATTAAACCTTTCAATAGAATTACATAAGAAGGGAATTTTAGATTCCTATAACGTGGAATTAATTGGGGCACAAGTAGAGGCTATAGAGCGCGCTGAAGATCGTGAAAGATTTAAAGAATCTATGGATTTGGTTGGTATTGATACTGCTTTAGGAGGTTTTGTCAATTCATGGCATGAGGCTGAGTTATTATTAAAAACAATAAAGTTTCCAATTATCATTAGACCTTCTTTTACTCTTGGTGGTACAGGGGGTTCAGTTGCATATAATTACGAAGAATTTCAGGAACTGGTTGAAAAGGGGCTACATGCAAGTCCAATATCTGAAGTACTTATTGAAGAATCCCTTCTCGGGTGGAAAGAATTTGAGTTAGAGGTTATTAGAGATAGTGCAGATAACGTGGTCATTATTTGTTCGATTGAGAATATAGATCCTATGGGCGTTCACACTGGCGATTCAATTACCGTTGCACCTGCGATGACATTATCAGATAAAGAGCTTCAGAAAATGAGGAATTGGTCAATTTTATGCTTGAGAACGATTGGTGTTGAGACTGGAGGCTCAAACGTGCAGTTTGCAGTTAATCCAGATGATGGGAGGTGTATTATTATAGAGATGAACCCTCGAGTTAGTCGCTCTTCTGCTCTTGCTTCAAAAGCTACAGGTTTTCCAATCGCAAAGGTTGCTGCAAAACTCGCAGTTGGATATACACTGGATGAATTACCCAATGATATTACAGGGATAACTGTTGCTGCATTTGAACCAGCCATTGACTATATTGTTACAAAAATCCCTAGGTTTGATTTTGAAAAATTTCCAAGCGCAACAGGTCATTTAGGAGTTCAAATGCAAAGTGTTGGAGAAGTAATGGCTATTGGGCGAACGTTTAAGGAGTCGCTGCAGAAAGCATTCCGTTCTTTAGAAGTTGGTTTAGATGGGCTAGAGGCAAAGCCAATTTCAGATAGTGACCCAAATCTTATTCGTTCGAGGTCATTAGATATGTCAACACTGAGATACGCATCGAGTTTTAGATTGCTTAAAGTTAGACAAGCTTTTTTGGAGGGGCAGTCTATTGAGGATGTACATCAATTAACAAAAATAGATCCTTGGTTTTTAAACCATATAAAAGAAATTGCAGAAACTCATAGAGATGAGTCATTATTTAGGTTAAAGCAAAATGGATTTTCTGATTCTCAAATTGCGCGTTTATTAGAAAAAACAGAAGAGGATATTCGATTACTTCGATTAGAGAATGCTATCCAACCATCATATAAGGTTGTAGATACATGTTCAGCTGAGTTTATCGCAAAAACTCCCTATTGTTATTCAACTTATGAAATAGAAAATGATATTGTGCCTTTAGATGGTAAGAAAATAATAATATTAGGTGGAGGCCCAAATCGTATTGGGCAAGGCATAGAGTTTGATTATTGTTGTGTTCAGGCAGTTTTTGGACTCAAAGATCAAGGTTATAAAACGATTATGGTTAATTGTAACCCAGAAACTGTTAGTACTGATTTTGACTTAGCTGACAGATTGTATTTTGAGCCTATTACTTTTGAAGACGTTATGAACATAATTGACTTTGAAAAACCTGATGGTGTTCTAGTCCAGTTTGGAGGACAAACTCCATTGAAGATAGCAAGTAGATTGCAGTTGGCAGGAGCTCCTCTGATAGGAACTTCATCAGAAAGTATAGACTTTGCTGAGAATCGTGAAAAATTTGGATTAATTCTAGACGATCTTAACGTTATATGCCCAAAATATGGTACGGGTAGAACTTTAGAAGAGGTTATTGATGTTGCTGAAAATATTGGCTATCCTATACTAGCAAGGCCAAGTTATGTATTAGGCGGAAGAGCAATGGAAATAGTTTATTCAAAAAAACAACTCATTGATTATATTGCTCGCTCTGCAGACGTTACTGAGGGCCACCCTATTTTGATTGATCAATTTCTAGAGGATGCTTTTGAATTTGATGTGGATGCTTTATCTGATGGTATTCAGGTACACATTGGTGCCGTAATGCAACACATAGAAGAAGCGGGTATACACTCAGGTGATTCAGCTTGTGTATTACCACCATATAAGATTACTACAGATGCCTTGGAAGAAATTATAAGAATAACAAAAGCACTGGCTCTCAAATTAAACGTGATTGGGCTAATTAATCTTCAATTTGCGTATAAAGATGGTCAAGTTTACATATTAGAGGTAAACCCAAGAGCCAGTCGCACAGTGCCATTTGTCAGCAAGGCAACAAATACTCCTCTTGCTCGGATTGCTTCTCAGCTTGCGGTTGGAGCGAACCTCAATCAATTTTCTCTAAAGCAGTGGGACCATAGTCCATACGTTGCTGTAAAAGAAGCAGTTTTACCTTTTAATAAATTTCCCGAAGAATCAATATTTTTAAGTCCAGAGATGAAATCAACTGGAGAGGTAATGGGAATATCCAAAACATTAGGTGAATCATTTAGAAAGGCTTCAATTAGCGCAGGTACTATTATACCAGATTCAGGAACGGTATTTATTTCAGTCAATGATTCCGATAAGTTAGATATAATACCCATTGCGCGAGATTTATCTGAAATAGGTTTTGAATTAGTTGCAACATCAGGAACGGCTACTGAACTCAAGAGGAATGGATTAAAAGTCAAATCAGTATTCAAGGTGGGTGAGGGGAGACCAAACATTGTAGATGGTATAAAAAATGGAGAAATTAATTTGGTAATTAACACTCCGATGGGTGCCCAAGCAAGATATGATGAAGAATCAATCGGTCGTGCTTGTATACAGCACGGTATCGTTGCCATCACAACACTATCTGGTGCTAATGCAGCATTGCGAGCAATTCGTGTAGCTTCAAAAGGGATAGAAATTGATTCTATGCAAAATTATCATTCTTAAACTTCTTATTTGCTTATTCAAAAATAATTATATAGTATTTTATCATTATCTTTTTGATTTAAGACCAAAGAATAAGAAATAATGAAAAACAACATTCCATTAGACCAAATTCAAGCTGAAGAAGTATCTCCAAATGAATTGGACGCTGTTTTAGATACAAATAAAGAGCTTTACGAAAAACTAAATACAATTCCAGAGATAGAAGCCCTAGATGCAATTGAGGTTGAAGAGCAAGAAAAGGAATATATTGAAGATGTTTCTAAACCTCTATATGGTATATTAGAAAAATTAAGATTATTGTATTCTGGGAATGAACTCGCTAGATATGCATCGTGGGCTTTAGTACTTATTTTAATTTCCACAAGCGCACTGACCTTTCTTGAATATGACCATTTTAAAGATAGTGTCAAGGGGCAATCGGAGGGGAGTTTTATTTTTGGAGGAGATGAGCCTAACTGGGTAGATACTTTTTTTCATACTTTTTGGTGGTCTATTGTTACTTTTACAACGGTGGGTTATGGCGATGTTAGCCCGGCAACTCATTTAGGTAAGTTTTTAACAATAATAATAATGCTATTAAACTTTGGTGTCGTCACATTGCTTGGCGGGGCCGTGGCATCTGTATTGGTTGCCCAAAGATTAACAGGAGATGAGACATTGGATGAAAATAAATTTGAAGGCCATTTGGTCATAGCGGGATGGAATAAAACTGTTCCATCCATATTAAATCTTATTGATGCGAATAGAGACTCTACATCTGTCATTATTCTTATCAATGAAATGGATAAGGAGGTAATCCAAAGAGCAATCACTTCTTATGATAGGCTGGATATAACACATATCCCTGAAAATTTCACTAATGAATCAGTTTTGAGGAAAGCATTTCTAGAAAAAGCAGGTACTTTTATGATTTTGCCGGATATCTCTGGTCTTTTACCGCATGAAACCCCTGATGAGGATAAAACTGTGCTAACATGTTTAACTGCAAAAGCAATATCAGAATCTTGTAATGTAGTTGCGCATGTTCTAGATGTAGAAGCGGTATCACATCTTCAGCGGGCAAATGCCAATGAGATTGTGATACCCGATGAGCATGTCCCTCATCTCTTAGCAAAGCATGTAACTGACCCAGGAGTTCCTCAGTTTTTTGACGATTTAATTTTAAAAGAAGAGGAGGATAAAGGACTGCAAGAGGTTAAGATTCCTAAGGCTTTAGCAGGTCAAACGCATAATAAATTATCTGCTTTTTATAAGTTTAAATATGGTTGGCTATTAGTAGGGTACGCAATACGGAAAGCCGGCTTTAGTTTAGATGAGCAGATGGGTGAAAGCGGTAGTCCCCTAATAAGAAATATGATAAAAGAGCAATTAGATGGAGCAGGAATAAATTTAACAAGCGATGAGCATGTGATTGTTGAAATCAATCCCCCTGATGATTATCAGGTAGACAGCAAGCATAGTGCTCTTGTTTTAAGGTAGAATTATGAATCCAACAGCAGAGCAAATTCAGAAAATCAATCACTTTAGTAAAGTTCCAATTGAAATGTGTGCAAAAATCGCAAGCACTGTAGAAATTCAGGATTGTTCTCCCAAACAACAGCTTTTGACAGAGGGAGAAACTGGAGACACTATGGTCCTAGTTTTTCAAGGTCAAGTTGAAGTATCAAAAGATATGATGGTCAAGACGCCTAGTGGATTTACAACCTCTAGAAAGCCAATTATAAGACTAGAGACAACGGATCCTCGGCCGGAGAAAGCACCAGAGACAGAGTCAACTGTGTTTGTTGTTGAGGCACCAGCATTTGGGATAGGAGAATTCTCTCTTGTTTTAGATGATGCTATTCGTACTGCGCATGTTAATGCAACAACTCCTGTAAAGTATGGTATCTTAAGCTTAGAAGATTTTACAAGAATTGTACGAGATCATCCAGAGATTGGAGGAGCTGTTTACTTTGAAGTTGCAAAATCAGCTGTTAATAACTTAGCTACAGCTAGTGGGGACATATCAAATCTTACCCAAGCTTTCTTCTTTGCTCTGACGAGATAGTAAATAAGAAAAAACTATTTAATAGATAGCTTTTTACCTGTTTTCGGTTTTTCAATTGATATATCTAGGGACCATACTTCTATCGCCTGTTGAATAAGCACTATTTCATTATCGTGAATGAACTCATCAGCGTTTGCAATATCGATATAGCAGTTTATTAATTTAATTAAGTCTTCTTTCTTAAATTTATTATCAGAATTGATTTCGCTCAAAGATTGATTAAATTGATTTTGTCTTTTTTCTTCAGTTTCTAATTTAATGAATTTGTCCGTTGTAACTCCAAAGTCTGTGTTGAAGCGTTCACTGTCAACATCAGGAACAAATAATTTATAACTATTAAAAACAACATCCTTTTCTGATTCATCAATCTCTTGATCAGCAAAGAATGAAATACATAAAAGTGAATAAAGTACATCGTGATTTATAGACCATTCTGTTGTTGGATCATCATCTGTTTTTTGTCTAGCAGCAATCTTTATCTGCAATTCTTCCATTCGCTCGTTGTCTGCATCATTAAGATAACCATCTTGTTGTTTTCGTTTTTGCATGAGTTTATCAACTTCAAGCGATAAGAATTTTACGTCACGTTCTAATGCTTCAAGTCGCTTATCCATTAAGCTAAACAAGAGCTCTTTAAATGGATCTATTTGGTCTTTTTCAGGAGCAAAATAAATATTCAAAGTTCCTCTGTCGGTATCTTCCCAAAACTGTGGACCGAAAATTGATAAAAGAAAACATTGGGTGTTGGCATTTGCTTTGAATGTTTTTTCATCGAAGTATGCTAAGTCATCGAGATAATCTTCGGCTATCGCAGTGGCAAAATCTTTTTTTCCAACTGACATGTAAAATAAAGCCAAACCAATTTGTATTCTTCGAGTTCCATTATTGCCACCGAGAATGCCTTTGTCAACCTCATCTTTTGAATAGCCAGGAGGTTTGTCAAGTTGTAGTATCATTTTCAATAAGTCCATTTGGTCCTCATTGGACCATTCTCTTTCATGAATCAAAACTTGACATTTTCTTAATTCAAATGTTAGAGTATCAACAACAAAATAAAGACCAGGATTAGCTTCAGCATTTTTGTAGATATCATTAGCATAAAATTTGAATTTATCATAACAGTATTTTGCCATGTCAACACGGTCTGCTTTAATGTACTCTTGGATCATATTTGAATAATGAAATGATAGATTATAGAGGTTTCTTGGCTCATTATTCTTGTATGCATGTTTTATTGCAAACCTGAAAAGAGTATTAAACCTAATATTCACATGTCCTAGTATAGTATCGTCATTGTTTTTCAGGCAGGTTATTCCAATATCTACCATTTCAGCTGGGATTAAAGATGCAATATCAAATCTATCGTTTGTTATCATCTTTATATACGAACTACCCAGTAAGCGAAATGTTTTAACTTCATAAAATGTTTTGGTTTCAGACATTTCTTCGTATTGAGGATCTGTATATGTTCTGAAAGTAGCATTTGATTTTATAGTATCTGTTAGTTCAAAGAATCGATTATTAAAATTAGGTTTTTGTTTTATATAAAGCTGAATGACTTCGCTAATCTCACGTACAATGTCAGTCTGTGTTTCTTTGAACTCTGTAAATGCCAATAGGTCATCTAATTGATCCAGTGAACCCATAATTTCTTTCTGATATTCCTCAATTACTTCCATACTATCATCCATTGCGGACTTTATCATTGGTTTCTTCATATTCAGCACAAACTCTTGAATTATTGAAGAGATTGTAGAAACAACATTACTTGTCTTTGAATAAAGCAAAATGTAGAAAATATATGGCAAGGTAAAAATAGACCCAATAAAAAGATATATATATGTATTTAGGACAGAGCTTGACACTCTATCAAGCGGCTCTACGTAGAACATTATTAATACAGCATGAAGTGATGCAAGGATGAGAAACCAAACATATATTAGACTCAACCAATCTTTAACGAATAAGTCCATCAATTTTGGAGATGATTCAGCAGCAATTGCGATAACAATAATTAGCGTTCCAAGTACCATCGCAAGGACACCACCCCATATTTCAGGAGCGAAGTCTAATGCAATCATTCCTGGGTCTGTGAGGTCAACATTATAATTTTGATTAAAGAAATTTGCGATTGATGAGAAGTACCAATGAAATAACATATCTGAACCAATGATGACAGACAATACAATAAAAAAAGATATTATAGTTCTGTACTTAAACTGGATGCTGTTTAGTCGTATGATTGTTGAATAAATTTTTTTCATCATTTAATATTTCAAAAAGTTCTCTTCCTTTTAAATATAGTTAATATTATGCTCATGTGCATTAATTCTAACGCCAGAATAGAAAATAAAAACTACAATGGACTAATTATTGAAACAATAATCCATCTAAAAAAAAAGATAAGGTTGTTTTTGAGAAATCTTGCTCTTCTATGTTACTCATTATAATTTTCTAGGTTATCTAACCGACATAGTGAATACATTGATCCATGTTGGTTTAATTAAAACAATTAGTATTATCCAATAATAAGAAGATAAGGGGATATTATGGCAAACTGGACTCAGCATCATGATTTGGTCTATGCCTTCGTCTGTGTATCATTTTTAGCAGATGGCGAAGTAGATGAATCTGAAAAAGAAGCTATGCGTGGCAATGTCAAGGTGATGTTGCCGGACGTTTCCGATGAAGAATACAATGCAATGGAAGCTGAAGTTATCAATAAGTTTATTGAACTAGGTGATGAAAGCTCAAGAATGGAGCAATATGGTAATTCATTATCATCGTTAAAAGGTTTATTTACTTCTGATGATGATCGTTATAAGGTTGTAAAAAACCTTGCTTATATTGCTCGCGCAGATGATTTCATTCATGAAAATGAGATGGCGATGGTAGAGCAAGCTGTCAGTGGTTTAGATATGACAGATAAGGTAAAGCTTGTTAAAACCGATTCAACGCTATTCGTCGATCCTACATTTTAAATTAATTAACAAAATATTCTACAATAGTCCCATTAATATGATTTGGGGCTATTGTATGATTATTAAAAGAAATACGTATGGAAGAGCATAGAGAAAAAAGTTCGAGAAGAGAAGAAGATAGAAGAGATTTACATAGACGTTCAGAGCATCGTAGGAAAGAAAATAAACCTATTGATAATGATAAACGCACTCTCTTAGATAGAAGAAGTGGTTATCAGAGGCAAGCCAATCGGCGTGAGGGTATAGATCGTCGGAATGAGGATTAAAAAAAAAGGGTAGTTTGAACTACCCTTTTTTTTAAAAAAGATCTTTTAGCAATAATCTCTTTCCATTCCTGATAAAAAATTGTTTAGTTGTATTAGTGCGCTTTCAACGGCATCTAATATTTCTTTTTGATTTTCTTCGGAATTGCTTAACTCAATTAAAAGTTTCCTTACTACCTCTCGATGCCACTTGTCAGCGTGCATATGGACTGTGAAAAACTTTAATGTTTCTTCACTTTCAATGCCATAAAACTTTTGTAATCCATCTTTTTTTGTTTCAGATATTTCTGGTTGCATCGATTCGTAGCAATATAGAGCAGCAAGGCCAATATGGTATTTTTCTGACCTAGATAATTTTTTAAAGGTATCAACAAGTTCTTTAATCTCTTTCATCGGTACATGCTCTTTTAATTGTTTACGACTATTTCCCATTCCCTCTGCGAAGCGCATCCATAGCTCAGGGTGGTTCTCAGGTCCTTTATCTTCATCAACAAGATTTTCTAAAAGAAGCTGCCTTGTTTTAATGTTATCACAATTAGAGTGTATCGCTGATAAGTACCTTGGGAATGCAGAGACGTGATGAAAATATTGTGCTGAGTATTCTTGTATTGTCTCTTTAGACAGTTCACCATTATTCCATGCTTCATAAAATGAATGATTGAGTAAGTGTTTCTTTTCAATCAACTTATCAATCTTGTTTACAAAAGATTTAGCTGTCATTTGTATTGCTCCAGTTATTATTTGTTAAAATTATCATATTGAATATTAGATAAATAGAATATTACTTTGAAAGAGTATTGATTATAAATAATCAATTATTTAACTACACACAGTTTTTATCAATGCTGCACACACTTTGTAAGGATCCATATTTGCGGATGGTCTCCTATCTTCAAGATACCCATATCCATCATTAGCAGTTTGCATTGGTATCCTGATAGAAGCACCTCTATCGCTGACACCATATCGAAATTCTTTTATGCTACATGTCTCATGGAGTCCTGTAAGTCGCTCTTCGTTGTGCGCTCCGTAAATTGATATGTGGTCATCATGTTTTTTCTTTAGTTTTTTACATGCTTGTTCGATAATTGCTATCCCCCCTTCAGCTCTCATAGATTTTGTGCTAAAGTTTGTATGTGCTCCGGCACCATTCCAGTCTCCTTTTACTGGTTTTGGATGTAAGGTTGCGCTCACACCATAGTCTTCAGAAATTCTATATAGTAACCAGCGAGATAGCCAAATTTGATCAGCAGAGTCTAATGGGCCCAATGGACCTATTTGATATTCCCATTGTCCAGGCATAACCTCTGCATTTATCCCGGAAACTTCTAGGCCTGCTTCTAGACACAGTTCTAGGTGTTCTTCAACAATATCTCTTCCATATACTTCGTCCGCTCCAACGCCGCAATAAAATGGACCTTGAGGTGCAGGATATCCTCCCTCGGGCCATCCGAGAGGGTTTCTACCTTCAAATAATGTATATTCTTGTTCAATTCCAAACCAGGATTCTTCATTAGAATATTGTTCTGATATTTCTCGTAGATGAGATCTAGTATTAGTTGGGTGTACTGTTCCATCGGGATTTAAAACCTCGCACATTACAAGCAGGTTATCCCCTCCTCGAATTGGATCTGAAACCATATATACTGGTTTTAACATACAATCACTATCGCCACCTTGTGCTTGATTTGTGCTTGATCCATCAAAACCCCAGAGTGGAATATCATCAGGTGATTTTATAGGGCCTTCTAACACTTTAGTTTTTGACCTTAGCTTCTGTGTTGGTTCGTGGCCGTCCATCCATATGTATTCTAATTTTATTTTATTCATTATCATTCCTTTTAATCTATTTTAATTTTATATCGGCAGTATGATGCCACTTTTATATGATGAGAGTATAATCTGTGTCTCTGTTCTGATAACTCCTGGCCAGTTTTGAATTTTTCTTAGGAGCTCCTCAAGTGTGTTTGAATTTTTTGTTGTGACGAGTAGTGTATGAGATCCATTTCCTGTGGTGCTAAAGCATTTAACAACCTCAGGAGTTTTTTCTGCTTCAATTGTCACTTTTTTGTAGTATTGTGAAGAACCTGAAATAATTGTAATGATTGCTGAAACATCGAAACCTATTTTAGAGGAATCAATAACTGCTTGAAAACCTACAATGACCCCAGATTCTTCTAGCTTTCTTATTCTTTCTGTTATTGTTGGAACAGAAACATTAATTTTTTCAGCAATATTACTAGCAGATTCCCTACCTGCTTTTTGCAGCTCAATTAGTATCTTTTTATCTATATTGTCCA
>Ga0208277_1000241_pt1 | contig 33719 bp, 32 predicted proteins | sample ETNtaG_5_FD_185782 | JGI IMG/M metagenome (GOLD analysis project Ga0208277, IMG submission 185782) | Marine microbial and viral communities from oxygen minimum zone, Eastern Pacific Ocean - ETNP201406SV205 (SPAdes) (version 2) | ecosystem: Environmental > Aquatic > Marine > Oceanic ...
CATGAATTTGGCGAGTCAGCAGATTTAGCTCGATATGAGCAACACACTATAAAAGTAGTGGTTGATCGTTTAGTTATGAAGAAAGGAATAGAGAGACGTCTAACAGAGTCTATGGAGACTGCACTATCTCTAAGTGAAGGGGTGGCAGAAATAGAGATAGTTGATCGAGAAGATGCTGAAGAAAATGAGTTGATTGTATTTAGTCAGCACTTATCGAGACCAAGTGATGGAAAATCCTTCGAAGATCTAGCCCCAAGAAATTTTTCCTTCAATAGTCCATACGGAGCCTGTACGCATTGTGATGGATTAGGAACTGTATATCAGGTCGATCCACATTTGGTGGTTCCAAATCCAGAGCTGACTCTTGCAGAAGGCGCGATAGCGCCGTGGTCTGGCGGAAGGAGTCGTTATTTTAAAAGACTTATCGAAGCCGTTGCTGACCACGAAGGGATTGGCCTAGAGACACCTTGGGAGAAATTGTCGAAAAAGCATCAAAAAATCTTAATGGATAAGGGTTTAAGCGAAAGAGTGAAAGTTAGGTACCATAACCGATTTGGTAGAGCTCGGGTGCATAATGCGAGATTTGAGGGAGCTATCCCTTATTTGAGACGCAGACATCAAGAGGCTGAAAGCGATACTCAAAGAGAGCAGATTGAAGGCTACATGCGGCAAGTTGACTGCCATGAATGTGGCGGGGCTCGCTTAAACCCACTTTCGCTTGCTGTGACAATAGATAGTTATTCGCTAGATGACATTTGCCGTCTCTCAATCGATAATGCGTTTGAAGTTATTTCGAATTTACAACTCAACGATCGAGAGGAGATGATTGCTGAGCAGGTCGTAAAAGAGATAAATTCGCGTTTGAGCTTTTTGCTTGATGTGGGTCTGGAATATTTGACGCTCTCTCGTTCAGCAGCAACTTTAGCTGGAGGTGAGGCACAACGAATAAGACTTGCTTCTCAAATAGGAAGCGGGTTAGTTGGGGTGCTTTATGTTTTGGACGAACCCTCTATAGGCCTTCATCAAAGAGACAATCAACGGTTGATAGAAACTTTGTCCCATCTAAGAGATATCGGAAATACTGTAATTGTTGTTGAGCATGACGAAGAAACTATTCGTGCAGCGGATCATGTTGTTGATATCGGGCCTGGGGCTGGCGAACATGGAGGGGATGTTGTTTATTCAGGAAACGTAAAAGGTCTTGTCACCTGTAAGAAATCATTGACGGGGCAATATTTATCAGGAAAGAAACTTTTACCGATTCCTAAAGAAAGACGCAAAACAAATGGTTCTTTTGTCAGCATTCTTGGAGCGCGTGAAAACAACTTGAAGAATATTGATATCGATTTCCCACTTGGTTGCTTTGTAGCGGTCACAGGGGTTTCAGGTTCGGGGAAGTCAACCCTTGTTAACGAAATACTTTTAAAAGGGTTAATGCAGTCAATATATAAATCTAAAACACCGCCAGGTTTACACAAAGCGATAACAGGAGTCGATCAAGTCGACAAGGTTATAAATATTGATCAAGCTCCAATAGGGCGAACACCAAGATCAAATGCGGCTACTTATACAGGTGTGTTTGATCACATTCGTAAATTATTCGCAAAAACTGAAGAGGCGCGCCTTCGTGGCTATCAACCCGGAAGGTTCAGCTTCAACGTTAAAGGAGGGCGTTGTGACGCTTGTTCCGGAGATGGAACATTACGAATAGAAATGCATTTTCTTCCTGACGTCTACGTTCCATGTGAAGTGTGTCTGGGTAAAAGGTACAACCGAGACACGCTTGAAATAATGTATCGCGGTAAAAATATTGCTGACGTTTTAGAGATGCCGTGTGAAGAAGCATTAACTTTTTTTGAAAAGCAGCCGTCAATTACACGCCATATGCAAACTTTGGTAGATGTCGGACTTGGATATATCAGGCTTGGTCAATCAGCACCCACACTCTCTGGTGGTGAAGCGCAGCGAGTAAAACTAGCAACTGAATTAGCTAAGAGACCGACTGGACACACTCTTTACCTGTTAGATGAACCCACTACAGGGTTGCATTTTGAAGATGTGAGAAAACTTTTAAATGTATTAACACGGCTAGTAGATAACGGAAACACAGTAATAGTTATTGAACATAATTTAGATGTTGTAAAAACAGCTGATTGGATTATTGATTTGGGTCCTGAAGGGGGAGAAGGCGGCGGAGAAATCGTCGCAAGCGACACTCCGGAAAATATTACAAAACTAAAAACTAGTCATACGGGAAGATTTCTTAAACCTTTACTCACTAGTTAGTTGAATCAAAGTTAGAAAAGATTCGATAACACCCTTATTCTGAAAGAGTGTTAAAACAGCCTGAACAAGGAACCATTCCTACTAAACCTGGTTCTTATCAATTTTTTGATAAGACGGGAACGGTTATCTATGTAGGAAAGGCTAAGAACCTTCGAAATCGAGTGAATAGTTATTTCGGGAGCAGTAAAACAATGGCTTCTCGAACACAGCGAATGATGGAAGAAGCAACACATCTTGAATGGATCCAGGTCAGAAACGAACTGGAAGCATTGATGCTCGAATTTACTTTGATTAAAGAACACAAGCCACGTTTCAATGTTGACCTCAAGGACAACAAAAGTTATCCGTATCTCTCTGTGACCTTGAATGAAAAGTGGCCGCGACCAACCATTACACGTGGAAAGCGAAAGAAAGGGGTTAGATATTTTGGTCCTTACGGAAATGTTAAAGCTATACGTGAAACTTTAGATCTGTTGGTTAAAAGCTTTCCCCTTCGCACATGTTCAAATTCAAAATTCAAAGAACATGAAAAAAACGGAAAGCCATGTTTGTTGTTTCATATAGACAAATGTTCGGCGCCATGCGTAGACAAAATTACGAAAAAGGAATATGACAGCTTAGTGTCTGACCTTTTAAGTTTTCTGGACGGAAACAGTAAGTCGATAGTAGGCAACTTACGTGAAGAAATGTCAATTGCGTCAGGCAAACAGGAGTATGAAAACGCAGCGCGTGTGCGCGACAAAATATTGAATATAGAAAGAGTTCTTGAACGACAACAAATGGTTCTTAACGAAACAGAAAATATAGATATTTTCGGATTTTCTGGCGATGCGATTGAGGCTGCTGTGCAAGTTTTTTACATTAGACACGGTCGCGTGGTTGGCCGCAAAGGATTTGTTGTAGATCGTATTGACGGGATAGAAAACTCTGAACTGCTTAAACACTTAATTGTGGAGCATTACAAGTCGAATCCACCGAGAGGAATCCCACGTCAAATATTGGCGGAGGTTATACCGGAAGATGTCGAGCTGATGGAGACTTGGCTGAACGGAGAGAGAAATTCCTCAGTAGAAATTCGTGTCCCAAAACGTGGAGAGAAAAAATCTCTTCTTGAAACAGTTGTTAACAATGCGGCTGAAGAGTTTATACGCCACCGTCTTAAACGAGCAAAAGACCACAATGCTCGTTCAAAAGCCTTAAATGAACTGCAAGAAGCATTGGGAATGGAAAATGCCCCTTTAAGGATCGAATGTTATGACATGAGCCACTTGCAAGGAACTGATTATGTTGGATCTATGGTTGTGATGGAAGACGGCCTGTTAAAAAAGAGTGACTACAGGCGGTTTCGTATAAATAGTTTTGATGGAAACGATGATTACGCCGCAATGAAAGAAGTAATTACTCGACGTTTAAATGCTTACTTAAAAGAAAGCAAACAAACAGGGGAAGCTTCAAGTAAAAAGTTTGCTTACCCACCTCAGTTGCTATTAGTGGACGGCGGGAAAGGACAACTTTCAGTAGCTCAGAGCGCCGTGCGTGAACTAGGTTTGTCCGATCTTATTTTCGTCGCGTCACTTGCGAAACAGTTCGAAGAAGTATTTGTTCCAGGTAAGAGTCACCCTGTGGTAATTCGAAGGAATTCTGAAGCTTTATATATGTTGCAACGACTTAGAGACGAATCTCACAGGTTTGCAGTCGAATATCATCGAAAACTTAGAGGCAAACGAATGATCGAATCTGTTTTAGATGGAATTCCCGGTTTAGGAGAAAAACGCAAAAACCGACTACTTGATGAATTTGGAACTTTAAAGCGACTCAGGGAAAGCAGCCTTGAGGACCTTAATGAAATCAAATGGCTTCCCGAAAATGTAGCTAAAGAAGTTGCAAAAAAACTCGACCTCGATCTTAACTAACTGTTATAGATGCCATAGAAAAAATGGCTGCGATGACACCAAAAACCTGCGTACGGGTCATTTTCTCTTTAATAAGAAAGTGGGCCAAAACTACAGTGATAGCTGGATAAAGAGCGCTTAGAAGTGAAGTGATGCTTAGAAGCCCTCTGTTAACCGCTATTAGAAAACAGGCACTTGCACAAGCGTTGCTTAAACCTGAGCCGACAATAAAAGGGAAAGCCTGCTTAGATGGCTTTGCGTTGTCTTTAATGAAGCACAAAATTAACAGAAGTATAAGTAGAGGGAAAACTCGACTTGCGACTGCACCCCAAGGCTCTGTATCGCTAGATGTATTTTCTATGACAATGTAGAACGCTCCAAAACCCAGTCCAGCTAATAGTCCATCCAGTAAGCCCACAATTGGCCCCTTAAACGTTTGTGGGGAGATACCAGAGGCGAGAGCTATTGAAACAAGACCAACGAATATTCCTGTTATCTGAAGTGCGGAAAGGGAATCTCCATCTACAAGACCCCAGAGAACAGGAAATAGAGCTCCAGCAACACCAGACACTGGTATTACTGTTACGTATGCGGCTTTTTTCATCCCGGCGTATAAAAATGCTGCACCTGACATTCCAAAAAGTCCAGCGAGGCCACCTATTAGAAAATCACGCCATGTAAAAGTATCAGCTATAGAAAGAGCCAATGGAACTACTACGAACAAGCCGATGAATATATCGAGGGAGAGAGTTGGTATCAGTGAACCGCGCCTAGAAGCTTGACCTGCAAAGAAACCCCCAAAACCCCAAAAGATGCTCGAAAGAAAAGCGAAGAAAATAGCCATCTTCGGAGCATAAAGCGAGTTCAGCAATTCCACTCAAAATATGAAACGATCAGATTATGGATGAAGATAAAAACCCGTGGGACACTAATGCTGAATGGTGGCAAAAATCTTTTACTAATGGAGAGAATGCCGAATATTCTCAACAACTTCTTCCTTTAATAGTGGAATTGACTACTGGATTCCAGAAGGTTTTAGAAATTGGAACTGGTGAAGGTCAGATAATTCGCGCTTTGCATGAAGCATCAGTTAATGCAATTGGAATTGACAGTTCATATGAACAGATTAAATATGGAAAAAAGATTGCTCCTGACTCTCTTTTGATTAGATCAAAAGCGGAATATTTGCCATTTTGCGATTCTTTTTTTGATGCTTCAATTGCTTGTTTAGTTATGGAACATATTGAAGAATTCGAAGACTCTATACGTGAAGTCTCACGAGTTCTAAAGGACGGTGGAAGATTTGTATTGGCGATGAATCATCCATTACTCCAATCTCCGGGCAGTTCATGGGTTGAAGACTGGAATACAGAGCCACGTGAAAAATATTGGCGAGTTGGATCATATTTACGCGAGGAGAGAAGCGAAGAGTATTTTCCTGGCGGGATAACAATTCCGTTCACACACCGTCCTTTGAGTAGATACGTAAATGCTTTAAGTGATTCTGGTTTTGTAACAACACGGATGATCGAACCAGAGCCATTCACTCCTGAAGGAAAAGATATGGAATGGAAAAACGAAAATGCCTTCATTCCAAGGCTCCTTCTCCTTGTTTGCGAAAAGTCCTCTGGAAGTAAGTAAATGATGGCAGTAGTATCAATTTATGGCAGAGTTATTGGTAGTCGCAGGATTATCGGGAGCAGGGCGTTCCCATTTCGCAAGTAATCTCGAAGATCTCGGATGGTTTGTAATCGATCGACTTCCCGCAGAGATAATGGGCAGAGTCTCAGAACTGGCCAGTGTTACCGATACAAAGTGGAGCAGGGTTGCATTTATAGCTAAGGCTGATTCCTCTGAAGGGGAAACCTTGTCTGCAGTAAGCGAACTTCGCAACAAGGAAGAAAAAGTCACCTTACTATTCTTGGATTGCTCCACTGAAACACTTGTACGGCGTTACAAAGATAGTAGGCGCCCCCATCCACTTTCAAACATTTCGACAATCGAGGAAGCCATTGAAGCGGAACGTGTGATGATGTCTTCCACTCGCGCAGAAGCAGACTTGATATTAGATACATCAGATTTAAGTGTGCATGACCTACGCGAAACGGTTACCAGGTTGTATGGAACCGAAGGCGATCGCGGAATGCAAATTTCAGTCTCTTCATTCGGCTTCAAGTATGGGGTGCCGCGCGATGTGGATATACAACTTGATTGCCGCTTTTTGCCGAACCCTCACTGGGTAGAAGATCTCAGAGAAAAAAATGGGTTAAGTTCTGACGTTCAGGATTATGTACTAAAACAAGAAAGCTCAAAACCGTTTTTGAAAGATATATCTTCTTTGTTGACTTATCTCATTCCGGAATACGAAAATGAAGGAAAGTCATACTTGTCGGTAGCTTTTGGTTGCACAGGCGGCAAACATCGATCAGTTGCCATCGCAGAAGAATTAGCACGAATCCTTAACAATGAAGATATTGACATATCAATTTTTCACCGTGATCTAGATAGGTAAATGAAAGAAAACCACCACATTTGTGTTTAGTTGAGGTAGTAATAACTGACATGATCGAATATTCGAAGGAGAAATAAATGCCAATAAAGATCGGCATCAATGGTTTTGGACGTATCGGACGAAACTTCTATCGCGCAGTTGCAAAACAGGGTGCCGATATGGAGATAGTTGCAGTTAATGACCTTGGTGATACTGGAACCATGGCTCATTTACTGAAATACGACTCTGTTCTTGGGAATCTTGAAAATCAAATAGATGCTACAGATGATGGCATCATGATTGACGGGAAACTGCTTAAAGTCCTTTCGGAACGTAACCCCCAAGATCTACCTTGGGGGGATTTGGGTGTAGATGTAGTGATTGAATCCACTGGGATTTTCACTGATCGTGAAAAAGCTGCCATGCATTTAGAAGCAGGCGCTCCTTTGGTGATCGTTTCAGCTCCAGCTAACGGAGCCGATGCGACTTTCGTAGTGGGAGTTAATGATTCTGAATTCGATAAAGCAGAACACACAGTGATATCTAACGCTAGTTGCACGACAAACTGCTTTGTTCCAATGGTGCAAGTATTAGATGATGCATTCGGTGTTGAAAAAGGATTAATGACCACGGTCCATGCCTACACAGGTGATCAGTCTTTGGTTGATGGACCACACGGTGATCTTCGTAGAGCTAGAGCATCAGCTATAAACATTATTCCAACTTCGACAGGTGCAGCGAGAGCTACTGGTTTGGTTCTGCAAGCTATGAATGGAAAATTAGACGGTATTTCTCTTCGTGTTCCAATTCCGGACGGCTCAATAACTGATTTCACTGCTTTGTTGAACGGTTCTCCCAGTGTTGATGAGATCAATTCTGCATTCAAAGACGCCGCCAGTTCAGGACCCTTGGCTAATGTGCTTGAATACAGTGATCGTCCACTTGTGAGTTCTGACATTGTCGGTAATCCTGCTAGTTGCGTGTTTGATTCAGGTTTAACGATGACAATGGACAATCTCGTAAAGATAAGCGGTTGGTACGACAACGAGTGGGGGTATTCAAATAGGCTCGTGGATCTCGTGGCTATCACCACTTCTTGAATTAGAAGCTGAGCGACTTGGATAATTATAAACTTCCGACTCTTGAAGATTTAGAAATTGAATTAGGAGGGCTTGAATCTAAAAGAATTCTGGTCCGGTCGGATTTGAATGTTCCAATAACAGACGGTTTGGTTGATGACGATCTACGAATAGAAGCGAGTTTAAGCACCTTAAGGTGGCTTGTAGAGAGAAAGGCTTCTGTGACTGTATGCAGCCACTTGGGTCGACCTGCAGGTCAGCAGGATGACAAGTACTCAATTAAACCTGTAAAGGAAAGGCTTTTAGAGGTACTACCGAATTTAGATGTATTAGAAAATCTTCGGTTTAATTCGGGTGAAAAATCTAATGACGAATCTTTTGTGCAATATTTGCTTTCAGGAGCTGGTGGGGATTCTTTCGATGGATACGTAAACGATGCTTTTGGTGCATCACACCGTGAACATGCATCTATTGTGGGTCCACCGAAGCAGCTTCCTTCCGCTGCTGGAATTTTGCTACTTAGAGAAGTTGAGATAGTTCAAAATATTTTGGAGCGACCTAAACGTCCTTTTTTATTGGTTTTAGGGGGAGCTAAAGTCAGCGACAAATTAGCTTTGATAGAAAAGATGGCGGACTCTGTCGATGAGATGCTTATCGGTGGAGGTATGTGCTTTACTTTTCTGGCTGCCTCCGGTATGCCGGTGGGTGATTCACTTGTTGAAAATGACATGGTCGACACGTGTCGTCGTTTGTTAGATTCTGAAATTTCTATAAAACTTCCCTTGGATTTCACAACTATGGATTCGAATGGTGAAATCGGTAATCCTGACGTACCGGCAGAAATTCGCCAGTGTGGTAATTCAATTCCGGATGGTTGGATGGGTTTAGACATTGGACCGGGTTCTGCTGTGGAGTTTTCAGATTCAATTCTTGAAGCAGGAACCGTTTTATGGAATGGGCCAATGGGAGTTTTTGAAGATTCACGATTTTCAGCCGGCACTGAAACAGTTGCAAGGGGAATGGCTGACACACGGGCTTTTACTTTTGTAGGTGGTGGAGATTCTGCGTATGCGATAAAGAAATTTGGATTTGCCGATTCTATTGACCATATTTCTACTGGCGGAGGAGCGACTTTAGAACTTATAGAAAAAGGTGACCTTCCTGGACTCAAGGCCCTACGCGAAGGGAAAATATAAAGTTAAGGTACCTGTTGTGAGAAAACCTTTAATCAGTGGCAACTGGAAAATGCATCACAATCATTTTGAAGCAATACAAACAATTCAACGTCTAGCTTATGCTTTATCTTCATCTGACTACGAGAGTGTGGATGTGTCTGTACACGCACCATTTACAGACCTCCGTTCCTTACAAACTGTCATAGAGGTTGATCAAATTCCGATTAATCTGGGTGCTCAACACAGTCACTGGGAAGACAAAGGGGCTTTCACTGGTGAGGTTTCTCCGGAAATGCTTGCGAAATTAAATGTTTCCTTTGTGATCGTTGGGCATTCGGAAAGACGGCATATTTTTGGAGAGTCGGACGAAGATGTTAATAAGAAAGTGCTTGCTGTTATTGCGAAAGAAATGACACCCATCCTTTGCGTGGGAGAAACCAGCGAAGAACGCGAAGATGGAAGAACATTAGAAATAGTTGAAAGACAACTTGAAGAAGGACTCAAAGAAGTAAAAGCCTCTGATGTTGCTTCTATGGTTATTGCATATGAGCCGGTCTGGGCAATAGGAACTGGAAAAAATGCCACTCCTGAAGATGCGCAAGAGGTTTGCAAAGGAATTCGAGTAAAAGTTGCGGGTCTTTACAAGACAGCTAGCGACGATGTACGTATTCAATATGGAGGATCGGTTAAAGGGGTGAATGCTCCTGATCTGATGAAACAGGCTGATATCGACGGTTTGTTGGTGGGTGGAGCTTCTTTGGATCCGGATGAATTTTCTAGAATAATTAAATATCGCCTGCTGGATTAGTGATTTGCTATCAACAAAATTGGTATCCTATAAATCTGATGTTTGTATTAATAGCTATATTGCAGGTAGTTTCTGGGCTTGGTTTGATTTTCCTTGTCCTTCTTCATAGTGGAAAAGGTGGCGGCCTTTCAGACATGTTCGGCGGGGGAGTAGGGTCGCAAACAGCTGGCTCTACTGTCGTTGAGCAAAATTTGGATCGCATAACGGTTGTTGCAGCGCTTGTTTTTACTTTTACAACAATCAGTCTCGGTCTTTTGTACTAACCAAACTTTGTCGGAGTGGCGGAATTGGCAGACGCGCAAGGTTAAGGACCTTGTGCCCGATTAGGGCGTGGGGGTTCAAGTCCCCCCTCCGACACCAAATAATTACCTAAAAACAGGGCAACTTTCTCTGCATTAAAGGTTCTCTGAAGTGCATATTCATCAGCTTTAAGTAATGATTAACAATGGATGACAAGTACGACGTAGTCAAACTTGCAGTTGAACGAACTGTGGGTATCGAAGTTACTTTCGCTGACGAGTACTCCGCGGAGATCGATTTAATGACTTTGAGACTAATTTGTCCGTGTGCTACGTGTCGCTCATTGCGTGAACGAGGAAAAGCAGCTTGGCCGCAATCTGAAGGTTCCCAAAAACTTTCAATACGAGATGCCCAGTTTCACGGAGCTTGGGGCGTGAACATTACTTGGAGCGACGGGCATAATGCAGGAATATACACTTTTCAGTTTTTAAGAGAAGTTGCAGAATCTTATGTGCATAGGGAGCTGGATCTTCCATGAATGTGCATTTTCAATTGGGAAAGGCACCTACCAGAGACGGGTGGAAGTCCAAGAGTGTTACTCATTGATAGTAAATTAGAGGTATGGACACAGTTAATTTACTTGGGGGAGTTCAAGTCTTCCCTCCGACACCAAAGTGTCCATGACGTCTGCACCGGATCATGTTAAAGATGTTCTGTATGAAGAAGCCGAAAAATACGGAATCTAAATGACAAAACCGCTTTGGGCGATGGCTGCAGGATGTGTACCTGAGTCGTTGCCCTGGGACATTCCTCGAATTGCCCATTCTGCAGGATTTTTATCTTCGGGAATGTGGGTTGATCCTGGAACTACTTGGGACTCAGATGCGTTACGAAAAACAAAGTTGTCACTTTCGGATACAGGTATTGAACTAGTTGATGTAGAAGTAGCGAGACTAAACAAAACTGAGTTGGCTGACGATACTCATAAGCTGATCATCGAAGTAGGACTTGAACTAGGAGCTCGGAATGTTCTGGTCATTTCGAAACATGAAGATTATTTGAGCTCGGTATCTCAGTTCCGAGATATGTGCGAGATGGCAGGTGAAGAAATAAGAATCTGTCTAGAGTTTGGTGAGTTCACTAATATAAAATCTCTAAAGGAAGCACAAAAATTTATTGAGACTGTTGACCATCCGGCTGCGGGAATTCTCATCGATCTGATGCATTTAAATCGATCAGGCGACGATCTACCTGATCTTAATAATCCAATTTTCCCTTACGTGCAGGGTTGTGATTTTTGGCAATCATCTGCAAATATGACGGGCTTGAGCTATACCGAAGCGGCTCTCGATAGTCGGTGTTGCCTTGGAGAAGGTGAGGCTCGAACGGAAGATATAACTAAAGTATGCCGTTCTGATAAAGACGTGAGCCTAGAAATTAGATCGAAGTCTCTTCGAAAACGATTTCCTGATCCATACTTGAGGGCAGAAACTATCTTTAATAGCTGTAATCGAAGTGACTTTTCTGCATGAGGTGCCGACCTTTTATTTCAATTTTGCATATTAAAGTAAATGAGAGACCAAAATCTAAAAACTTCGAAAAGGTTGAATAGAGAGGAAAATTTATGCCGATAAATGTTTTAGGAACTGAACTTACTGACTGCAGTGCAGATCCATTGACAGGGTTTTATCGAGATGGATGTTGCAATACCGGTGTTGATGATCACGGTGTTCATACCGTGTGTGTGATCACCACTAAAGATTTTCTTGACTTTTCTAAAAGTGTAGGAAATGACCTCTCTACTCCTAGAAACGGATTTCCTGGACTTACTCCTGGTGATCGCTGGTGTCTTTGCGCTTCACGATGGCAAGAAGCTTATGAAGCGGGATGTGCTCCGCAGGTGAACCTAGAAGCTACTCATATATTAACTCTTGAGTGGGTTGACACGAAGGCATTAATGGAGTGTGGTATCTCGCCAGACGAATAGTTTTTAAGATAGATGTTAGTGCATAGCGAATTTTAGCGTTTATTGAAATATGGGCATCAGTATTCTCCGACACTAAAAGATCTTTTCTCAGCAAGTAATCTTTCCAGTAATTAATCTGGCTTTCTGTTCTGGTCATCATTGAAATAAATAGCTAAAAGACTTTTAGGAGTTCGGTGAAAAAAGACCCAATCTCACATTCAGATCCTCTACTGGAACCATTCAAGCTAGCCAATATGCAATTAAGAAATCGAATTTTTTCTAGTAGTCACGCCCCGGGTTACAACACAGATGGAACACCGAATGAACGTTACATCGCATACCACGAAGAAAAAGCTAAGGGTGGAATTGGTCTTACCATGATAGGGGGATCAAGTAATGTTTCGCCTGATTCACCTTCCTTATGGGGGCAGCTGAATTTCGGATCCGATGCAATTATCGAACCGATGACTGAAATGACAGATCGTATTCATCAACACGAAACAGCGGTTATGTGCCAGATAACCCATATGGGCAGGCGGAACGTTTCTAATGATGGAGACTGGTTGCCAACAATATCTCCATCACCAATTCGTGAACCTATGCATCGTTTTTGGCCGAAACAGATGGAACTTCACGATATTCGCCGTGTAATAAAGGATTTTGCTAACGCAGCTAAACGTGCACGCTCTGGAGGACTTGATGGGATTGAACTTTGCGCGACAAGTCATTTGATAGATCAGTTTTGGACACCGTTAGTAAATCATCGAACGGACAAGTACGGAGGGTCACTTGAAAACCGTTTGCGTTTTACTTTCGAGGTGCTTGAATCAATTCGAGATGCTATTGGTACTGATATCGCTGTTGGTATTCGAATGATCGGTGCTGAAGAGCAGATTGGAGGGCTCCGGACAGAGGAAAGCATTGAGATCGCACAACGACTGGCAGACTCCGATTTTCTTGACTTCATTAACATCACAAGTTCCTCACTGGCGACAGAAGAAGGGCTTTCGAAAGCTATTCCTCCATCAGGAACGCCACTTATGCCATATGTGCCTCTCGCAGCTTCAATAAAAGAAATGGTTGATATTCCTGTACTCCATGCAACGCGCATCACAGATCTAGAGTCAGCACGCCATGCTATTTCCGAAGGACTAATCGATCTAGCCGGAATGACACGCGCTCACTTTGCAGATCCTCACATTGTAAAGAAGCTCGAAAAGGGCGAGGAAAATAGAATACGTATTTGTGTCGGAGCATCTCTTTGCATCAACCGCCTTCATCAAGGACTCGAGTCGATTTGCATACAGAACCCTGCCACCGGTCGTGAAGAGAGCATTCCTCAATTAATCGCTCCAACGGCAGGCTTAAAAAAGAAAGTCGTTATTGTTGGAGCCGGTCCTGCCGGGCTGGAAGCATCAAGAGTTTTAGGAGAACGTGGACATGATGTCATACTTTTCGAAGCGCAGAGCAGCATAGGAGGTCAAGTTAATCTCGCTACGCGCGCTAGTAGACGTCAGGCAGAACTCGCTGGAATAGTCGGATGGCTAGGGGAAGAAGTAACTCATGCTGGCGTTGATCTCAGATTAGACACAATGGTAGATGAGGTCGATGTGAAAGACGAAGAGCCGGATGTCGTGATCATTGCAACAGGTGGCCTGCCCGATACAACTTTTCTCACATCGGGAGAAGATCTTGTATGCACAACATGGGATGTACTCAGTGGGCACAAAACTCCGAAAGGTAAAGTTTTAATATATGACGACCACGGAGGAGAAAACGCTCCATCTGTTGCCGAATTCCTGAGTGAACGGGGAGTTTCAGACATTGAACTTGTAACTCCAGACCGCCAGGTAATGCATGACCTCTCAGCTACAACTGGGCCTGCATATTTGCAGATGCTTTATAAAAATGGTGTGATAATGACTCCTAATCACCGACTTGTCAGCGTTGAGTCAACTGGGTCAACTGTGAGGGCAATAATGCTCAATGTTCACACGCGCACAGAAACTTTTAGAACGCTTGATTCAATAATTGTAGAGAATGGCGTTCTTCCCAATGAGGACCTCTATCTTGGTCTTCGAGACTCATCTTCGAACGGCGGAGAAATAGACATCGATGCATTTACAGCCGGTAAACCACAACCGACGGATAAAGAGCGATATGAGTTGTACAGGATTGGTGATGCAGTAGCAAGTCGAGGCATTGCGGCAGCTATCTACGAGGCACGCAGACTCTGCATGCATATTTAATATGTACAACTCGAAACTAGTCGAAGCTCTGGAGTCACTTACTTCAGGCATAGAGAACGCCGAAGAGCGACCGGGACAAGTAGGAATGGCCCTTGCAGTCGATTCCTCCATCGCAAACGGCGAGCACTTAGTTGTGGAAGCTGGCACCGGTACAGGGAAAACGCTTGCTTACTTACTCCCGTACGCATTAGCTGGGAAGACGCTCGTAGTGGCGACCTTCACAAAGGCTTTACAGGATCAGATGCTTGCAAGCGATTTACCTCGCATAAAGGACTACATAGAATCGAAAGAAAAGCGTTCTTTCAAATTTGTTCAATTAAAAGGCTGGTCGAATTACCTATGTAATGAAAGGGTCGATGCTGCGAATAAATCAACAGGAGTGCAAGAGTCTTTCTTTTCGGAGAATGACCGTAGCGAATTAGATCAAATTATCGAATGGAGTAAAAGCACTCCGACAGGAGACCGTAGCGATCTCCCATTTTCTATTAAAGAATCAACATGGAACTCGCTAAGCGTTACTAGTAAGGAATGCTTCGGTAAAGAAAAATGTTCCTTTTACGAATCTTGTTTTGCTTTTAAGTCAAGAAAAGACTCTGCGCAGGCAGACGTTCTAGTTACTAACCATTCACTATATGCAATTGACCTTTCGATAGGGGGTCATATTGTTGGAGCACATGATCACGTAGTCATTGATGAAGCACATGAAATGGAAGCATCATTCACGATGGCCTGGTCAGTGCATTTAAACGCAGGACGCTTCGAGTGGTTAGCGTCTCATGCTAAAAGAGTAATACCCAGAAAAGACTCTGATGCTGTAGCAAAAATCAATGAAATAGCTACGACAATGACGACAAATATGAACAATCACAAGGCGCAATGGGTTTATAGCGGGAATGCCGCTGCAATTTTAGAGACCCTCGAACTAGCAGAAGGACGCGTCGAAACATTAAACCGTTTAGTTGCATTATCAAGTAGCGATGAAAGAACTAAATTACGGATAACAAATGCAGGCGAGTCATTACTTGAAGATGTTCGCGTCGCCAGACGCTTCCTAACTGAAATTCAACCACTTTCCCAGATCGCTTGGATAGAACCTAATAGAAGCGGAAAGCCAGAATTGCATATTGTTCCATTGAATGTTTCTGAAAATCTTGAAGAATTTCTTTGGAGTAAAAAACAGGCAGTCTTGACTAGTGCGACTATACAAACAAATCTTTTGGAACGTCTTAGAGTTCCGTCAGGTGAAGAAAAACCAACAGTAATAGACAGTCCCTTTAATTACGAAAAACAAAGTCTCCTCTATTGTCCCGATATTCCCGATCCAAGCAAGGAGAATTTAGCTTGGCAGGAAGCAGTAATCACAGAGATAGAAAATTTAATCTTATTAGCTGGAGGTCGCACACTATGTCTACTTAGCAGCAATAGTGAGTTGCACCGAATCACCGCAGAAATGCGAAAACGTCTAAAAGTTCCAATTCTCATGCAAGGTGAAAAATCACCTAAAAATCTCTTGAGCGAGTTCAGCTCGGAAGAAAAATCGTGCCTCTTTGGAACACGAACATTTTTTCAAGGAGTGGATGTACCGGGCCCGGCGTTAAGTATGGTGATTTTGAACAGAATACCTTTCCCGGGACCGAATGAATTTTTAGTTAAAGCATGGTCTCAAAAAGCAGATGTTGAGACAGGAAATTTTGGCTGGCGAGAAGTTGAACTACCAGTAGGTGTCACACGCGTCGTTCAGGCAGCCGGCAGGTTAATTCGAAAAAAAGATGATTTGGGCGTAGTAGCAATCTTAGATCCGCGGCTGACAAGGGCTGACTATGCAGAACAGTTTTCATCTGCATTGCCGAATATGCCAGTGACCGACAACATAGATGATGTTGAAGTTTTCTTGCACAGTAATTTGTAAATGAATTATGAAAATAACTTTCTCCCGGAAATAATGCAAGTTTTTCCTTCTGGGAAAGAGGATAATGAAACGATGGTGCGTAAAAGATTTGAGCACTTTCAGATAAACATGATGCAATTTGTCACATTCACACTCTGCTAACTGAATTAGTCCTATCTTTGATAAGTGACTAAAAGACCCGAGTTGAGAAATATCGCTGTAATAGCCCACGTGGATCACGGTAAAACAACCCTTATCGATGCACTTCTTAAGAACTCTGGTGCCTTCAGAAGTAATGAAGAAGTAGCTGAACGTGTCATGGACTCTATGGATTTAGAACGTGAAAAAGGAATAACGATCCTTGCCAAAAATACAGCGATCAAGTACAAGGACGTAAAAATTAACATAGTCGACACTCCCGGCCATGCCGATTTCGGAGGTGAAGTTGAACGCGCTCTAACTATGGTCGACGGAGTTTTACTTCTCGTAGATTCGGCAGAAGGGCCACGACCCCAAACACGCTTCGTTTTGCGCAAGGCACTAGAAGCGGACTTGTCGATAGTTGTAGTTATAAACAAGATAGATCGACCAGATTCGAGAATCAGTGAAGTGATAGATGAAATATATGAACTTTTCCTTGATCTGGACGCCTCAGAAGCTCAAATTGATTTTCCTATCATTTACACAGACGCAAGAGCAGGGATCGCTACTTTAAACCCAGATATTGAGGGAACGAATCTCGACCCATTTTATGAAGTACTTCTAGAACGAGTACCTGCTCCAACAGGAGATGAAAACTCACCATTACAAGTTCACGTAACCAATTTGGATGCATCACCCTATTTAGGTCGACTAGCAGTTTGCCGTATTTTAAACGGCGTTTTAAAACAGAATTCAAACGTTGCTTGGTGCAGAACCGATGGGTCGATAGAACAGGTAAAGGTAGGGACGGTGACTTTGACAGAGGCCCTTTCGCAAGTAGAGGTTACAGAGGCTGGTCCTGGAGAAATCGCCTATGTATCTGGTGTAGGGGGAGTGACAATAGGGGAAAGCTTTACAGACCCAGAAGACCCCAAGCCACTACCCGTCATTTCAGTTGACGAACCAACACTTTCAATGTCTATTGGTGTCAATACTTCACCAGTAGCAGGTTCGGATGGTGACAAATTAACTGCCCGTCAAATTAAAGCACGTCTAGAGGAAGAACTTATCGGAAATGTTTCTATACGTGTTCTACCAACAGAACGACCAGACGCTTGGGAAGTTCAAGGACGTGGAGAGTTACAGCTAGCAGTTTTGGTGGAAACAATGAAGCGCGAAGGCTTCGAAATGACCGTAGGTAAACCTTCAGTGCTCTTACGAGAAATAGATGGAAAACTCCATGAACCTGTCGAAGAATTAACAATAGAAGTCCCAGAAGAGCATGTGGGTGCAGTGACCCAACTACTCGGTGAGCGACGCGCTGAAATGAAAGAAATGAAAAATTACGGCATGGGTTGGGTAAAGATTGACTACCTTGTTGCGTCTAGAGCATTGATCGGCTTTAGAACCGAGTTCTTAACGGAAACTCGTGGAACTGGGATTTTGAGTCACATTTTTAGTGGTTGGGACGAATGGATGGGGGAAATGAGACTCCGGCAAACTGGCAGTGTTATCGCTGATAGAAAAGGTTCAGTTACAGGGCATGCCATAACGAATTTGCAAGAACGAACAACACTGTTCGTTTCTCCTAATGATGAGGTTTATGGAGGCATGATTATTGGTGAGAACCCTCGCGCTGAAGATATGGATGTGAACATTTGTAAAGAGAAAAAGCTCACGAATGTTAGGGCAGCGGCTTCTGATGACACAATACGACTAACACCCCCAAGAAAACTGTCCCTTGAACAAGCTCTCGAGTACATAGCGGAAGACGAGTGCGTCGAAGTGACTCCCAAAATAGTACGTTTAAGAAAAACTGTTCTCGATTCCGGTGAGCGTGCACGCACGCTGAAAAAGGCTAAACAAGCTAAAGCTTAACTATGTACTTGGTCTGGTTCACCGAAGAATCCCTCTTCTATAACAAGACCTAAACCTGGACCACCATTCGGCAGTTTAATCATGCCATTCTCAATTCGAGGCCCATTTGCGGAGTCGTAGTGCACTTGGTGGTAAGTGTGAGCAAGCCAAGCTCCACGATTTAAAGAGGATGGAACTGTAGAGCCGAGAGCGACACCTGCTGCTCCAATTATGTCACCTCCCCATGCATCGTCGGAACTCATAGGGGTTTGAGTTTGAACACAAAAGTCACGCACGGCTTTCATTGGTGTTAAACCGCCTATTCGAGTAATTTTCAACCCGAACCCATCTGCGATTTTGGAGGAAACCATTTTAGAAATGGTCGATATGTCGGTTGCGCTTTCATCGACTATTAGTGGATGAAAAATCTTGGGTTTAACTCTGTATAGTGCTTCCTCTGTTGCGCATGGTTGCTCCATCGACATAGATATTTTCGAGCAAGCTTCAGATACATTTATGGCTTCTTCTTCACTCCAACCGCGATTAGTGTCAACATCTAAAATTGTTTCATCTTTAAGAACGCCCGAAACAGCTTCTATGGCTTCTATATCATTTTCAATACTTCTACCACCGGCCTTTAGCTGGAGTCGGAAAATTCCGTCACTTTGCAGTCTTTCTGCTTCTGCTGCTGCCTGTTCTGGAGAGGTGATACCAATAACGTGGTAGGTGATTACTTCATCGCTTCCAATACCTCCTAAAAGTTCAGCCACGCTTTTTTCAAGTCTTTTTCCAATCAAGTCCCAGCAAGCAATGTCGATTGCAGCTTTCGCTTCAGTTTCACCCGTAACCAAATTTTCCATTGTTGAGTTAATTAAATCTAGTTGCATCGGATTCATGCCGATAAGCGGTGGAGCTAGAAGAGATAAAGATGAACGAATGCTGTCATTATTAGCGTCTTGTGCTTGAGCGGTGGCCATACAAGCTTCGCCGTATCCAATCACTCCGTCGCAATCAATTAGCTGAACGATCGTAGATTCTGGTGTCATAACTGCCGAGCTGGACATGTTGTAGAGAGTTTTAGCAGGAAGAGGCGTTTTATAGATACGAATCTCACTAATAAATGGGGCATTTTTACTCATATGGGCCAAAGCTAACACCTAAAGGGGTTAAAACAGAAGGTTCTACTTTAAGAGAAAACACGCCAGTGTGTAGAATTAAAATCTTAAGAGATTATTTGCAACTCAGAAGCAGCACGTCTCGATAACAACTCGATACCATCAGCTCGAACAACAAAATTCTCCTCATGTACCATAATGTGGCCATCTCCCCATGTGAGGTTTGGTTCAACAGTCAGCACCATTCCTTCTTGAAGAAGGGTGGCATCATTATCAGTGTTTGACGGCCATTCGGTAACTTGCATACCGAGTCCATGTCCAAATCGACCAACAGATTCATTTCTAGTTGATTCAGTTTCTAATACAGACCCCATTGCAGCCCATAGGTCGGTGGTGGTTTTTCCAGGACTTGCCAACTTTAGAGCGGCTTCTGTGGCTTCCCATACGATTTGATAAGCATATTTTGCTTTATCGTCAGCGAAATGAAAAGCCATATTGCGATCAAAATCAGAAAAATAACCATCATAAGTAGAGCCAGTATCAAACATTACAAGATCACCTGGCTGGATAACACGGTCTGATGGTTGCTTTATAATGTCAGAAAAACCCGAGCCCGTAGCTCCAACAAGGTAGGGCACTTCGTCCGCTCCCAGTTCAAGTAGTTTCAGTCGGAACGCTTTGAATGCTTCGCGTTCGGTCATTCCGACATTTAAGAGATCCGGTAGGGAAGCAAAGCCGTTAGAAACTATTTCACATATTTTGCTGATTTTATTAATTTCCGCTTCTGACTTCACACTTCGCAGTGACTTAATAATCTCAGTGGCGTCCGTAAAAGTATGGGGATGAATCATCTCCTTTAGTTTTGTAAAGTCGACTAAAGGCATTCTCAAATGCGTCTCATTTCCCATCGGAAGTCCGATTTCTAATCCGCTATTTGATTGATTAGAAGAAATAGCCAAGATTTCATTCAAGGTGTTCGAAAGTAAAGAAACACCCTCATCGGAAGGGTTGGGAGAACTCCATGTCCTTATATCGTCTATCCACGTTTCTTTCATCGAGACCTCACCAATGCTCGGGATAACTGCAACGGGTTTCCCATTCAAAGGAAGAATTAAAAACCATGGTCGAGTCGGACTCTGCCAAAAAGGAGTGTGGAAGCCCGTAAAATATCTAACTTCAGCTTCTGTACATAATAGGAGTGCTGAAAGAGCATTTTCCTGCATTAGGTTTTGTGCACTCTCGACTCTTTCTTCAAATTCTTTCTCTGCAAATCCTCTAGGTGGATCTGGGTGGGTCATTATTTTCACCTTTTTTGCCTTTTCAAAGAGTATCTAATATAAGGATGAAGGTTTAGTTGAGAAATATTTCCTGTTAACTATTCCTCATAAAAGGTAGCTCGTTTAGTAAGTTGCTTATATGGAATCTGATATTGATGAGATACAACTTGCAAATGCATTAAATGAAATACTCGAATCTGAACTCTCAGGAGTTGTCAGATACACGCATTATTCTTTAATGATTACGGGCCCTCATAGAATCCCTCTCGTGGAATTCATGAAGAGTCAAGCAGTCGAATCCTTAGACCATGCGCAGCAGGTAGGTGAAATCCTCACAGGTGTAGGTGGACACCCTTCAACAAAGATTGCTGCAGTTGAAGAGACATTTGATCATGGTATTGAACAGATTCTTCAAGAGAGCCTCGATCATGAGTTGCATGCGATTTCGCTTTACCAAAACTTATTACATCTAGTAGACGGTAAATCGGTATTCCTTGAAGAGTTCGCAAGAAATTTGATTTCAAACGAAGAACAACATCAGTTAGAACTTCAAAAGATGCTTAGGGACTTTTCCTAGATAACCGAAATGAGCACTAAACAAATTGAGGAAAAAAAACTAACTGAAATTTCTTTTCGGCTACACGAAGTGCTTTCGAAATATGAAACCGTAGTCGTTGCATTTTCAGGGGGAGTAGATTCAACATTATTAGCAGCAGCAGCTGTCAAATCTTTAGGGTCTGAGAACGTCATTGCTGCAACCGCAGTTTCTCCTTCTCTTGGAGCTACCGATCTTAATAATTGTCAGGAACTAGCAAATAAAATAGGTCTGAACTGGCAACAAGTAACGACAACCGAATTTTCCAATGCTGACTACTTAAGCAATGACAAGAATCGCTGTTATTGGTGTAAACATTCTCTGATGCAAGAATTATTGCCAATCTCTGAAGAATTCAACTCAAAAATTATCCTTGGGGTGAACATTGATGATCTTGATGATTACAGACCTGGGCAAAATGCAGCTATTGAATTTGGTGGTGAGTTTCCTTTGGTTGAAGCCGGTCTAAATAAAGAGCATGTTAGAAGTCTGGCAAAATATTGGAATTTACCAAACTGGGACCGCCCAGCTCAACCTTGCTTGGCTTCAAGGGTTCCTTATGGAACGTCAATTACGGTAAACATTATGTCCATGGTTGATAGGGCGGAGAACTATCTTAGAGAATTGGGCTTGAATAACGTTCGTGTCAGACACTATGACGAAACTGCGCGGATTGAAGTGTCGCCTGAAGAATTCGATACTGTGCTTGAAAATTCAGAATCCATTGTGGCGAAACTTGAAGAATTCGGCTACCAGTATGTGACACTGGACTTAAAAGGATTGCGATCTGGAAATTTAAACAAGGCACTAGTAAATGACTGATTCTCCACAAAAGTCGTATTTAGACTTGAATCATTCAAAATTCGATATCGATAGATACGACAGAATAGGTATACCTGAAGCTGTCTACGCTCCAGGTAAAACACCATCACAATGTAAAGAAATAGTTACAAATCTACTTGCAGCGACTGAACAACCGGTAATAGTAACAAGGGTTAACGAAACTCAAAAAGAGTTGTTAACTAAACTGGGGCCAACCTGTGTTGCCGGAACTACCCTGACCTGGGCACATACTGATTGTGACTATAGGCAAGGTGTCGTCATTATTTCAGGCGGCACTGCCGATCAAGCTGTGGTTGAAGAATGTGAACTCAGTCTTATGGCAATGGGTGTTGAGGTGGAGGTGTTTAACGACGTCGGGGTTGCTGGAATACAGCGTTTAATTGATGTTGTACCAGAAATTTCGAACAATTCAGTCGTTATAGCAGTTGCCGGTATGGAAGCTTCACTACCTACTGTTCTTGCTGGGCTTATTGGAAATCCTATAATCGCTATTCCTACATCAACTGGTTATGGAGCAAGCCTAGAGGGAGTAACTGCAAGCCTTTCCATTCTCTCATCCTGTTCCCCAGGTATAAACCTGATGGGGATCGATAACGGTTACGGTGCAGCATGCGCCGCTATAAGAATTTTGGGGCTAAGCGGTGAATAGAAATTTGTGGATAAATCCCGCTGTAGGGATCTCCGGAGACATGCTTTTGGGAGCACTATTTGATGTAGGTGCTTCAGAAGAATTTGTAATTGATTCCCTTTCAGCTCTTGAGTTTGGTGGATGGGAAATCGGGATAGAAAAAATAGTTAAAAATGGAATCCTTGCGACGCGAGTTGAAATTACTTGTGAAGACACATCCCATCACCGTTCGTGGTCACATATCGATTCTCTAATAGCAAGAAGTTCTTTAGAAGAAGAAATTATTGATGGGGCAAGAAAAACTTTCAAACTTTTGGGAGAAATTGAGGCGAATAGACATGGTATTGACATCGAGGAGGTTCATTTTCATGAAGTAGGAGCAATTGATTCGATCATCGACATTGTCGGAGTCTGGGCTGCTCTTAAATCACTCAAAGTAAATAAAGTTGTTTCTACTAAAGTGGGCGTCGGTTCTGGGTCCGTTGAAACAGCGCATGGATTATTACCCAATCCAGCACCAGCAACTATGGATATTCTAAAGGGCTGCGAAATCAAGGGTATTCAAACAGAAATTGAAACAGTGACTCCGACAGGAGCCGCACTATTAGTTTCAATAACGAATGAATGGGGTTCCTTGCCGGAAAGTAAAGTTATTGAAAGCGGCTTCGGAGCGGGCTTTTATGATCCTGTGACACATCCAAATGTTTTGAATGTCATACTCACAGAGAGCAATGATTCTAATATTTCGGGATCGCTTATAATCGAAACGACCCTAGACGATGTAACACCAGAAACATTAGGTCATTTAGTTAATCAGTTAATAAGTAATGGAGCTGATGATGCCTGGGTTATCCCAGTAACGATGAAAAAAACACGCCCGGGTTATGAATTGAAAGTTCTGTGCGACATAAGCGTCAAAGAAGCTCTGGGGGATTTGATTGCCAAGGAAACTGGCACCTTAGGTTTACGTACATATTTAGTCGAAAAAACTGTCTTTCCACGATCGCATGACTCTGTAATAGTTCGTGATTACGAAGTGAAAATCAAGATCGGACCACACGGGTTTAAGCCTGAGTATGAAGATCTCGCATCACTAGCTGAAAATAACGGAATGACTTTGAAAGAAGCGTCTAAAGAAGCTCTTGTTGAATGGGAGAAAAAGTTAAATGGAAGCAAAGACTAGAAGAGGTATTTATGGAAAACGTTCATCCAGTCAACCTGAGTAAGAGTGGTCCACCAGAAACCATTCTTCCAAAAGAAGATGCCTTGATTCTTGACCACTTAAATGATGCATTAAAGAAACCTACTGACCAAAGACGAGATGCAGTGGCAGAAGTACTAGAGAAATGGCCAAACAGCTTAGAAGTGTGGGCATGTCTTGGAGACGTCGCAAGGGATCGAGTTGAATCATATGCCGCATATAGGGTTGGGTATCATCGAGGATTGGACCGTTTAAGACAAAGCGGCTGGAAAGGTTCAGGTCTTGTGCTTTGGAAAAACGAAGAAAATCATGCTTTTCTTCGTTCATTAGAAGGCTTGGCAAAAGTATCCAATGAAATAGGTGATCTAGATGAAGCTGAACGTTGCTATCAATTTTTAAAACAATTGGACCCCAACTATAAAAAGCGTCCTTGAAGGGCAGTAATGACCCAATGTTAAATGTTGATAAAAGAATGAAACCACGCGACGCCCTAGAGGTTTCACCATTCGACACAGGTGTCTTTCATTGGAAAATGAACACGCGATCGATCGAAGAGAGTGAATGGCTACAGGTCGATGCCTGCAGAGAGGAAGATTTATTACTAAAGGCACAAGGACCTGTTGGTAACCACTTGAACGATTCAGAAGTAACGAGTCTAAAACTAATGCAGACAATTCAGAATTGGTTGAATGACCGGTCGGTTTCTCTACCCAAGCTCGACGACTCCTTGCATCCCATAGACCGATGCGGGCGCCTAATACAAGAAGACGTGTGCCTGATGGAGCGCATCTCTGAACTATGGACTCTTACAGCCGCCAGCGTCTGCTTCCCGACTCATTGGGACCCCATTTCTAAAATGGGACTCCCATTGGACGAGATACATGAACCTGTGCCGCGCTATGAACAAGATTTGAAACCACGACCAGGAAATTTTATGAATCGAATCGCAGACGGAATGATTGTCGCGCGTACAGGATGGTCTCTAACAGCCTGCAGCGATCTGGCTTTGACACAGGAAAAGGAGACATTTTGTGAAGACCCCGCTGAAATAATTGTGAGAGTCGAGCGACAAACTTTGAGACGAATCCCAGATTCGGATGCAATTGTATTCACAATAAGAATCCATCGATGGCCTTTAATCCTTATTAAAGAGGACCCTTTATTAAGCGAAGATCTTTTAACTTCGTTAAAGAACTTGCCTGAAGAAATAAAAAATTATAAAACAGAGACAGTGGGACTTGCGCCCCTCGTAGAGAAATACTTGAACAGCTTCAACTGTTGACTTTGAGTATTTTTCTGAAAGTTAGGTTCACTCTTTCTTTTGATGCTTTGTGAGTCTTCGGGACACAATGAAGCCAATAAGCTTGAGTTGGTGGATTCATCACCATCAAGTCGCCGTGATGAAGGAATGTTGAGAAAATTTCTCCTTTACTGTTCTTTTCTCGAATTTGGAATTTTCTACTCGCCCCGAAACTAACTGAGGCGATTGTCGGATGAGCACCAAGTTCGGGCTCGTCATCTGCATGCCAAGAAACACTGTCTTTCTCGTTTCTGTATCGATTAAGTAAAACGGAATTGAAACTTGCTTTTGCAACTATTTGAACTGCGTCGCGGATCTCTTCCAAGAAAGGGAGCCAATATTTGGCGGAGCGTTTAATGCCGGAGTAACTGTAGCTGAGACCAGGATCCCCATACCAAGCAGTTTCTCGCGGTTCAGGGTGTTTGTTTCCGAACACCACAATTTCACTTTGTGTCCAGTCGATGTCTATGAGTTGAGATAAGAAGTGATCTGATTCTTGGTGGGAAAAATAGTTACGATAAATATTGATATGACAATTATCTAAGTCTTTGAAATCATCCTTCTGCCAGAGAGTTTCCTGCATTTACCTAGACTATTAAACCTCTACTGATTGGTTGAATTAAAGTGGAAAATTTCCTTCAAAAAACTTATGTGGTATTTTTCGTTTATGACTTCTCATCAGAGTGATAAAAAGGTTGGGTACGACCCTGGAAGTTTTGATGTTCCACCCATATTTAGATCAACTCCGCAACCATTTCAGATGCTTAAGTGGTTTCTTTTTAAGTTCATGTGGTACCAGTCAATATTATGGATTCTTATCGCATTTATTTGTTATAGATATTTCACTCCCAAATTATCAAATTTTGAAAATCTAGAAATTGCACCACTTTTATTAATCTGGTTGCGAAACATCTCGATTATGTTGTTAATAGTAGGTGGTCAACACTGGTATCTGTATTCAAAGAAACGGCAAGGTGCTGACTTTAAATATGACAGCCGATGGCTAGCAAAAAAACGGCGTTCATTTAGTTTTAATGATCAAACAAAAGACAACATGTTTTGGAGCCTGACGAGTGGGTGCGGCATAGCGGCTTTATATGAAGTGAGCATGTTTTATTTGCACGCAAATGCCTCTATTGGAAGAGTTGATTCTGTTATCCCAACGATTCTGACAACGGTCTCACTATTTTGGCTGTCATCAATTCACTTTTATGCAAATCACCGTTTACTGCATGTTAAACCTTTGTACGAGGTTGTTCACTCTGTGCATCACAGAAATGTGAATACTGGGCCTTGGAGTGGAATATCAATGCACCCATTTGAACATTTGATTTACTTCTCATTGCCTTTGCTCTTTATCGTTATACCAGCTTCGCCATTTCTCGTGACCTTTAGTCTGATCTACTTAATTCTCGCCCCATCGCCATCACATTCAGGATTTCACCGTTATAGATTTGGCAAAAAAGATATTCCAGCAGCTGATTACTTTCATTATTTGCATCACAAATATTTTGATTGCAATTATGGGACTATTTTGTTTCCACTTGATAAATGGTTTGATACTTTTCACGATGGGAGTGAGCAAGCACACACCAAAATTATTCAACAGCGAATGCTTAGAGGGAATGCAAATTGAAAATAAAAGCAGCTGTCTTACGAGAACTTAATAAACCCTTGACGGTCGAAGAACTTGAGTTAGATGAGCCTAAAAGTAACGAGGTTCTAGTAAAAATAGAAGCTTTTGGCGTCTGCCACAGTGACTATCATGTTGTAACAGGTCTGGCTAAACAAGAATTGCCTGTGGTTTTAGGGCATGAAGGAGCAGGCACAGTTGTCCAAGTCGGTGAAAAGGTAACCAATGTCGAGGTTGGCCAGAATGTCCTTCTGAATTGGTTCCCTTATTGCAAGCAATGTCCTCAATGTTTTGCTGGGAACACAAATCATTGTAAAACCTACATGGAGATGCTGGGTCAAGGGAAAATGTTGGACGGAACCACTCGATTAACAGATTCTAACGGTAAACCCGTTTTACAGTTATCTGGTTTAGCTTGTTGGTCCACACATGTAGTTGTTCCAGACATCATTTGTACGAAAATGCCTAAAGGGACTCCACCAGAAATTGCTGCCCTAATCGGTTGTGCGGTAACCACTGGTGTAGGAGCAGTGTTGAATCAAGCAACAGTACATGAAGGTTCGTCGGTCGTTGTTTACGGCGCTGGTGGTGTCGGCCTTTCGATAATTATGGGTTGCGTTCTTGCCGGCGCTAAGAAAATTATTGCAGTAGATAAATCTACAGCAAAAGAAGCGATCGCTATTTCTATGGGAGCAACGGATTTTTTACTATCAAGTGAAGACACGGTTGAAAATGTAAAAGAATTAACTAATGGTCTGGGTGCCGACTATGCGTTCGATGCCGTTGGGAATACAGATATTGCACAAATGTTGCTGCCTTCCCTCAGGGAAAGGGGACTAGCTTTACTTGTTGGAGTGCCACCGACCGATTCAAGAATTCAAATTGACACTACTGACGTATTTAGACAAGAGAAGAGATTATCTGGAACAATCTATGGAAGCGTGGACACTGAGGTCGATTTTGAAAAATTCGCTCAAATGTATCTAGACGGAAAATTGCCCATAGATAAATTGATCTCGAAACACTACAAACTTGAAGAAATCAATAAAGCTTGTGAAGAGATGTTAGATGGGTCAATTGCTCGAGGTGTTGTAACTTTTTGACAGGAACGGGGTATCGAAATGGATAGTTCTACTGAAAATCTACATTCGGTTATAAATACAGATTTCTATCCGATTCACGAACTTGAAAGCAGAAAGCGAAAAGATCTTGTAGATAAAGTCGCTCAGGATCTTGAAGGACAAGGGTGCGCTGTCATCCCTAACTTTGTTAGGAAAGACATTATTGAGCAAATGATAAAGGAAGCACAAGATCTTCATAATCAAGCTTTTTGGCCTATCGAGAAACAAAATCCGTATGCATCTGAACCGGATGAAACATACGATTCAGATCATCCAAGAAATTTTTACACTTTAAGAACTAACGGTTTCATTGCATCCGACTTATTGCCTGAATGTTCGCCATTAAACAGATTGTATGAGTTTGACGTGTTAACACATTTCGTTTGGGAATCATTGAGATCTGAAAAACCTCTTTATCGTTACGCTGATCCAATAGCGCGAAACCCTTACTCTGTAATGGAGCCTGGGCAAGACTTTCCTTGGCACTTTGACGGAAACGAATTTAGTATTTCTGTTTTGGTTCAAAAAGCTGAAAAAGGTGGCATTTTTGAATACATTCCTAACATTAGAAAGCCCGGTGAAGAGAACTATCAAAACGTCAAAGAAGTATTACACGGTGACAGGACTCGAGTTGTCTCGTTGGATTTGGAGCCAGGGGACCTCCAAATATTCAAAGGAAGATACTCGATGCACCGAGTATCACGAATCGAAGGGGCACTTAGTCGTTATATAGGAATACCTTCCTATACGCATGATCCGTATCGTATGAATCGTCCGCACCACTCCATGACTTACTACGGACGGACTACCGATCTACATAAAGAGAGAGAATTAATATCAGTAGATGGACTGATCGACTAAGTAGGTTTTTACCCTTCAGAAGACATTTCTTCGAGAATTGAAGCAGTTACTTTTTCAGACGACGCATTTCCACCGATATCAATGGTCTTAATTCCTTTGGCAAATGTTTTTTCTACAGCTTTTCTGATGACATTTGATTCTTCTACTCCGCCTAGTCCATACTCAATAAAAAGAGCAACACTCAGTATCATCCCGACAGGGTTCGCAATATTTTTGCCGTAAATGTCAGGTGCAGAGCCGTGTACCGGCTCGAAAATTCCAACTGAACATGGCTGACCCTGTTTAGGAAAAAATGGTAACGATGCGGATGGAAGCATCCCAAGAGATCCAGCTAAAGATCCAATTTGATCGGAAATGATGTCACCGAACAAATTGTCACTTATGATCACATCGAACTGACTTGGGTTAACAGCTAATTGATAGGAACAGTTATCAGCGTACATGTGCTCCAATTCCACATCGGGGAAAACCTCACTAACTTTTGTGACTACCTCACGCCATAAAACACCCGATTCCATAACGTTTGCTTTATCGACGGAAACGATCTGTTTCTTACGTCTTCTCGCTAAATCAAAACCAACTCTGGCGAGTCTTTCAACTTCATATGTTGTGTATGAAGTTGTGTCATAGCCTCGTTTTTCAACATCAGAGAGCATTTCGATGCCTCTAGGTTCTGCAAACATTACTCCACCACACATTTCACGTATAACAGTTATGTCAACGCCCTTAGATATCTCCGACCGATAGGGGAGTTCATTTAAAAGGTGCGAACTAACTACTGTGGGGCGTAAGCCTGCGAAAACGTCCAGCTCTTTGCGTAATCTCATGAGTCCGTCATTTTCTTCAGGATTAGAGGAGTGGGGTAAAATTTCATCATTAGTTTGACCCACTGCACCAACTAAGACACCGTCAGCATTTTTGGCGGTAATTACAGTTTGATCACGGCAAAAAGTCCCAAATTTTTTGAATGCTTCGCCATGTATAACGTCCTCTTCAATTGAAAGATCAAATCCAAAAATTCTCGAAGCTTTATCCAAGACATGCAAACCGTGGACCATCACTTCTTTTCCAATTCCATCACCTGGAAGCACTAGTAGATTCGCTATTTTTTTCAATTCACTCCTATTGATCTTCTACATAAGACTCTTCTGATTCTGTCTCCTGTTCATTTTCAGTTGGGGACATTTCTTGCGAAGACATTGCTCCCTTTCGTAAAAGCCAATTAGAAAACCAGTATGTGAGTTCAGGTAAGCCTTCGCATGTAGCAAGCATCTCTTCCAAGGCAGCAAACTCAATTTCACTAACCGAAAGATTCCATCGTGCCTTAATTTCAATCCATGAATAGGCATATTGACACCAGTAATTCTGGCTCTCTGGTCGCCAAACCTCAGGTCCGCGTGAACCTTTTGAACGATTAGCAGATGAGCTAACTGCGATTAAGTGTTGGGGATCATTCAAATCGTTATAGAAACTGATTTTTGTTTCTAAAGGCCAATGAGATGCACCAGAGATATGAGCATTATGAAGTGGCACCATATGATCGATATCCAATTCAGAGGGATCTTCAAAAAACTCATCAGAGTAGTAGTCATACCACTTTCCTTTAATTACCTTGCACCCTCTCTCATCTAAATCCACCGCTTCATCTGACTCCGCAATTAAGACTTCATGCCGAGTGTTAATGCAGTTATAATTTTCGTCGATCCAACCTGGGCCCCATTCTTCGCGAATATAAAGAGTTTCAAAATCTGGTTCTGCTATACGAATTTCTGCCAGTAGGTCGACACGCCAGTCTGTGCTTAATTGGCCAGTTGAATTTTTTTCGAAAAGAAATTCTGGTTCATTATTATTAACTCCCTCCACGGAATAGGTAGTTGTCGATGGGGGATTTACTGTAGAAGTAGTTTTTATTGTTGCAGGTAAAGCTATGCTCTCTTCTACTTGAGGTACGAGAAATCGCGTGTCTTCTGATTCTCCAGAGCAAGCAACTAATAAGAGAGTGGTTCCAAAGAGTAGAAGAGAGTTGACTATTAGTCTCATCGCATCAGGACGTTAAGAAAGATCGAAGGTTTGAACCACGTTCAGGTTTTTAAACTGGACTTCACCAAAATTGCTTGTATCTTCTTCAGATGCTTTTTTTGTAACTTCTAAATCATTGTTAATCATTGCATCTTCGTATGAGTCGAATTCAATTATTTGCAAAAGATGCCCTGGGTTGTCCCGATCCTCGCACACAGTAGCTTTTTTAACTTTTGTTTCTGCGCCGGCAATCGCAATGTAGTTATTTATTGCATCTATTGCATCTTCGGGAGTTCCGGTAAATTCCATAATTTGAAAAAATTTCATAATCGTCCTCTCTTTAAAAAAGAGTTTATTACTCAAATATGCGTTTTGGTGAAACCAGCTCGATGCCTTTTTTATCGTAAGGTGAGAAGAAGCCTAAGATGGGGTTTACCAAGGAATATCCCATAAGGTCTCTTAACTCAATTGGTAGTTCAGCAGCTATCTCAGGGGGACAGGACAGGTATTGATTTTCTTCTTGCCTTAGCCAAGAAAGTGAGTAGTGAATCAATACAGCGAGTCTCTTTTCCGAATCGGTACTATTAGCCCCGCCGCCATGCAAAATTGAACCTCCGTATAATAAAACTGATCCTGTTGGCATTTCAGCGAAACATATTTCTTTTTCAGTTGCTTCACGATCTTTATCCCATTTGTGAGACCCGGGAACCACACACGTTGCACCATTTGATTCTGTAAAATCACTCATAGCCCAAATCGTGCTGAATTGAGTTTCAGTTTTTCTGTTCAAATAGTCTCCCCACACACCGCGATCCCTGTGTAGAGGCTGGATTGTTTCTGACGGTGATATTTCAATCGCTTGTGTGAAATTCAATTGGTAACTATCTGAAAAGTTTTCCAAAAATTTTGCACATAGTTTGTTTATTAGCGGGTGAAGAGCCAAATCTCGACAACCTTTGGAGCGAGCCATCAAAGCTCCGATTCGTTTAGTGGATTCCCCTGAGAAGTTTGTTAACCCGTCTGGACAAGCATCTAAATATGGCCGTAATTCAGATGAAATATTCAACGCTGCAGAAGGTGGAATTAAAGAGTCAAGAATTACAGCTCCATCAGTATCCAATACATCAAGAATATTGTCGATTGCTTCCGTGTCTTTGAAGTGCTGTATCACTCGCCATCCATTCTTTCCTATGTGTTACTAAAGGTTCACCAAAGGCAACTGCATTCAACAACTGACTCTAATGCTTTCCATCGGAAAGGAGTTAATTCAGAGAGAGCTCCGCAACCGGTGCACTGAAGTATATATCCACCATCTGTTTCAAATAATTTGACCGGATTTTCACCCGTCGATAATCGCTCGGACTTAGCACGGGTTTTTTTCTCTTTTGAGATCTCTGGCAATAGAGGTGTATCAAATTCCAAATATGGTGGGGTAATAGTTGTTACTGGTGGGTCGTCCCATACCTCTTCGTGCCTTTCGGTAAGTTGCTCCCACGATAAGTAACTTAACCATGCATATTCTTCTACCGGATCTATACCATCTGGCATCTGATCAATACTGGACATAGGTCCAATTTTTCGTATGTCCGGGAGAATTTTTGGTCCGGCATACTCAAGAAAAGAAGCCAGTTTGTCATATTCATCCACATCAAAGATTTTGGAGGTTTCACTGATATTTTCTATTTCTTCCATAAACCCATCTCGTTCATGAGCTGTTGGGTCTTCGAGTGTGTCTCGTGAGAAAAGTATTACGAAACGAGCACCACTTCCGATTTCTTTTCTACGAAGAATCCTGCCCATTCGTTGAATCATCTGTCTGCGTGTTCTACTTGCGCTTATTACCACACCCAAATTTGCATCAGGAACGTCTATTCCTTCATCAAGAACTCGTGGTGCAGCAATTACATCTAAAGTTCCTTCTCTCAAAGAATTGAGGAGTTTTTCTCTTTCGTTTCGTCCAGTTGCCCCAGTTATTAGATCAATTTTAAGTAGTGGATCTAATCTTGTGATCGCATTATTTGCAGCGCTAACTGTTTGAGTGAAAAGGATTGTACCGTTTGAACTTTCCATCACTGGAGCAAAACGGTTTAGAACTTCATACTTAGTTTTACTTCCTGCGACAATTTCACGCCTTCTACTGAATGCATCAAGATAGGCAACAGCGGCTTTTCCATTTGGGCCTGCATCCTTTTCAGCTAGGTAAGTAACTGCTGACAGGAAAGCACTGAAAGGATTTTGAGGCATATCTTCAATTTCCCGTAATGTTTGCCTTGCAGTTACAAGAGTTGCTTCTGTGTCTTCATACTCACTGCGTTCCTCTTTCGATAACGGAACAGCAACGAAAGCAACTCGTGGTTGGGCACACACGCCATCTTCAATAGCTTTCATGAAGTCGTATCTGTAGCAAACACCGCCAAAATATGGAATCAATGTTTTGTCAACAGCGTCATCAGAGCGTTCGAGCGTAGCCGTTAAGCCAAGACGTTCTTCGTATTCGTGTAATAATGATTTTCTTAAAACACCGCCACCAAAGCCGTGGCATTCATCAGCGACTATGAGACCACTCATATCATCTGGAGGGAGAGGTTTTTTAGCACTTGCAGAGTGTCTAGTAGTTACGAGCACATCACAGTCATCTGACTTGTCACTAAAGTTGTCCCCAAGGCGTCCGATCCGAGAATCAGGAAGCGATTCTACAAGTCTTTTAGTCCACTGCTCCATGAGAACTCTGCTTGGAACCACAACTAGAACGAACAACCCTCGCCTTCTAGCATCTTGTATTGCTGCAATAGCGACGTTTGTCTTTCCTGAACCCGTTACTGCTTCAACTATTCCACTACGACCACACCTAAGCCATGATGAAAGAGCTTCCAATTGCCATGCGTATAAATAATTGTTCAATTTTCACCGATCGTTTCGAACAATTAAACATAATCGCTACAAACCAATTATGGAACGCATTGTGATATTTGCCACTTCAGGTTAGATTGTAAACACATTAAGAGAGGCGCTTTTGCGCCCGGCAACCTGGGAGGACACCCAAGGTGCCTACTT
>Ga0208277_1000242_pt1 | contig 33662 bp, 27 predicted proteins | sample ETNtaG_5_FD_185782 | JGI IMG/M metagenome (GOLD analysis project Ga0208277, IMG submission 185782) | Marine microbial and viral communities from oxygen minimum zone, Eastern Pacific Ocean - ETNP201406SV205 (SPAdes) (version 2) | ecosystem: Environmental > Aquatic > Marine > Oceanic ...
ACGATCTCATGAAGTTATTTATGGAAGGCGCAGGAAATCTCCTACCAATTGCATGCATTCTTCTTATGGCCTTAGCATTGGGAGATATCGCTAAATTATTGGGAACAGGACCTTATGTTGCAGGAGTAGCTGGAGCGAATGTACCAGTTATATTCTTAGCTCCCCTCGTATTCTTGGTATCTGGTTTTATAGCTTTTTCGGTGGGATCAAGTTGGGGTACATTTGCAATTATGATCCCTATTGCAATGTCAATCGCATCGACGTTAGATCTCTCTACTTCGTTAATGTTGGGTGCCGCTCTCTCTGGCGGAATATTTGGTGACCACGCATCCCCGATAAGTGATACAACAGTTGTCGCATCCATGGCAGCAGGCACGGATCACATAGAGCATGTAAGAACTCAGCTGCCTTATGCGCTTATTGCAGGCACTATTTCAGTGATTGGTTTTATTATACTCAGCATGATCCCATAGCCCGCTATGCAAGTAAGATACTGGCCCCGACATTAATGCATTCTCATCGTCCCCTAATTCAATGATCATATTTCCAGCTGGCAGTATCACGTTAATTTTTTTATTAGTAATTAATTTTCTTTTGAAGGCTGCATAAACAGCTACACAAGCTCCAGAGCCGCAGGCTGCTGTTAATCCAGCACCTCTTTCAAAAACCTTTAATTTCAAATTATTCATATCAACAATTTCCGCTACACCAACGTTTACTTGTTCAGGGAATAAATTATTTATTTGAATCTTAGGTGCCCATTTTTCAATATCGATATCATCTAAATCATCGACAAAGAAGGTTATGTGGGGATTGCCAATATTGGTTATTACTGCATCTGTAAGAGGTCCGATATTTATGTCTGCATGTAGCGTATTAATATTTTTTGAAAGAGGTATGTCATCTGGCTTCATCGATATTTTTCCCATATGACATTTCACCCAATCATTTTCTATTAAATAACAATCTAAAACTCCTGCTAATGTCTCTATCCTGATCTCTTTTGTATTCACATTTTTCATTAACGCCCAAGCGAGACATCTTGTTGCATTTCCGCAAGCCTCAGCTTCTCTTCCATCTACATTCAGTATCCTCATAAATACTGCAGCATTATTATCTAAACCAAGCTTGGTGGGATTTTGAATAATAATAACTTGATCGACATTAATTCCGTTTTCTGGATCACAAATTTTAATAATTTCACTTATACTTGGATCGAATGACTGGTATCGACTATCAAAAATTGCAAAATAATTTTTTAATCCATGCATTTTTAAAAACCATCTTTCTTCTTGCCTCGTTTTCGCGAAGAATTGAGATAGATCTTTTTTATCTTTTGTCATTTTGTATGTTACTTTTAGCTGATATCAAATTCTTAATTAGATAAATTAATTAACTTTCTTCTAATATAGCATTAGAAAAATTATAGGGGTGAATTGTGTCAACAAAATTATACATAGAAGACACCTATTCAAAATCTAATCAAACTATTGTGTGTGATAGCTTTGAAAATGAAATTATTCTTGATCAGACAGTATTTTATCCTCATGGGGGAGGACAACCGGGTGATACTGGGGAACTAAAATGGAATGATAAGGTTATAAAAATAACAAATACATATAACAATACAGATGGTTCGATTGTTCATGTTGCTGCTGATATAAAAGATATACCTCGAAATGGCGATACTGTAATTACATCAATTGATTGGGTAAGACGATATCTTCATATGAGAATGCACACTGGTCTTCATCTATTAGGTTCTGTTTTAAAATATGGAGTAACAGGAGGAAATATTTCTAGTGAAAAAAGTCGTTTAGATTTTGATATGGAGGAGCCTGTCGATAAAGAATATGTTAACAGTCAACTTGAAAAACTTGTGAGTGAGGATCATCAGGTTACTTCATCATGGATAACACAAGAAGAATTAAAGCAAAATTCTAAATTAATAAGAACAATGTCAGTTAGACCTCCAGAAAATGCTAATAACATAAGACTGGTGAAAATTGGAAACGTTGACCTTCAGCCATGTGGAGGAACTCATGTTAAATCGACAGGTGAGGTAGGAAAAATTGTGGTCAGTAAAGTTGAAAAAAAAGGAAAAAGAAATCGACGCGTTAATGTTAAACTGATGGATTAAAAATGGAGAGAGATATGACAACAGGAATAACAAGGCGTTCTGTTTTAAGTGGAATGATGGCTGGTGTCACTTCTCTATCGTTGAGTCCAAATGTATATTCACGAGTTGGCCCGCTCGATCATATTGTTCGTCTCAGTTCCAATGAAAATCCATACGGACCGAGTAAAAAAGCACTTCTAGCGGCTTCTCAAGCTTCATCGATGGGGGCTTACTACCCTAGTAAAATTACAATGGAATTAATTGAATCAATCGCTAAAAAAAATAATCTCAGCACTTCTCAAGTCACATTAAGCTCGGGCTCAAATGAAGTCCTATCTGCGGCTGTAGTTGCTTGGGGTAAACGTGGAAAAATACTTAGCCCTGAATTTACATACGATCTTCACTTAGGTTATGCCGAGAGAACAGGAACACAAATCATACGACTGCCTCTAGACAATGAGATGTCAATCGATCTCAATGCCTTCGAAGATGCTATTGATGATAATGTAAGTATGATTTATTTATGCAACCCAAATAACCCAACAGGAAAAACGATAGATGGGGATGTTCTAAGAAACTTTTGCCGCAGAGTTGGAAGAAAAGTCACTGTTTTGGTAGACGAAGCTTATAACGAACTTACGGAGGATCCAAAGTATTCGTCCATGGCTGATTTAATTAAAGATGATGAAAATATCATAATAACCAGAACGTTTTCTAAACTATATGGCATGGCAGGAATGAGGATTGGTTATGCTATGGGCAGACCAGATCTAATAAAAGAAGTTAGAAATCATGTAATGGCATGGCCCAATATCGTTGGTTTAGCTGCAGCAAATGCAACCTATGAAGAAAATGATTTTATCGAATATTCTTTGAATAGAATTAACGAAGGAAGAAAAATCGTTAATGGAGTCTTCAGAAAAAATGGCATAGAACCCCTTCCATCAGAAACGAATTTTGTTTGTGCTGACATCGGAAGACAAGTCAGTGAATTTGAACCGAAATTAAGAGAGATGAATGTCCAAGTTCACAGAGCTTATCCTCTTTATCCTAGACATCTTCGAGTAAGTATGGGAAAAATTGAAGATCTAGAGAAATTCAGTGATGTATTCACTGACATCTATCAATCATAAACCTATCTGATTTTTGGAGAGTAAAGATCTGCCTCTGCTTTTGATAGTTGACTAATTTTAAAATTCCAATCAGTTAATGTAGAACTAATACGTAAACGATATCTTCCAGAATCATTAAACAATTTTACCCCATTACCAGCATATTTAGTCTTAAAAATTCTACCTATTAAAAAACCTGTTTTTGCATCAACCAAAGAAACTTCTAGTCCCATAGTTTCACGGTAATTACTATTTATTCGCCAATCGAGAATCCAAGGTGCCTTAACCTCAAACTCTGAAGTTGTGATTGATCTCTTGCCAGAGAATTCTCTAATTAATTCTGCTGCTTTTGATTCAAAAAAGAAAAATGGTAACAACGAAAAAGCAAATATAATTCGCTTAAGAGATATAAAGAAATAGTTTGATATAAGTTTTTTCATAACTAAAACAAATCTTAACTTATCTTATGATTTATTAAAATTTTATATAAGTTAAAATTAACAAATGAGCCAAATTAAGGCATAATCGCACCTCAATATTTACTATCAAATGCCAATGAAATTCATCAATAAATATAATAATGACAATCAGTCAAATTTTCTAAAGCCCTTGCTTATAGTAATGGGACTATTTATTAATGTTGTTGCCCTTTCACAAAATAATCACCCGTCAATTAGATTAACAATAGATAACTCTGAAATTATTGATGTAACGAGAGCAGAAGCAGATGTAAACATAAAAATTGATGGAAAGATCGACGAGCAAGAATGGAAATCTCTCACAGTATATAACCCTTACAAAGTTACAAAGCCTGATACATTAAGTGAGACCGCTTACGAAACAAAAACGCGTTTTTTCTACACATCTTCCGGTTTCTATTTCTCTATGGAGATGGAGCAACCAAAAAATACGCTCGTGAAACGTTTCAAGGTCAGAGATGACTGGCAAACACAATCGGATAAAGTTGGATTTTCTTTAGATACTTCAGGTGATGGAAAATACGGTTATTGGTTTTCAATAGCGTTAGGCGACTCCGAGGGTGATGGAACCCTTATGCCAGAGAAAATTTATACGGCTGATTGGGATGGTGCATGGTATGCCGCTACCAGTGAAACTGAAAATGGTTGGTCAGCAGAATTTTATTTACCGTGGTCGCAAGTTGCAATGCCAAAAGATACGGATGATAGAATTATTAATCTTTTTAGCTTTCGAGAAGTAGCTCACTTAAATGAAGAATGGTCTTGGCCAGCACTACCGGACTCCGTTCCTCAATTTATTAGTTTATTCCAACCCACAAGAATGAATAATGTCGATCTCAAACAGCAATGGAGCGTTTTTCCTTATGCTTCTTCGTCTTATGACAGAATTGACAGTGACCCACTTACCAAAGCAGGTGTTGATTTTTTTTGGAGACCTTCAACAAACGCACAAATCACGGCAACGTTAAATCCAGATTTTGGTGCTGTCGAAGCTGATAATGTGGTTGTTAACTTATCGGCTAATGAAACTTTCTTTCCCGAGAAAAGATTATTCTTTCAAGAGGGAAATGAGGTTTTCGTAGCAACTCCCAGAGCCAGTGATTATGTTTGGGGAGGAAGAAGTAAAGTTACTGTTTTAAACACGAGGCGTATCGGAAGCAGGCCAATACTTCCAGATACACCAGATGGTGTAAGTTTCTCAAAAAGAACACAAAAAACCACAAAAGCAGATTTAAATGGAGCGATCAAAAGTACTGGTCAGATTGATAAATTTCGATATGGGATTCTTTTAGCGTCTGAAGATGATACTGGCTTAATAGCAGATGATAATAAAACATATAACCAGGTAGGCAGGGATTTTGGTGTATTTAGATTGCTTTACGAAAATACTGATAATGGTGATACCAGAGGTTTAGGTTTTATATCAACAACGGTAGCAAAACCAGAAACCGATTCTGTTGTCAATGCGGCAGATTTTCATTATTTAAGTGAATCTGGGATATGGAAAGCAGACGGCCAATACATTCTGTCAAAAACTCATGAGGATGGTTCTGGAAAAGGTGGTTTTCTTGATGTTGTCTATTCGCCAGAAAAAGGCAAAAGAAATCAACTCAAAATGAGTGTATTTGACGAAAAAATGGAAATTAATGACTTAGGATTTAATCAAAGAAAAAATGTTAAAGACATACAATATAACTACACATCTATAAATTCTAATTCAACCAGATTTAGAGATACTCAATTAAACGGATATATGAGATACGGAGAAAATTTTGATGGTCATCGTATATCAAATGCTATCGGAGGAAGTGTTAATTTAACGCTTAATAATCTCAATGAAATCCAAGGTTCCTTTGCACATTGGCCTACCCGTTTTGAGGACAGGGAAAGTTACGGTAATGGCACTTTCAAACTCAGGCCGAGACAAAGACTGAGATTTGAATATAAAACCAATCCATCTGAATCGTTTTCTTATGGTGGAACATTGACATATCAAGCGGAGGATATGAAAGGCAGGAAAGCCGAGGGTGAGCTTGAATTTACATGGTATCCAATGAGCAATCTTAGTCTTAATGCAGAGTTAAAGTATGTTGATGGAAGTGGAGGATGGTTGTTACATCAACAAGAAAAGGATTTCACGTCGTTCTTTCATCAGAAATGGGAAACAGAATTTAAACTCAACTACTTCATAAATGCCAAGCAACAACTAAGTTTGAATTTGCAATGGGTTGGTATTCAAGCGCATGAGAATAAATTTTATGTGATTGATGCAGATAGATATAGACTTAATGAGATCAGTAAACCTTACTCAGAGAGTGATAATTTCAGTATATCCGATTTAAGCGTTCAACTTCGTTATCGATGGCAGATTGCACCCCTGTCTGATGTATATTTTGTTGTTACAAAATCAGGCTCAAATACTGCAAAATATACTGCATTTAATGATCTTGCTGAGGATACATTTGATAATCCTCTGAGTGACGAAATCATTCTAAAAATTCGGTATCGGTTTGGATCCTAAATTTATAGATTCACCTCAAACAAAACCTCATTTCTTCTCATAAACCACGGTGTGAAAGGCGCATTGTATCTTGCATAAATTGCATCGCCAACAATTGTGATGTTTTGTGTTTTGAGATTATTTAATAGACGATTTTCATGTTTTTTAAAATTCTTCTCTGTCCACCTACCTGAGAATTTTATTACTGCCATTATCCTTTTATCGATATTTTTTATTCTTATTCTCTCATCATTGGGTTTTGGAAGATTACTTTGATTGTATTTTTTCTCCATAACAAATCTGTAAGTGTAAACGCTAGAATCTGATGTGGAAAAAACGGGTGCGGTCATGTTCATTTTTTCTGAGGATTGAATGTTCTCAGACTCCACAGGAGCAGTCATACTCATTTTTTCTGAGGATTGATTATCGCCAAATATATAACCTGCTAATATTCTGAATGCTGAATTGCCTGAATTCTGATAAGTGCCATTAATATCTACCTCTGCCACCATATAAGGTTCATAATCTCTAATCTCAAAATGGTCATACTTCTTAACTAAAGTGTATGACGGTTCTTCTAAAGCGCTCAAGTTTCCACCAAAAAAAATGAATAAAAAGATAAGCATATTATAATTTTTAATTTTTGAGCACATAACATATGAATCCTTGATCAATAATCTAACTTCTCGCCATTCCAAGAGAAAAAACAACCCGTATCAGCAATAGTCAAATTATCAATTACATTAAGAAGATTCTCAACCGCATAATCAGGAGAAAAAAGTTTATCCTTTGCTACACCACCTTGATATGGTTTGGAAAGATTTGTGTCCACCGTTCCTGGATGCAAGCTTACAACAATACAATTTGGTAACGATCTTTTTATCTCTATTGAAGCTGTTTTGATCAGCATGTTTAAAGCGGCTTTTGAAGACCTGTATGATGCCCATCCGCCGAGTCTATTGTCAGTTATTGAACCGACTTTAGCGGATAAAAAGGCAAATATCGATCTCCCATCAGGATTCATGAGGGGTAGGAAATGCTTCATGACCAAAATTGGTCCAACTGCATTTACTCTGAAAATCTGATTTATAGCGTCAGGTTCTATTTGTGATATTCGTTTTTCTGCTCTTAAAAAAGAATTCTGCAAAACTCCTGTCGCGACTATAATTATATCAATTTTTTTTTGTTCAATTTGCTTTGATGCACGGATTATTGACTCTTCACTTTCAATGTCAATACAAATTTCCTCAATCTTTGAACTGCAGAAATCTAATTTTTTTCTTGATAAAGCAATTATTGATTCTACGCCCTCTCTTTTTTCAAGATTTTGCACAAATGCACTTCCCAATCCTCCCGAGGATCCAATAACACAGATTTTTAAATCTTCTCCAAAAGAAATCATATATTTTCTCGTTTTGTGAGATAGTTCAGATTATTGATGTTAAAAGGATGCAGATCTCTCTCAATTAGTTCCATAAGATCAGTCGGAGATGCAGTGTTTCCTTGCTCTAGCATTATAATTTGATCGTATGTCACAGGTAGAAGTGGAATCCATGAGAATAATTTAGTGACAATCTTCATGATAATTATTGGCATAGGAATAACTAATTTCTTCTTCTTTGTGACAGTCATTATTGTTTTTATGATTTCAATCCATGATAGTTCATAGGGGCCACCGAGATTGTATACTTTATTATTTGTAATATCTGAATTTAGTGCGGTGTATATTGCCTCAACAACATCATTCACATGAACAGGTGACATCATTACAGAGTTAAGCTTTGGATCTAGGTTACTAAAAAAATTTACTGCAGGAATTGGAGGAATAATCATCTCATTTAAAAGTTGAGTGGCAAACTCCATTCTTCCTTTTGGATCGCCAAAAATTACTGATGGTCTAAATATTGTGTAATTAAGTCCGCTCTGCATTAGATAATTTTCTGCAGCTAGCTTCGTCCTCTGATAGTCGGTGATATTCTTTTCAATACCATTAGCACTCATTAGAATAAATTTTTTAATTTCCATTTCAGAGCAATGACTTATAACGTCAACTAGACCTTGATACTGCATTTCCTTGAAAGTGGATCCCGTTTTTGGTGATTCTTCAAGGATACCAATATTATAAATCACATAATCGCAACCTTTAATTGTTTCTGTTATGGCTGATTCCGTTTTTATATCGCCAGACACACTGGTGATATTATTGTTTTGTAATATTTTATGCTCACTGCCATTTCGAACTAATGCATTAATCTTAATGTTCTTCACACTAAGAAATTCGATGAGATGAAAACCGACAAAACCTGTTCCACCGAAGATTGCAATCCTCATAAATGCCCCAAATATTTGTAATTAATTCAAAAAATATTGAACATATTTTATTGATATTCGTTTGCCATTAACAGATAAAAATTATGAGTAATATACATATAGTTTGGTTTAGACAAGATCTAAGAATTAAGGATAATCCGGCATTAATCGAAGCCGCTAAGAATAATGCAAAAGTAATACCTATCTATATATTGGATGATGAAAATGCTGGTGAATGGAAAATGGGTGCAGCCAGTCGATGGTGGCTCCATAAAAGCCTTAACTCTCTCAATAATTCGCTGCAAGAGAATCTTAGAGTTTTTCAAGGAAAAGCAGACAAGGTCTTACTTAAACTTACAAAAGAATCAAATGCGGATGGTGTTTACTGGAATCGATGTTACGAACCTTGGAGAATAGCAAGAGACCAATTCATCAAGTCAGAATTAAAGCTTAGTGGTTTAGACGTCAAGAGCTTCAATGCTTCATTATTGTTTGAGCCGCCCAAAATAAATAAAAAGGACGGAACCCCTTACAAAGTGTTCACACCATTTTACAGAAAAGGGTGTTTAGTTGAGGAAAATCTTCCAAGAGAACCATTTATTTCTGAAAATAATATTGAATATGATGACGATACTAAATCAGATTTATCTATCTCTGATCTTAATCTTCTTCCATCTAAAAATTGGTATGATTCTATCGACATAGAATGGAGCCCAGGTGAACAAGGAGCTGAAAAACGTTTAAATGAATTCATAAAAGAGGGTCTTGAGAATTACAAAAATGGGCGTAATCGTCCAGACCAAAAATTTGTGTCAATGCTCTCACCCCATCTTCATTGGGGGGAAATGTCTCCCCATCATTTATGGAAAACGATAAATCAAGTAAAAAAAGATAAAGCAAATGAAAAATCTATTGATCATTTTCTGAGTGAACTGGGTTGGAGAGAGTTCTCCCATAACCTCCTTTATTATTGGAATGATTTACCAAAAACGAATTTACAAGAGAAATTTAATAATTTTAATTGGACATCAGATGAACGGAAGCTCGTTGCATGGCAAAAAGGAATGACAGGATATCCAATTGTTGATGCTGGCATGAGACAACTTTGGAAAACTGGATACATGCACAATAGACCAAGAATGATTACGGCCTCTTTTTTGGTTAAAAATCTATTAATTCACTGGCATCATGGTGAAAACTGGTTTTGGGATACCTTGGTAGATGCTGATCTTGCAAATAACAGTGCCTCTTGGCAATGGGTGTCAGGTTGCGGAGCAGATGCCGCTCCATATTTCAGGATTTTTAATCCCATCATTCAGGGTGAAAAATTTGATCCAAATGGTGATTATGTTAGAAAATATGTCCCTGAACTTGAGGGCTTACCGAATAAATTTATTCACAAACCTTGGGAAGCCAGTCCTGAGGTGCTTCAAGAGGCAAACGTCAAATTAGGAAAAAGCTATCCTCATCCGATTGTGGATCTGAGAGAATCTAGAGATAAAGCACTCTTTGAATTCAAAAGACTGTCCACTTAGCTGTTTTTGGTAATCTTGTAATCGAGATTTTTTTATTTTCTCATGCTAAATTAAAGCAAAACGAGAAAATAAATGGAAAAAACAAATAAATTAAAATCGATGCTAGTGCATTACGCATCATCACACCAGAATAAGATGAATATAGCGCTTCATTTTATTGGAATTCCAACTATCATGCTCGGTATCTGTATTCCATTGAGCTGGTTTAATTTTGCGGTCCTAGGTTATCCAATAACAGCTGCACAATTTATAATTTTCTCACTTTTTATATTTTATATTACTCTGGATGTTACTTTTGCTATTGTGTTTTTATTTTTTGGTCTTCTGTTAAATGAATTCGCAATTTCATTAAGTTTCCATTCGGACGCAGGACTCATAGCTTCACTGGCTTTTTTTGGGGGCTATGCTTTGCAGTTTATTGGGCACGCAATTGAAAAATCTATGCCAGTTCTTGTCAAACACCCAATACAAGCAAATATTGCAGCACCATTTTTTGTAATCGTTGAGATTTTTGGTCTGCTAAAATTAAGAAAAGAACTGTTTCATGAAATTAATCTTCTTGTCGATCAATACAGAAAGGATGAAAATCAAATCAAGTTATAACAACTTAACATTTTTATAAATGAAACGAAGAATATTCTTAAAAGGTACGACAGCCTCAATTGCAGGAAGTCTTTTTAGCTTCAAATCTATCAGAGCTGATAATAAATTCGATGTCGCAATTATTGGAGCAGGACTATCTGGTCTTAACGCTGCTCTAGAACTTGAAAAATATGGTCTTAAAACAGTTGTTCTAGAAGCTAATAATCGAGTTGGTGGAAAGCTTCTATCAAAAAAAGAATTAAATGGAAATCAAGAAATTGGTGGAACCAGTATCGGTAGCGGCTATCAAAGATTGAATGCCATGATTGATCGTTTAAATTTGAAACCTTATTCGCCAGAAATTGAAAATCCATATTTCGACAATAAAAATATACTCATTAGTTTAAAAAACTCTCTCATCTCAAGTCGAGAGGATTGGATTAAAAGTGATCATAATCTTTTCGAAGGTATTAATAGAGAAAGGTATCCTTGGGAGTCACTAAGATATTCTATAAATGATTTAAACCCTCTTAACAAAACAAGTGATTGGTACCATCCAAAATTCTCTCTTTATGACATCTCATTATTTAAAGCATTAAATGACAATGGATTTAGTGAGGAACAGATTCAATTAATGGCAGGTATAAATCCTACTCATGGGGATAATGCTAATAAAATTTCTATAATGCAGTATTTTTTTAGCTCATCATGGGTAAAAGATCAAAGAAAAAAAATGGATCCAAATAAACCTCCCATATTCCAAATTCATGGTGGAAATGATCTCATACCAAAAAATATGGCAAAAAAACTTAATGGAAGCCTCGCACTTAACTATAAAGTCTCAGCAATTCAAAAAACTAAACGTGGAGTTGAAATATACTCAAATGATCGAGAAAAAATAAATGCCTCATGTGTAATCTCATCGGTTCCATTAACCGCATTAAAGAATATCCATCTTGATGAACCGTTTATTAATAATAGAAAACTTGAAGCAATAAACTCTGTAGGTTACTCAAAAGTTCACATGGTTTATTTCAAAATTAAACGTCCTTTTTGGGAATACGATGAACTTCCAAACTCAATGTGGACAGATTCAAATATAGGAAGAGTTTTTGCCGTACCTGGTGATAATAATAAACCTGCTTATCTCAAAACTTGGGCCACAGGTTCTGCATCCACAAAGCTAGATACCATGAGATCAAGCGAAGTAATGGCTTATGTTAATAAAAAGATTATTGAAATAAGACCAGCACTTAAAGATAGCATTGAACCAGTGTTCTCATGGTCTTGGCAAAATGAAGTTACAGCAGGTGGAACCTATGTAGCTTGGCTTCCCGGACAAATAAAAAAATACTCCAGTTCTATCTCTAAACCAAATCCACCACTTTTTTTTGCTGGCGAATACACAGCAAAACTTGATCGTGGCATGGAAGGGGCAATGGAATCTGGAGAAAGAGCAGCGAATGAAGTTGCAAAATATCTTGGAGCGAGTTGATTAAAGCTACAATTGATTTCATAAATTTGCTACCTTGGTGATAGTGGATTTATTTTGAAATGGAATTCAGGGCATTTTTGAAAAAATAACCTAGGTAAAAAGTCATTAGAGATAAATCAAAAAAAAGAGGTAAAAAAGGAATATCAAGACGAGCCTTTATCGGCACTTCTGCAAGTGCAGCGGCGTTATTAGGTAAAACAGTATCCGCCAAATCACAATCTAATAAAATCAATCAACAGCCAATAACGGCAGGGTCACCTTCCCAGCAATCACTGGATAGAGACGTAGGAAACACAAAACCACCAGCAATTGAAAAAAGAGCGGTTAAGCTTCCTGGCTCCGATTTAATGGTTCAGATTCTGAAAGATTTAAATATTGAATATATTGCCGCAAATCCAGCTTCCAGTTTTGAAGCACTTCAAGAATCCATTGTAAATTATGGTTCACCCCCTAATACGATGCCTGAGCTTATAACTGCATTACATGAGGAGTCGGCCGTTGATATGGCCCATGGTTATGCAAAAGCCCAGGGGCACCCGATGGCAGTTATGCTTCATGGAACTGTCGGATTGCAACATGCTTCAATGGCAATATACCAGTGCTATCATGACAAAACGCCAGTTGTAATTATTGTAGGTAGAGATGATAAGTTTTTTCGTCAAGAACAGACTGCAAATGATATCGCTGGGATCACAAGGGCATTCACAAAATGGGACTCGCAACCAACAACACTTCAGGAAGCATTAAAAGATATTCAGACAGCGTTTAACGAAGCGATCACTCCGCCAATGGGGCCTACAGTAGTAGTTTTAGATACGGACATCCAAAAAGAAGAAGCCGGTCAACTAAAAATTCCAAAATACAAAAAGCCTGAAATTCCTGCTATATCAAAAAGAAATGCTACAAAAATAGCAAAAAATCTTATGGAAGCAAAAAATTCTAGAATTCATGTTGGAAGACTTAGAACTCATGAAGGTATAAATAAAGCTATTGAGTTAGCAGAACTAACAGGTTCATCAGTTAGGACATCAGCAACAAGTGGTCCATTGAGTTTTCCTGAGCGACATCCTTTGTGTGGAGAAGGTTATAATAAAGATTATGATTATGTTCTGGGGTTAGAATCCGATGGAAAAAATACCTCCATTCAAGGACCTACACTTCTCTCAAGAGCTGATAAAAGAGATCTGTCTAACATAGGTTTTGGATTCATAAGAAAACCGGTAATTCCTCCAAGGAGAGATTTGTCTGGGGAGAATGATTTAACAGCGGATGCTGAAGCTAGTATTCCAATTATAATCGAGGAATACAAACGCATTCAAAAAGCAGACAATATTTCTGATACAGAAGAAAAAATAAGATTAGATACGTCTGCAAATATTAGGAAGCATGAAAAAGATCTAAAACAAACTCTAAATAAAAAGAGAAAAGGCTGGAATTCCAGCCCAGTCAGTCTTGGTAGACTCTATGCAGAACTTTGGCCATTAATAAAAGATCTAGATTGGTGTCTCTCATCTCCAACAGTCTTTTCGAGCAGGCATCATGTTGGTATGTGGGAGCATAACAAACCATACAGTTATTTAGGAATGCATGGTGCTGGAGGTATTGGATATTGTATCGGGGCTTCAGCAGGTGCTGGGCTCGCTGCTAAAACTCGCAACAGGATTGTAATAAATATACAGTGTGATGGAGATCTAAATTACACGCCAGGTTCACTCTGGACTGCTACACATCACAATCTTCCCTTACTCACTATCATGCATAATAATAGAGGATATCATCAAGAGGTAATGTATTTGCAATACATGGCTGGTGTTAGAGATCGTGGCACTGACAGAATGCATATAGGCACCACATTGAGGGAGCCATTTATTGATTATGCTAAATTAGCCGAAGCCTACGGAATGAATAACGAAGGTCCAATTGATAATCCAAACGAATTATCAGCTGCATACAAAAGAGGAATTAATTCAGTATTAAGTGGTGAACCCTACTTGATCGATGTAATTACCGAACCCAGATGAACAATAATAATTTTAAGATTATATTACTCATAATGATCATCCCCTTGAGCTCATTATCTTCTGATATTGAAGAAGGTAAAAAGCTATACCTGAATCAAGGTTGTTATGGTTGTCATGGCTATAATGGGACAGGGAGATACCCGCTGGCAGGTGATGTTAGCGGAATTATGACTAATAAGGATCTATTTATTACTTTCTTACGATTACGAGCTGATATAAATCCAATCAACCCATCTAATAGTATGCCAAACTACAGTAAAAGTATGATCGATGATAATGAGGCAGAACTGCTTTACGACTATATAAATACTTTCGAGGATAATCCTCTAAAATTAGAGGATATACCTGTTCTTAAAGAAATTCTTGAATCCGCTACAAGGAAAAATAATGAAAAAAATAATTAAACTAATTTTAGTTTCAACGCTTACTATAAATTTATATTCTCCAATATATGCACACCATTCTGCAATCGCCTTCGATAAAACCAAGTCAGTAATAGTAACAGGCTCAATCACCCGCTCTGTTTGGAGAAATCCTCATATGGCTATAAATATTGATGTTGAAAGTGATAATGGAAATCTCGAATTATGGAAGATTGAAGGTCCTGGAACTACAATACTTGCTGGCAAGGGATTTAATAAAAAGATGTTAATGGATGCTACTAAATCAAAAGAAAGTATTACTGTAACTCTTCATCCTCTCCGATCAGGTAAGCCCGGTGGTTTATTACAAAGAATCACATTAGCTAATGGTGATTCTTATCAGGTAGGCGAAGAATATCAAGACCCATCTGCCGGTGAACAAGAAAGAATCATCCCTTCTCTTGTTGAGTGGACACCACCACCAAAAGGAGAGACTTGGCAGGAAAGAGAAAGAAAAACTCGGCCTGATAAATTACCATTAATAGCAAGTGGAGCAAGACAGACCGGGCCTGGTGCATTGGATCCAGATAATTTAAATAAAGAAAGGCCGTCTGCACCTTTTGACTTAACAGGGATTTGGTCTTTTAGGGGAGAAGATAGAGGTGACAAAAACTATACCTCAATGTATGGATCATATGAATTTAAACCTCATCCAAAATTTACACAAAAAGGACAAGAAACACTTGATGAATATTTGAGTTATGCAAAAGCAGGGAAACGATATTATGAACCAACTGCCCAATGTTATCCTGCAGGCATGCCTCGCCTGATGACACGATATGGATCTTTAATGATGTTACAGTATCCAACTGCAATATTTATGGTGTCAAGATTGAATAATGAGTATAGGGCCATATGGCTTGATGGAAGAACACGTGAACCAGAAGAAAGTCGAGATAACAATTGGAATGGCGAATCCATTGGCCACTGGGATGGGGATACATTAGTTGTTGAAACTACCGGTTTCACGGATGAAAATCATTTAATTCAACAAGGAATTTTCACAGGAGATCAATTAACAATTATTGAAAGAATTTCCATGCTTAATGATGGAAATACCTTAAAGATTGATTTTATTATGACTGATCCTGAGCACTGGGAAGGGGAATGGAAGCATACTAAGTTTAGAGATAGAACATTGCGAGCAGATATCAGAGAAGCAAATTGTTTCGCCGCTGATAATGCTTTATTGCCCGGCATGTGAGCTAAGCCATGACTATGAATAACGAAAAAATTATTTCCGCGACAAGAATGCTGATACTTGTATATATATTAGCTGCTGCACCAATAAATGCTCATCATTCTCATGCGAACCTCAATAAAAATGATATTAGAATATACAGCGGAATAGTCACAAGATACAGCTGGACAATGCCTCATGTTTTCTTAAAAGTAAAGGCACCAAATACAGATGGAGAAATTGTTGAATACAGTATAGAAATGCTTCATCCCCCAGCTATGGCGAAAAGAGGATGGGCTAGAAATAGCTTAAAAAAAGGTGAGCGTATTACATGGCAAGGACCTCATGATTATAATCCTTCCAGACATTACACAGGATTAAATTGGGCAGAAAAAAATGATGGTTCCCGCTTAACTATGACAGAACAAAAAGAAGGAAAGGTTGAACCCTCATCTGATTTTTCTGGTTTATGGAAACGATCTGATTATGACCCGAAAACAGGAGAAACAAAATTTAATCCTCATTACAAGCCGCCAAAAGGTTGGCCTCTAACTGAAGTTGGTCAAAAGTTAGTGGATAATTTTCACGAAGATCAAAATCCAATGGTAAATTGCGGTAATCCAGGACCTCCAAAAGCAATGATTGTTCCATATCCGGTAATGATAACTAGGCCGGATGATAGTAAGATAATTTTCGAAAGAGAGCTAATGAAGGACCCTAGAATTATTCATCTGGATCATACGCAAAAAAAAGATGAGCCCTCAAAACTTGGTCATTCTGTTGGATGGTTCGAAGGTAACAGCCTGATTGTAAAAACAGACAACTTTATAGATGATCCTTGGGGATCACATACAGGTATAGATTCAAGTAAAGAAAAAGTATTGACCGAAAAATTCACTCTATCCGATGACGGCATGTTTCTATATGCTGAAATAACAGTCAACGATCCAATATATTTGGAAGAACCTCATACTTTTTATCATCGTTGGAAAAAAATTGGTGACCGAGATGTAATACAAGCTCCCTGCACAATGGAAAGTGCGAAACTGTATTTGCAGGGCGGTTAGATACATTAAAATCATAATAAATTTTATTAATCGCTAATAAATTGAAAAATATTAGAAGAAAAATTAATTTCTTTAATAAGTTATCTCAAATTATCTTATTAATTTTTGCCTTATCTGTTGAATCATTCGCATCAAATGAGCTTCCAGATTGGAGTGGGGTATGGGAAAGATATGAAGATAATGGGGGTATGTTTGATATTGCAACAACTGAGCCTAAAAATGGTAGAGCTGGAAACATTGGTGTCAGGCAATTTCCCCCTTTAACTCCCGAGTGGGAAGAAAAATATAAAAGAAATCTTGAATTAGTTGAGTTAGACAGGCTGCCTGACCCAATATCTTATTGTGGTACTCCAGCAGGATTCCCAAGATTATTGGCATTGCCCGATGTATATGAATTCATAGTGCGTCCTGAAAAGACTTGGATTATTACTGAGAATGGTCCAAATATAATGAGAATATATACGGATGGGAGGGAATTACCCAATAAAAATGAGAGATGGCCAACCTATACAGGTGAATCCATTGGGTACTGGGAAAATAATGCCCTCCATTTTAAAACAGTCAGCATGCTTGGGGAAAAAAACACAGTGCTTGATAGAAGCGGCCTTACTTTAAGTGATAAAGCTGAAATCTCAACAAAACTGTATAAGTTAAATGAAAATCTATTGAGAGCAGAACTAGAAATCACAGATCCAATTGCATTAACTAAAACATGGCATGTGAATAGACACTTTAGAAAACTCCCAATGGATACCAGAGTTTTTGATTATGCCTGTGCTGAGAATAATCGAAATCCAATTACTAATTCTGGTCAAACATTAACACTCGGTCCTGATGGCAAGCCAATTGATAAAATTATTCATTAAAATGCATACATCAAGAAAATCAACTATTACTGCGAAAATAAAAATTATTACACTTATTGTATTATTTTTTATCAATCATGCATTAAATGCTCATCACTCAAGTGCGATGTTCAATAAAAATGAACTAAAAATCACACAAGCAGAAGTAAAGGAATTCCAATGGGCAAACCCCCATGTTTGGATACAAATATTGGTGATTAATGATAACAATCAAAAAGAAGAATGGAGTATTGAGGGAATAGGGATAAACACACTTTTTAGGAGAGGATGGCGACCTAACTCCTTCAAGGCTGGAGATCTAATTGAAATCAGTTTTAATCCCATGATTGATGGCTCTAATGGAGGATTATTTGTGGGCGCAAAATTTGATGATGGTAAAATTCTTGGTAAATGGAATGATGAATAATTTTATCTGAGCAAATGCTTTATTCCTTTGATTAAGGTATCACAGAAAGGATCGATATCAGAATGATCCATAACAGTAGAACACACACCAGTTAATCCAGGTGTGAGCCAATAACCATTATTAAGCATATATCTATGTAAACCGCTACTTTCATATTTTTTTCCTCTTTCTGAGTTGTCGGATAATTTTTGATTATCTGTTTTAATTCCAAAAATTGAATATTGCCCTTCCACGCTAGCCTCGATATCGGTTTGCGAAATCACATCACGTAATGCATTTCTGAACGCGGATCCTAAATCATTTAATTTTTTAAAATCTTTCTGTGTCATCATTTCCATTGCTTTTTTTCCTGCAACCATACTCACTGGATTTGCATTAAATGTTCCTCCATGAGGCAGTCTAGCCCTTCTTCCTTGTGACTCAAATACATTCATCACATCTTGATGTCCAGCAACTGCTCCGATAGGAAAGCCTCCGCCAATTATTTTCCCTAAGGCTGTTAAATGAGGATTTAAATCTCTATCTTTCTGACACCCTGAGTAACCCGCTCTAAACGATATAACTTCATCAGCTATTAATAAAATATCATTCTCAGCACTTAAATGTTTTAGAGTATTAAGAAATTCATCTGTTGGAATTTTACGTCCATACATTTGACCGAATGGATCTATTAAAATAGCAGCTATTTGATTGGCATACTTTTCAATAATCTTTCTCGAAGCATGAGGGTTGTTAAATGGAATAATAACAACATCATCAAGAACTCCTTGAGGTGTTCCATGTGAGTATGAAGTGGATTTGGGATAAGACGTATCTGAATCCGTTTGATCGACATCAAGACTAGTCTCCGCGACATCAAAACTTCCATGATAAGATTTTTCACATTTTACAATCTTCGATCTTCCCGTGAAGGCTCTTGCAGCTTTGATAGCATTCATCACCGCTTCAGTTCCCGAGTTCATAAATCGAATTTTATCAAAATTATCGTTTCTTTCGCATAGGAGGTTCGCCAATGAATATTCAGTTTCACTTCCAAACGAATATCCTGTTCCTTTTCTGATTTGCTCTACAGCGACTTGTGTAATTTCAGGATGTGCATGCCCGTGTATTAGAGCCGTATAATTATTATTGAGATCAAAATATTTATTACCATCGATATCTTGAAGATACTTTCCTGATGCAGATTTTGCATATATCGAATGAGGTGCAAGACTTATAGTGCTCCTCGAACCACCATCGGGGAGCACTTTTTTTGCTTCTTTAAAATTATTTTTTGAACGTTTATGAGAAAGCTTTTTTTCCATAAACATTTGTAAAAAATATTTAATTTATATTATTAGCCAGACTATTTTCTAGGAAAGCTGAAAACTGATCTAAATTTATTCCTGGAGTCGATCTAATTTTGGTTCTCATTTCTTCCGCAAGAGATGCGTCATCACTTCCACTTGCAGCCGCTATTAGCCCAACAATAGAAGGAGTGCGATTTGGAACCCAATCAAGTGATCGTTTGTAAGCGATTACGGCTTCGTCATATTTTCCTGCCGCAGCTAACATTTCTCCATACAGCTCAGATGCTGGTTTCATGGGAACAGGAGGGCCTGAAGGTGCTGACATATTATTCAATTCGATGTCTGCAGCCTCTTTTGCTAAACGAATTGCTGAATTATAATCACCATCGGCTAATCGTGTGAGAGCATCTACTTCTTTTGAGAGAATCTTTATTTGTAATGCATTATAAGATTTTCCTGCTTCCTCAGCTTTCTTTTCCTGATCTTTTAATCTCTCCGAGGCTAATGACGCCGTTCCCATATCTCGATCTATTGCAGCGCACATTCCAGCAGCAGTTATGAAAGCGGTATGTTTTCCTTCTCTTGATCCCGGATCACCAAGATATATATTGCTGCAATCTGCAGTTTCAATTGCATGTCTTGCGAGCATGTTAAGGTATCCATTTTTCGCTCTTTCACTCTCCGGATTCTGAGTGACGGTTTGAAGAGCCATGCCCAAGTTTTCTTCCGCTCGATCATAATGCCCTAGCATTAAATTTGCGTAAGCAAGCCAAGATAAAGTATGAAAATCTTCTCCTCCAATAGTAGACGCCCCTAAACTTGTTGCTCCGCTTTCGATTAATTTTTTTGTATGGCTCACTGCCGAAGCATATGCTTCAATATTAGAATTAACGACTCTTTCCCACATACCCAACTGCAAAAAAATATGAGATGGCATATGAAGAGCATGTGCCGAAGAAGGTGCTATATCGGCATATACATCTGCTGCCGGTAGAGCAAGAATAGCGTGCTCGGGGTCATCCAACGAGTGGATTGTAAAATGCGCAGCACCTGGATGTGTTTTATTTTCATTAAGAACCGACATAGCGATTGAAGCCGCTAACGCTTGTCTTTTGAATCCATCATCACCGGGACGAACTGTCCCAAGAAGCGATAGTGCATAAAATATTGATATTTCATGATCATCTGGCCATTTATCATGCATATTTGCCATGGCATTAGAGTATGAAATATCTCTTTCTAATTTATCATCGGAGCTAAAAAATAATTTTTCAACTGCATTTATAAATGCTTTTTCCTTTTCAGTATTAGCAAGATTCAATCGACCTTCAAGCGATGATGAAAGTGCATTTAATGCAGACTTTGCGTTTGCAGTATTTTGCCTTGCCCATAATGGGTAATTATTACTCATTGCCTGACCCCAATAAGCCATAGCAAATTTTGAATCTATTTCTGCCGCTTCTTCAAAAGCAATTCTTGCATCTTCGAATTGGAAATTATGTAATGATTTTACCCCAGTCAAAAAAGCCGCTTGAGCTTCTGAGGACCCTGTGTTGTCGAAACTGATATCGCCATATACGATATTATTAGAATTTTCTGATTGTGAACATCCGCCCACAAAAGCAAAGACAACCAAAAGCAATGGAATTTGGATTATTTTTTTGTCTAGCATTAACTTGCTCCTTTTCTTTATTAATAAATATCCTAAAACAATATAAACACTGCTGTCTAGAAAAGATTTGTCAGCAAAAAGGATACCAAGTTAATCACTGTAGCGTTAGTTTTAGAATAATTGTCAATTAAATATATCAGATATGGTTTCAAGTGATTTCTTTTTTGTCTCGGGCATTAAAAAAACAACAAATAAAAATTGCAAAATCATCATGAATGCGAAGAATGAAAATATTAGATGCGGTTCAAATCTACTTAAAAAATATGGCATTAATAGTGCAATCAAAGCAGCAAGCACCCAGTGAGTTCCACTACCAATTGATTGACCTTTTGTTCTCACATTATTTGGAAATATCTCCGCTAAAAATACCCAAATAACAGCTCCTTGGCCGATAGCATGAGAAGCAATAAACAAAAAAACAAAAAAAACAACGATCATCCCACTCGCTTTTGAAAGAAAAGCATATGCAATAGCACTAAGTGAGAAAATATAGCCCACGGAACCTACCTTCATTAAGAATCTTCTGCCATAATTATCTATTAGAAACATACCAATTAATGTAAATATCAAATTCACCAATCCAACCCCTGCCGTCGAAAGAAGAGCAATTGATTCGTTCAAGTCCGCCAGAGAAAATACTCTAGGTGCAAAATAAATTATAAAATTTATTCCAGATAACTGGTTGAATACTGCAATAGAAAATGCCAATAGAATGGGTCCTGAAAGGCTTTTTTTGAACAAGCGATCTCTCATATTAGCCCCGGTATTTTTTATTTGATTAACTACAATATCAACATTTTCGGGATCAATAATTTTCAATATTCTTCTTGATTCTTTCTCATCATTTTTTCTCAAAATAAGCCATCTGGGGCTCTCTGGAACCTTAATTATCATCAATAAAAATAGAATCGCAGGAACAGCTTCTATACCTAACATCCATCTCCAGTTTAGTGAGAAATATGTCTGAAGAATATAGTTCGATAAAAAAGCTATTAAAATGCCAAACACTATTTGAAATTGATACAAGGCGACGAGCCTTCCTCTCTGTTTAGCTGGAGAAATTTCAGATATATACGCAGGAACGACAATCGAGGAAAGGCCAACTCCAAATCCGCCTATCAGACGCATAATGGCAAAAAATTCTGGTGTATTTGCCAACGCAGAACCAAGCGCAGAACCAAGATAGAGAATTCCCACATTCATTAGTATTTTCTTTCGACCAAAATACTCGCAGAGAAGACCGCCGGCTAGGGCACCAATAACTGTTCCCCAAAGTGCAGGTGACATAATCATTGCGCCATGATAGATATCTGAAGTATTCCAAAGTTTTTGTAATGGCTGATCTGCACCAGATATTACAGCGGTATCAAATCCAAAAAGGAAACCACCAATGGCAACCGTAAAAGACCAAAAAATTATATTATTCAAAATAATCTCTCCATAATTAGAGAATAGAAGTCTTAAATCTATCATTACATTCTTGTCAATCTTAATGAGAGCTTGTATAAATTAACAGTGGCAAATCTCTTTTTATTTATTGAAAGGGATAAAATGTTATTCAGTAACTCTTTTTAACCGCAAAATAATCTTGGATTTATAATGAATAAAATTAAGTATTTTTGGACAACTTTGAAAATTCTTGGATCTCTTGGTGTCGTCTTTAGTGCGGTATTCCTCGCCCTTGCATATGGATGGCTTGGAATTCATGATGGGCCTGGCGTTATTACCCAAAGCCCAATTCCAAAAGAAATAATAAGTCAAAGAACCGCAAAGCAACTAAATTCAGCAAGCAGTGTTGGTCAAGATGGTGCTCAACAAATCCTATTTGGAGATTTACATGCGCACACAACTCTATCATTTGATGCTTTTATCGGAAGTTTGCCGATGATGCATGGTGAAGGCTCGCGTCCATTAGCTGATGCATGTGATTTTGCAAGATTTTGTTCGGCATTGGACTTTTGGTCTATTAATGATCATGCCGAAGCATCTACTCCGAGGAGATGGTCTGAAACAGTAGAATCAATTCAACAATGTAATGCCGTTGGTGGAAATGGTCAGAATCCAGATACAGTAGCTTTTCTTGGATGGGAATGGACTCAGGTTGGAGCTACCCCTGAAACACACTATGGGCATAAAAATGTTATTTTTAGGGATATTGAAACAGAAAATGTTCCCTCAAGACCAATTCATTCTGGAGGAATCGCCAATACAGCACTGAGAGGATTACCTCTCAGGAATGGTCCTCTCCTATTCGCCTTAGACCCTAATCAGAGAATGCTTGATTTTAATCTCTATCTCCACGAATTAAGACAAAGTGAGGAGTGCGAAAAGGGCAAAAACGTTTGGGATTTACCTAATAATTGTCGAGAGAGTGCGGAGACACCCTCCGAGTTATTTTCAAAGCTTGATGAGTGGGGTTTCGAATCTATGGTTATTCCACATGGAACTACATGGGGTTTCTATACACCCCCAGGATCTGAATTTAATAAGCAATTGAGCGGTGATCTTCATGATCCTGACAGGCAAACACTTCTGGAAGTGTTTTCTGGACATGGAAATTCAGAAGAATACCGAAGTTTTAGAGCCATAGAGATGAATGATGCTCAACAACCAATATGTCCAAAACCGACTGAAAATTATCTACCTTCATGCCATCGAGCTGGACAAATCATTGAAGAGCGCTGTCTTGAAGCAGGAGAATCGCAAGAAGAATGCTCCATAAGAGCCGCTACCGCAAGGCAGGATTACGTTAATGTTGGAACTGCAGGACATTATACTGTTCGAGGAGAAAATCCCGAGGATTGGTTAGATTCAGGTCAATGCAAAGACTGTTATTTACCTGCATTTAATTATCGTCCTGGAGGTGCAGCTCAATACATTATGGCATTAACAAATTTTGATGATCCTGAGAATCCTCGTCGATTTAGGTTCGGCTTTATGGCATCTAGCGATATTCATTCTGCTCGTCCAGGAACTGGATACAAAGAATTCTCTAGACGAGGTATGACTGAATCTGTTCTTGGGCCTGTCGATAAAAATGCAGAAAAAGCATTTCGTTTTGATGATGGTGAACCTACAGCCAGAAGTGATGATATCTATCTTGGTGAGACATTAATGGCAGCAAGAAGTGATTTAAATATGATAAAAACCACCTCAAAAACAAGAAGACTCGATATTGTTCCGCTATTGATCACAGAAAGAGAAAGGCAGGCATCTTTTTTCACAACTGGCGGATTAATAGCGGTTCATGCAGAAGGAAGAGATAGAAATTCCATATGGGATTCCATGAAAAAGAAATCAGTTTATGGAACGAGTGGCGACAGAATTTTGCTTTGGTTTGATTTAGAGAATGCTGATGGAGGAAAAAAAGTATCTATGGGTAACGAAACTGTGATGAATAGCATACCTCGGTTTAAAGTTAGTGCGATAGGTGCTTTTGAGCAAAAACCTGGTTGCCCCGAATACAGCTATAATGCGCTTTCCCCTGAAAGATTGGAGGATCTTTGTCGAGGCGAGTGTTACAACCCATCAGACATAAGAAAAATTATCACAAGAATCGAGGTTATAAGGATTTTGCCTCAAATCAGCCCGGATGAAGATGTATCAAAATTAATTGAAGATCCATGGAAAATAATTGAATGCCCACTGGATCCAGATGGCTGTACTGTGAATTTTGAAGATGAAGAATATCCTAATCTAGATAGAGATGCAGTTTACTACGTACGTGCCATTCAATCACCTTCACTGGCTGTTAATGCAGATAATTTAAGATGCGAGTACGATGAAAATGGAAATTGCATAAAAGCTAATTTGTGCTTTGGTGATCATCGGGGCGATCCTAGTGATGATTGTTTGGCTATGAACGAAGAAAGAGCCTGGTCTTCTCCCATATTTGTCGATAACTTAAATTATCTCAATAAAATTGCACAAATAAATAATTAACATCTTTCTGTAAGTGATGATGATTAATTTAAATAAATTCAGCCATCTTTATTATTTGTTATTGGGAGGCTTTTTCGGATTAGTTTTCGCAGGGTATGGCATTTTCAACAAAATTGATGCGAGCGGATCTATTAGCCGAGACGCGATTGCAGTAGTTAATAAAACGCCTATCACAATGGAATCCTATCTCAGGGCATTAGATCGTTATCAGAATGATTCGAAAGATAGCCTCAGTGATGATGATAAATCCTGGGTACTTCAAAGATTAATTGAAGAAGAGTTATTAGTTCAAAGAGGATTCTCACTGGGCATGATTACTACTGATAATGATGTGAGAGGCGCCATTGTAAGAACACTCATTGCGTCTATAAATGCAGAGGCTGCTGCGGCCAAACCAAACGAAGAAAATCTTTTGGAGTTTTACAACCTAAATAAGGAGCGATTTACATATCCGGCTACAATATCGATCAAAGCATGGGTAACAAATTCTCGTGAAACAGCACAAATTGCCCAAATAAAATTGGAGGCTGGCGATACATTAGAATCGCTGAAAGAAATAAGATCTCTCAGTAATATCCCAAATGGTTTGATAACTCTTAGAAAGATAAGAGAATATCTGGGACCATCAATCGCTAATGCAATTATGGATAGTAAAAATTCAAATATTCTTAATCAGTTCGTTCAAGGAAGATGGTATCTCATAAAAATTATTGAAAAGAATAAAGGTATTATTGAGCCGTTTGAGAGTGTGAAGAATCATGTGGAAAATGAGTTCATAAGACATAAAGCAGACCAAAAACTCAGGAAGTATATTAATAACTTAAAAGAAAGTGCATCGATAACCTATTTAAATCAAAAAATATGAAGTTACATACGCAAATTAAAAAGTTTCTTTTATGTATTCCTTTCATTTTAATTGCGCTCAACGCAGAGTCACATACAAAAAGTGAGAGTTATTCAAACTGGATCATAGGAAAGTCCAATGTAATTAGCGTCATCACAATTCCTCTTCATGAAGTAACACGACTGCCTTATGCAGAAAATAAAGACATTACATTCGAAGAAACATTTCAAATGCATGCAAATGAAAGTATAAGTGTTTTTAATAATAACAAACCATGTAACTTAGATAACAGTCAAGTGCTTAGTGCTATGGATGGCTTTGTGAGACTTGAATTAATCTTCGGGTGCCAACCGAAGTCAATAATGAAAATCAATTATCGAGCTATTTTTGAATTTTCCCCATCACACACGCACTATGCGAAAGTATATAAAGATGACATTCTTATGAGTGAAATGCTCGTCAATAATGCTACAAATATCTGGCAAATTGATACTTCGCAGCAATTAAATGAGAATAAAAATCTAGTGAGTTTTTTTGTTCTTGGAATCAATCACATTATAGGCGGTTATGATCATTTAGCGTTTTTGTTTGGGGTACTTCTTGTGGCCGGGTCAATAAGGCGCTGCGTAATAGCGGTTACAGGTTTCACTATTGGTCATAGCCTCAGTCTAATTGGTTCGACATTAGGTCTAATTGAAGCAAACGGTAAAATCGTGGAAGCATTTATTGGTTTTACAATTGCTCTTATGGCAATTGAGTATGTGATAAAAAAAAATCCAAAAATTGAATCACTGCTCATTAAGAATTTCTCCTTAATCTTATTTATAATACCCTTCCTAGGATTAGTATTCGATCGTATTTCATTAAAGATTTCATTAAGTTATTTCGGGATTTGTTTTTTTACTTATTGTTATTTAAACACGGGAAAAATTCTGAGAAACATAAAAACAAATGCAAAAAATTATTTGCTCTTATCCATCACTTTAATTTTCGGTTTTATTCATGGCTTGGGTTTCGCTGGTTTTTTGAGAGATAGTGGAGTAGAAGGTAATAACATAGTTAAACCATTACTGAGTTTCAATCTTGGTTTAGAATTTGGTCAGTTATGTATAATTGCCTTAGGATGGTTAATTTTTAGAAAGACTAAACATTTAATTAAAGAACCATTACCAGCTATATCCTCTGGTGCTTTATTTGGGATTGGTTTTTATTGGTTGATATTAAGAACATTCGTATAGGTGAGGTTGAGCTTAAATGGAGCAAACTAGTGCAATTGTTTTAATACCAACACTTATTGTGCTCTTGACAGCAATTATAACTCATCGACCTGTCGCATCACTGATTATAGGGGTTATCTCAGGTATCCTATTGCACTCACCTAGCAATCTATTAAGTTCATTTTCAGATATTTCAATAGAAGTCATGCAAGACCCTCAAATTGCATGGGTTATTATTGTTTGTGGTCTTATGGGAAGTCTTTTTTACTTACTTATCGCTACTGGCGGAGTCGAAGCTTTTACCCATGCTATGTCCAGGCATGCAAATACAAGAAATAAATCTATACTTATAACGTGGCTTCTTGGATTGGCAATGTTTTTAGATGATTACCTTAATGCAATTGTAATTGGTAATTCGATGAAAAAAGTTACTGACAAATTTAAGGTATCGAGATCAATGCTTGCTTATATTGTTGACTCAACCGCAGCGCCGACTTGTGTATTGGTTCCACTTTCAACTTGGGCAGTTTACTTTTCTGTGATACTTGAATCTACAGAATATGTTTCAATCGGAGAAGGGATTAAATATTATATATCAGCTATTCCTTATATGTTTTACCCAATCATTGCTCTAATATTAGTTCCGTTTGTTGCGACTGGTCGCTTTCCATTATTTGGGCCAATGAAAAAAGAAGAATTAATGGCAAGGAATAAAAAGAACGAGGAACTCAAAATTGAGGACTCCGTACAAAAAAATCGACGAGATTCAGACGCAAGTATTTGGAGCTTTATCCTCCCTATTTTGATGCTTATTGCGATTTCTTGGTTCTATGAGATCGATTTACTTAAAGGGATAATTTCAACATTACTTATTATTATCCCAGTAATGTTAGGATTAAAAATTATTGATATGAATAGAGCTTTTGATGCAATACTCGAAGGTTTTAAAATTATGATTCCACCCTTGATGATTGTTGTTGCTGCTTTCATGTTCAAAAACATTAATGATCAAATAGGATTACCTCAATATGTAATTGAGACTATGAAACCACTATTATCACCTCAATTATTTCCTGTTATTGTTTTTATATCTATGGCCTTTATGTCATTTGCAACAGCATCAAATTGGGGTATTTATGTCATAATTATTCCCATTGTTATGCCCTTAGGGGTCGCTTTAGACGTGCCAATTCCACTTATAATTGGCTCGGTTCTATCTGCTAGTTCTTTTGGAAGTCATGCGTGTTTCTATACTGATGCAACGGTATTGGCGGCTCAAGCAAGTGGTGTTGATACAATGAAACATGCTCTTACACAAATACCCTATGCTCTTGTAGCAGCACTCATAGCTTCGCTCGCTTATATTGTATTCGCATTTGTAGTAGTATAAAAATGAAATCAATTCAACTCTAGCCCTACTTTTTTATAAAAAAACTATGCAAAAATTTTCCAGTTACTTATCAGGTGTTAATACTTTATTGACCTCCATCGCCACATTTATCGTATTGGGTTTCTTGGTTTTTATATTAAATAATCCTGAATTGGTAGATGAATTTGCAACTTTTTGGAGAGAACTAATTGCAAATTATTTCGCTGGCTATCTCATTTGGGTGGTTACATTAGTAACAGTTTTTAATATCTTTATTGCTTTTACTCCCTATGGAAAAATAACTTTGGGTCAGGACGGCGAGAAACCTGAATTCAGTCGGTTTTCATGGTTTTCAATGTTATTTGGAGCTGGCGTTGGCACAGGTATACTTTTTTATGGCGTAGCTGAACCAATTTCACATCTTCAAAATAATCCATTTCTTCAAATTGAAAATATTGATCCTATCTCTTCTGAAGCTGCAATAGTTGCTCAAAGAATCACTCTGTTCCATTGGGGTTTTCATGGCTGGGCTTGTTATTCCTTTGTCGGATTGTGTTTAGGTTATTTTTCATATCGGAAAGGATTACCACTAACAATTCGATCAGCGTTGCATCCAATTTTGGGAAAAAAAATCTATGGTTTTGCAGGTGATATAGTCGATTTAGTTGCTGTCTTCAGCACCTTATTTGGAATCACAGTATCTCTTGGACTTGGTGCTTCTCAGATGGCGAGTGGTATTCAATATTTATTTGGTATTGAGATAACACCTTTATTCAAACTTGGTGTAGTTCTGGTGGTCTCAGCGATAGCAACCATATCAGTCGTATCAGGACTTAATAGAGGAATAAAACTTCTAAGTGAAATCAATATTTGGCTATGTATTACTCTTTTGTCATTCATCATCCTTGCAGGTCCAACAATAGTTATTTTTACTGGCTTATTTTCAAGCTCTCTTGATTATGTTGTCTCAGTAATCCCTCTGAGTGTATGGGTAGATCCATCAGATGAAAAAAATTGGCAAACTGCATGGACCTTATTTTACTGGGGTTGGTGGATATCGTGGGGGCCTTTTGTTGGGATGTTCATGGCGAGAATCTCAAGAGGCAGAACTATTAGAGAATACATAGCAGGAACATTACTTTTTCCAGTAATAATAGGATTTTTTTGGCTCATCGTTTTTGGAGCTACAGCACTGCATCTTCAACTTGAAGGTCCGGGAGGACTGGTTGAGGCGGTCAATATGGACATAACACAAGCGATATTCAAAGCATATGAGTTATTGGATGTTAAATGGGCAACTTGGATAATTGCGCTACTGACCACTGTCTTGATTGCCTCTTGGTTCGTGACTTCTTCTGATTCAGCTACATTAGTGATTTGCACAATTCTTTGTTTGGGTGAAAAGAGTCCTCCAATATCTTTGAGAATATTTTGGGGCACAATAATTGGACTCGTAGCTGGTTTTCTTCTATTTTATGGAGGGTTGAGTGCACTTCAAATTGCCTCAACTTCAATTGCAATCCCATTCTCAATTGTTTTGATGGCTATGGCATTCGGTCTATGCAAATCACTATATCTAACTGAAAAGAAATAACTCTTAAAAAACTAAGTCTATATTATATTCTTTACCTGCATTTAATATCCACTCAACCATATAATTTGCGAAACTTCGTCTGACGATAATATTATAGGATGGGGAGTCATCGAGTTGCGCCAATATTACGTTTGATTTTGCCAAATTTGTTTGTGCGCACATTCCTGGATTAAGCGCCTTACTTCGAATATCAAGAGGGCAGCCCTTTTCAAGAATATCTCTTGAATTCTCTCCCTCCAACCTCATTTGAGCGAACCCTCCAGTCTGATCGATTATGTGTATGTCAATATTTTGATCTATTTTTGCGCTCATGGACTTAATATTTTCTTTGGTTGCGACTAACCATTCGTTTGGTCTCAGCCAATATATTTCATGCATTCCAGAATTAAACGTATTGAATTTTAATGGAAGCGATTGATTTAATATTTCTTTTGCATAGCCGCAAGTTTCCTCATCATTAGATGCTCGTATCAGAAAGAAGTTAATACCATTTTCAATTCTGATAAAAGCTCTTTTCTGTTCTGAATTATTCGAATTAAAAGCACTAATAATATTTTCTAATGGATAATGGAGATCGTATTCAGACATTTTGCCTCTCTCCTTTTGAGTCATAAAAACATGGATTTGTTACTATAACTTCAATTTCATTTTCGTCTGATGAAACGGCAATCAATCTCTCATCGAACCTATTTCTTCCATTTTCAAGAAGCGCGAGAGCAATTGGTTGATTTAAGATAGGACTAAAATAACTAGAGCTAACATGCCCGAACATTGGAACAGGATCGCCTTTATTTTTATTTTTAATTAACTGGGAGCCTTCAGAAACCACGCTTTTTTTATCCACTGAATATAATCCAACTAACTGCTTTCTATTCTTTTTATTCGAGTCTTTTCTTGATAAGGATCTTTTACCGATAAAATCTTTATTTTTGGATAACATCCAGCCTAGACCAGCATCCACAGGACTGACTGAACCATCCGTATCTTGACCAACAATAATGAATCCTTTTTCCGCTCTAAGCACATGCATGGTTTCTGTGCCATAAGGTGTAATGTTATATTCTTTTCCATGCTCCATAAATGCCTGCCATAAACTCAGGGCTGAATTACTGTTCACATTAATCTCAAAAGCTAGTTCGCCACTGAAACTCACACGAAAAATATCCACATCAAGGTCATTGATGGATGTACGAGTTGTATGCATAAATGGGAGCTCACCTGGATCTATTCCTTTTGCACCCATTTTTTGGAGCAGTTTTCTGCTATTGGGTCCAGCTAAAACAATAGTAGACAGGTGATCTGTAAGAGAAGTTAAATATACGTCCAGTTCTGGCCATTCGGTTTGCAGCCATTGCTCAAGCCAACTCAATACAGTTGCTGCGCCCCCGGTAGTGGTAGTAATGTAGAAATGATTTTCATCCAATCTTGCCATTACACCATCATCTTTAATCATCCCATCTTCACCTAGAATCAAACCATAAGCACACTTACCAATACTCATGCTAGCAATATCATGAGTATAAATTCGCTCTAAAAATGTAATTGCGTCTTTGCCACGGACATCAATTTTTCCCAGTGTTGATGCATCCATAATTCCTAGTGAATTTCTAGCAGCAAGAGATTCTCTGTGAACTGAAGCACTGAGAGTTTCTTTTCTCTGAGGAAAATACCATGGGCGAAGCCACTGGCCAACCAACTCAAAGGGTACATTTAATCTATCATGAAAGTCATGAATTGCTGTTTTTCTGATAGGGTCAAAGAATTTTCCAATATCCTGACCCGCGCAAACTCCAAAACTCACAGGCGTATATGCAGGTCGGAAGGTTGTCGTCCCAATTTCACTTATAGGTTTACCCAGCACTTCACCCAAAATAGCCATCCCATTAATATTTCCCAGTTTCCCCTGATCAGTACCAAAACCAAGCGCAGTATATCTTTTTACATGTTCAATATTTTCATATCCTTCTCTTACAGCAAGAAAGATATCCGTCACCGAAGTATCGTTTTGAAAGTCGATAAATTGTTTTGGGATTAATTCTGGCTCAACATCGCTTCTAACTCTCCACAATGGTGAAAGAGAAAAGTACTTTTTTTCCTCAACTTCAGGAAGAGGCATATTCGGTGCATCAAACTCCAAATTAGTAAGTAAGATTTTCGTTTTTTCGAAGCCATCTTCTAAGCAATCTTTAAGACTCCATTTTCCATTACATGAACCCACCGACTCACATTCTTGATTTGATTTTTTTGGAATAAAACAATGAAGATCATTACTCCACTCATTTTTACCTCCAGATTGGGAGTGCAGATGCACAGCAGGACTCCACCCTCCCGAATAAACTAATAAGTCACATTTTCTCTGCGTAATTTCTTTATCATGAATCCCGGTTGCTTCATTAATACTTGCCAAATCTATACTTTCGATATGTTTTTTTCCTCTAACATTTATGACCGCAGTATTAAACTTGACCTCAATACCCAAACTTGAAACATCACGATAAGCATTGGAATTATTATTTTTTCTTGAGTCTATGATAACTAGATCTGATATGCCGGCTTGCTTTAAATCTATTGCTGTCTGATAGGCAGAATCATTATTTGTAAAAACCGCAATATTTCTCCCTGGAAGAACTGCAAACCGTTTGACATATTCTGAAACAGCAGAAGCTAACATCACTCCAGGGCGATCATTGTTTGAAAAAACCAATGGGCGCTCAAATGCACCCTGAGCGAGAATCACTTGTTTAGCTCTAACGCGCCATAATCTTTGTCTAACCTGATTTAAATTATGATTTGTATCATGATCATTAAAGTGCTGACAAACTGTTATAAAATTATAATCATAGTAACCAAATGCAGTGCTCCTTTTTAAGCACGTGACGTTTGGTGAATTTTCTAGAATAGCTTGTGTGTTTTTTGCCCATTCTGGTGCAGGTATATTATTAATCTTTTCAGAAGAGCTTAAAAGTTTGCCTCCAAACCTATCTTTTTCATCGACAATTACTACTTTAGCGCCTGTCTGTGTCGAACAGAGTGCTGACATCAATCCCGCTGGTCCCGCCCCAACAATAAGCAAATCACAATGAATATTTTTATGATCATAATTGTCTGGATCTTTTTGATCTGGAGCACTTCCAAATCCAGATAATTTTCTCAAGAAAAATTCATAAAATTTCCAGAACTTTGCCGGATACATAAATGTTTTATAGTAAAAACCTGCACCAAAAGCTTTACTCATCAAATCATTAATAACTCCTATATCGAAATTAATGCTTGGCCACCCTTTTTTGCTGGTTGCTATTAACCCATCATAAAGATCTACTTGGGTCGCTTTTAGTCCAGCTTCGGTTTTCGCGCCTAATCCAACTTGAAAGATAGCATTCGGTTCTTCTGCTCCAGATGCGACTATTCCCCTGGGACGATGATATTTAAAACTTCTTCCAACGATTTTAATATCATTGGCAAGCAATGCAGATGCAAGTGTGTCGCCCTTATAACCTTGCATTTTTTTTCCATTAAAAGAAAAAGTTAACACTTTTTCTTTATTAATCTCGCTTATTTGATCTATTCGATTCTTTTGCATTATTTTGACCCCTTTGCTACTTCTTCAGAGCGATCAAATTTATAAGAATCTATTATTTTAT